>ERZ761602.927-NODE-927-length-57877-cov-11.964149_pt1 | contig 57877 bp, 51 predicted proteins | sample MGYA00512165_ERZ761602 | MGnify/ENA primary metagenome ERZ761602 (study PRJEB28899, sample SAMN02445085) | bioreactor sludge metagenome | biome: EBPR sludge; isolation source: Thorneside wastewater treatment plant | place: Australia: Brisbane, Thorneside... | reverse complement strand
CGCCACCTTCACTCCCAATTACTCTCCTATAGGGAGAGAGGCATCGTTTCAATCATTCGCCGGTAACGGCGGGCGGCGTCGCCCGCCGCGCTTGTGGCAACAATTCCCTCAGAAAATCCCGATGGAACGCCGCCCAGAGCAGGATCGGCGTCATAGCTGGCAGAATCAAATACCCCAACTGATACGCCAGCGCCAGTAATTCCCGCGTGAACGGTGTCGTGCCCATCTGCCCGGCCACTCCCGGACCCATCTGAAACACCAGCACCTTGAGCGCTTCACAGGTGATGCCCCAAACAGGCACGGGCAACAGCAACAGGCTTCCCATGACCACGCGGTACAACTTTTCACCGATGGCGGTGGGTGCCGCTAGGGTCAGAGCCACCAGTAACGGTAATCCATAAGCGTATTTCAGGGCATTAATCGAAAACACCAGTTGCCCTTGGGCATTGGGCGGCGCCGCGCCGGTCGTTGGCGCGGCCATGACAAACCGCGTGACGATATCCACCATCGTTCCCTGTTGTTCTACGGCCACGATGGCGTAGCCAAATCCCTGGGTCAGGACGACCTGTACCCAGCCAGCAATAGGCATTAACAGCACGGATGCCAGCAGATACCAGACGGTGAACGCTGGTGCTAACCACAACACAGTCGCTATCAGGAAGCGGTCAATCGGGCGGCGTGGCATCGGCGTGGCCCTCGGTTGCCGCCAGTTGTTCGGGAACAGGTGGCGTCGGCGGTAGCATCCGCACCCAGAGCAGATAAACAATCAAGCCATCCAATATGATTAGCGCTTGCCACAAATAAAGATGCGCCCATTCAAACCAGGTTGGGTTCCATTGCAACAAATAGAACAGGCTGATGATGCGAATCAGGTTCAAAGCCTGAATAGCCACGAAGCTCAAGCCGATTCCGGTCAGTTTGTATTTCCAGCCCGCTGGCGTGGCCACGATGGCAGCGATTACACAAATTAACGCTTCGACCCCGTTGCAACCGGGTTGAATGCTAACGGCTGCGCCGGTCATGGCATCGCGCAGTACAATGCCTTCAGCCTGAACGGCACTATCAAATGTTTGAAGGAGAATGGCGCTGGTTTGGGCAATCGCGCCAGTGAACGGCTGGATAACGTGAGCTTGCACTGGCCCCAGTAACTCGATGGCAAATAGGGCCAGAAGAACAACGGCAAAGATCAACTGCGGCATGTCAGGGTGGTAAAGCCAAATTATAACAGGCTAAGCCGTGCGTTGATCGCGGCGCTCAATCGCTGGACCCATCCATTGTAGTTCTTATGAATATTGGCCCCGTCGTAATCCAAGTTGTGGCTATCCCGGTAAATGATGCTATAGGTTCGCCGGTCATAGGGAATTTCGACCTGGGCCATGTGATCGCGCACGTTGAGCGTACCGATAATCAGCCCTGGACGAACATCTTTCATTTGCCAGCCCAGTGAGGCGCCTGCTTGCAAAATGGCGCCACGAACATCTCGGGCCGCATAGCCGCGCGTACTCGTAGTCACCGGCGCATCGGTGATGTTGTAGACAGGATTACTCACGCAGCCCATCAAGGCCAGCGCCAGAATCCCGATACCGCTTACCCATAGCTTGAACTTCATCACGCGTCTCTCCCATTCAGAATTTTTGGTCGCCCAAAAACCTTAGCATGATTGACCGGAAAGAGGAGCCATCTCTCCTTTTACACCCGTGAGATTCGTACCTGGCCAATCCCAAAGTTCGCGAGGGAAATCGCGATATAGTTGCCGGAACGCTTGTTCATAACGATGTTCGGCAGTGACTGCCCGGACCAGCTCCCAAGGCCGGATCGGATGGCGTTCGACCCGTAATGGATTACGCCGGCTTGCTTCATGCAGTTGACGGGCGAGCAGTTCGCCAAATTCGCGCAACGGCAGAGCGGTCGGGGTGATCGGATGCATGCAGTCATGCAGATCGTAGGCGTCACCGGCCCAGAATCTGGGCCGCGCTGCTTCATAGTCCGCCGTGCCAGGCGAGGGTGTGCAGACCGTGAAGCTGCATTGCACGGGCGGTAGGGCATTCACGTAATCACGCAGCCGCTCAAACTCGGCGTGACCATACTCCGGACGGACCATGAATGCCGCATGGCAGGCAATGCCCAGGCTGCGGAGAGTTTCAAGGGCGCGTTCATTATGCGAGACCGTGCCGCCTTTGCGCACGGCCTTCAATTCTGCATTGGTGATGAATTCAAAACCGACAAAGACGCCATCCAGGCCAATTTCTTTCCACCGGCGCATGAGTTCCGGGTAGCGCAGGATCGTGGTGGCGCGCGCCCAGGCAAAGTAGCGTTTTTTGATGCCGCGCTTTTCGATTTCCTCGGCCAGTTCGAAGCCAAATTGCTCATCGATAAAATTCTCATCATCGGCAAAATAGACATGATCCACTTTGATTCGCGCCAAATCCTCGGCAACGGTTTCGACCAGGCGCGGCATGTGAGTAACACCGCTCAGAAACGGCACAATGCAAAATGAGCAGGTCATCTTGCAGCCGTAGGATGTGCGGGCCATGGCCACCCGTGGATACAGCGCTTGCCAGTTACGCGGGTTTTCGCAAACCCAGACACAGTAATAGGATCGGCTGTCCCAGAGATCGCGCCGGGGTAGCGGCAAAGTCCGCGGGTCCGGGTAGCGTGGCCAAACGGCAGCGGCGGCATTGTCGAAATGTGCACCGGTCAACAGTACATTAGCAATCCCTTCCGGTTCTTCTCCCTTATTCAACGCGGCCACCAAATCGCGAAATGGCGCACAACCCTCGCCACGCACGATATAGTCGATATCGGGAAAATTGCAGTCGCCTGGCGCTACCGTAGCGTGGTGGCCACCGGCCACGATTCGCGTGCTGGGCAACAACCGGCGCACCGTGCTTGCCAGCCGCTTCATCGTTCCCGATTCATGGCTGTAGGCGGTAAAGCCGACCAAGTCGGGCCGGAAACGCGCTAGTTCCCGCTCGAATGCTGAATCAGCCAGCCGGTACAGCCGCAGATCCAGCACCCGTATCTCATGCTCGCGTGGGATTGCAGCGGCCAGATAGCCGAACTCCAGTGGTTCCAAACATTGGAAGCGCTGCAGACCCAGTACCGTCTGGAGATGGGCTTGGGGTTTGACCAGTAGAATCCGCATCTTGTTATCCTCAGGCGCTGTACAGAGCAGTCTGCTTTTTAGCAACTTCCTGGCATCTTAGAAGGTGCTGTCATTTTTTAAAAACGTGGCCAGTCCTTTCGCGCGTTCTATTGCGCCCGGTCTAAATTCGCACTGCCAGCACATCGCAGGGAGCACCGTGCAGTACGGCGTTGGCAGTTGAGCCAAGCAGCAAAGATAGCCCATGCCGGCCGTGGCTGCCCACGACAATTAAATCGGCATGATGCGCCTGGACCGCACCGAGAATTCCTTCTTTGGTGGAAATGGCATTGACCACCCATAAGCGGATATCTTTCACTTCTAATTGCTGCGCCAATTTTTCCAGCGCGGTCTGCGCTTCCTGCAACAGAGCCTCGTCGGGTAGATCCGGCAGTACCGGCAGTAGCTCATAACCCCCGCCCAGGCTGATATTCACATCTTCCACGATATGGATCAGGCTCAGGCGCGCCCCATATTTTTGAGCGATGTCCCGGGCTCGTTTCCCGACTTCCAGAGATTCATCGGAAAAATCGACAGCACACAAAACATGTTGATAATTCATGACATTCACTCCCAGGCACTGCTATGGAAATACCGTTTCCAGCAACGTCTTTAAGAACTCGTGAGTTTCCTGGCGTGCCGGATCGTCCTGCGGCAAGCGTTTTTGCGACTCACGCAAGGCGCCTATTCCTAGTTTGACCTGCACCAGCCCAAGATTATGCAGGGTTCGGGCATCATCGCGACGGCGTAATGCTTCCCGGTAGGCGCGTTCCGCTGAAGCCAGCCGGCCTTGCTCGGCGTACAAATTGCCGAGTTGAAACCACGGCCCGGCATCACCCGGTTTCATGCGAATCAATTGTAAATAATAGCCTTCGGCCACATCCCAGCGGCCGGTTTCATAGGCTTGCAGCGCGCGCGCTTCGATGAAGCTGGGATCGATGGGGGGAGCAGGTGCTGGAGACCGTGCAGGTGATTGAGGTGATTGAGGTGATTGAGACAGCGCAGGACCCGCACCCGAATCGAGCGGGTGGTCAGCAGTTCCACCCGCGCGTTCCAAATGGGCGCAACCATTCATCATGATGGAGCAGGCTATCACCCATAGAATGCGACCCATCGGAGTGAAGGATTAACCCATCGCCAGCAAAAGGCCATTCAGCCGCTTGACGAAGCTTGCTGGGTCTTCCAGCTGCCCGCCCTCGGCCAGCACCGCCTGTTCGAACAACAGATGCGTCCAGTCACTGAAGCGGGTTGCATCCGCCTCGTCCTTCAGCCGGGCAACAAGCGAATGGCCGGGATTCAGCTCCAGATAGGGCTTACTCATCGGTACACTCTGGCCGGCATCGCGTAGCAGGCGCTCCAGATGAGAGCTAAGGGCATGTTCATCCACCACCAAGCAGGCGGGTGAGTCGGTCAATCGTGAAGAGATGCGTACTTCATTGACCTTGTCGCCTAAGACTTCCTTAACGCGGGTCAGCAAATCTTTGTACTGATCCTCAGCCTGCTTCTGTTCCTGCTTTTCTTCTTCCGAAGCAATTTTGTCCAAATCCAGCGCGCCTTTGGCCACCGATTGGAAATGTTTACCATCGAATTCCGTCAGGTGTGACATCAACCATTCGTCCACCCGATCTGTCAGCAGCAACACTTCCAGACCTTTCTTGCGGAAAATTTCCAAGTGCGGACTGTTTTTTGCGGCGGCGAAGCTGTCGGCACTGATGTAGTAAATCTTGTCTTGGCCTTCTTTCATCCGGGCGATGTAATCGGCCAAGGAAACGGTTTGATCGGAATTGTCATTGTGGGTCGAAGCAAAGCGCAGCAGCTTAGCGATTTGCTCGCGGTTGCTGTAATCCTCTGCCGGCCCTTCCTTGAGCGCCCGTCCGAACTCTTTCCAGAACTTGCTGTATTTTTCGGCGTCATTGGCTGCCATGTCTTCCAGCAGGCCCAGCACTTTCTTGACCGAACCGCCTCGAATGCTATCCACGACCTTACTGCTTTGCAGGATTTCGCGGGAGATGTTGAGCGGCAGGTCATTCGAGTCGATCACGCCCCGCACAAAACGCAGGTAGCGCGGCATCAAGTGCTCGGCGTCGTCCATGATAAACACGCGTTGCACATACAACTTTACCCCATGCCGCTGCTCGCGATCCCACATATCAAAGGGCGCACGGGCGGGGATAAACAGTAGTGAAGTGTATTCCAATTTGCCTTCGACCCGGTTATGGGTCCAGGCCATGGGGTCTTCAAAGTCATGGCCGACGTGTTTGTAGAACTCTTTGTACTCCTCCTCCTTGATCTCATTCTTAGGCCGTGCCCACAGTGCCGCCGCTTGATTGATCCGTTCGTCCTCGAAGGTGGGTGGGGCGTCTTTGTCCTCGCTGAATTTTTGCACCGGCATGATCACCGGCAAGGTGATATGGTCCGAGTACTTGGTGATGATCGAGCGCAATTGCCATTCGTTTAGCAAGTCGCTGTCCTCTTCGTGCAGATGGAGGGTCACTTCAGTGCCGCGCGTGGGTTGATCAATGGTTTCCAGCGTGTACTCGCCTTCACCCGTGGATTCCCAAAGTACCCCGTGTTCTGGTCCCATGCCCGCCCGGCGGGTACGTAACGTGACCTTGCTGGCAACGACGAAACTGGAATAAAAGCCTACGCCAAACTGACCAATCAGGTTGGCGTCTTTGGCCTGATCGCCGGTTAGCTTCTGCATGAATTGGCGAGTGCCGGAACGGGCGATGGTGCCGATATTGTCGATCACTTCCTGCCGGTCCATGCCGATACCGTTATCGGAAACAGTAATCGTGCGGGCATCTTTGTCAAAGCTGACACGGATTTTTAGTTCAGGATTGTCTTCGTACAGCGCGCTATCGGTCAGCGCCTCAAAACGTAGTTTGTCGCAGGCATCGGAGGCATTGGAAATCAATTCACGGAGGAAAACCTCTTTATGCGAATACAGGGAATGCGCGACCAGGCGCAGTAGTTGCTGCACCTCGGCTTGGAAGCCAAGAGTTTCTTTGTGGGCTTCGACGGTCATGGGGGACGGTCTCCTGAGTCATGTTTATAGGCCAGCAGTGGATATGCGGACGAATAAAGGGATTTCAAGGAATACCTTTCAATGGCCTTGGGTACGCTGACTCCATTGATCCCTTGCGATGCAGTTCTGGCAACGCTTGCGGGCGTGTCAGTGTACAGTGAAACCTTGCCAGCACTATATTCCGGATGAACCGGCTAGCTTCCTATAAATTCAGTGCATCTTAATTCAGCCAGGTGATCAAATAGGCCACGAGATGGATGGCCTGGTCCAAAGTGAACGGGTCTTCATGATCGATAAAAACTCTCTTTTCGGATATGTGTTGGATGAAAAAGACTAGTTATCACCATTTTGTATGTTTAATATTTATTTTTATCAAATTGTTACGTTTTATTGGGTAAATACCGAATAAAAGACTATTTTTGGCAAAGTTATTGCTTGATTAGCGCAGCATTCAACCGGTATTTCGCGGCTGATTAAAATCCCTTGCATTATCCTCGGAGCCCCTTTAATGGAAACCTTGATGATTCTTATCGCTAGCGTTGCAATGATCGTTGGTCCGGCCTTGTTAGCACCCGTTAATGTGCAAGACGATGACTAACTAAAGCCGCATCTCCTCCTGTCTGAGAAAGCATTGCCACTAAGACTATAAAAATTGAATTACAAGAAAAATCTTTATGTTATAAAGACAATGAGGTGAGAGGTGCAGACACGTTGCTCTTGGTGTGGAACTGATCCACTCTATCAAGCCTACCACGATCATGAGTGGGGTGTTCCGGTCCACAACGACCAACGATTGTTCGAAATACTGATTTTGGAAGGTGCGCAGGCCGGTTTGAACTGGTTGACCATTTTGCGCAAGCGGGACCGCTATCGTCAGGCTTTTGACGGTTTCAACCCGGAGCGCATCGCGAGCTATGACTCAAAGCACATCGCACGATTACTGGCCGATCCTGGCATTGTCCGCAATCGGCGCAAGATTGAGGCAGTGATCAAGAATGCTCAGGCTTTTCTAACTGTTCAGGAGCGACAGGGTGGGTTCGATGCTTTCCTCTGGGGTTATGTCGATGGCCGCCCCTTACAAAATGCCTGGCAGTCCGTTACCGGGATACCGGCGTATACCTCCGAAGCAGAAAGAATGAGCCATGATTTGAAAAAGCTGGGATTCACATTTGTGGGACCGACCATTTGCTATGCTTTCATGCAGGCTGTTGGTATGGTCAATGACCACATTATCGAGTGTTTCCGCCACCGGGAATGCGAGAGGCAGGCTGATTATCTCTCGAACCCTGGCACGGTTTCAGTCGCCACAGGCAATCCGAACTGCTCTGGGTAATACACGGCTAGCAAATATAACCCTTCAGCGGGCGCAGTGACGCCGGCTTGGGTCCGGTCACATCGTTCCAGCACCTCCCGCACCCATTCCACGGGCTGGTCGCCAACGCCAACTGGCATCAGCACGCCGGCGATATTGCGGACCATGTGATGCAGGAATGCATTGGCTTTGACATCCAGCACCACACCATCGCCCTGCCGCCGCACGGTCAATTCTTGAATTTCCCGGACTGGATGCTTTGCTTGGCACTCAGCGGCACGGAATGAACTGAAGTTGTGCTTCCCAATCAGTGCTTGTCCGGCTTCATGCATCCGCTGGGCGTTCAGGGGCCGGTAGCACCTGGCGGCCCGTTCCCGCCATAGCGCTGAGCGCAATGGTCGATTTAGGATCAAGTAACGATAGCGACGGGCCAGCGCCGAGAAGCGGGCGTGAAAATCATCCGGTACCTCGCGGGACCAACTCAGACTAATATCGGGGGGTAGGTGGGCATTGCCGCCCCGCACCCAGGAACGTTCCGAACGAACCGCGGTGGTATCGAAATGCACCACCTGACCAGTACCATGCACTCCAGTGTCCGTGCGGCCAGCGCAAATCAGTCTGACCGGATGGTTTGCGACTATTGCCAGTGCCTGCTCCAAGCAGGTTTGTACTGTCCGTGCTTCCGATCGCTGTGCCTGCCAACCCTGGAATTTGGCCCCGTCATATTCAACCCCCAGTGCTATCCGCATTATCGAGGTCAAGCTGGGTTACCAAAAAAGTGGCAGATCAGCCCGGGCTGCTTCTAATCCCTTTCTTTGCTTGCCCACTCAAGCGCCCTTGCGCCCAGCCTTGTCGTCCTGATACAGCGCTCGTACTAGGGGGGCATCGCGTTTATAGATATCATCCCGGAAATTCAGTAGGCCATTTTCATCCACCCAAGCTGTCCAATACAGCAGATACACCGGCACTTCCTCCGGCAAATGGACAACTCGCTGCTTGCCACTGGTGGATGCAGTCTTGATCGTGTCCTTACTCCACTTGGGGTCGTACTTCAATAGATACTCCGCCAGTTCTAATGGCTTAGAGATACGGATGCAACCTGAACTGTAAGTGCGCTGGTTGCGGTTGAACAACTCTCGCGAAGGCGTATCATGCAGATAGACGCTATGGCGATTCGGAAACATAAACTTAATCCCACCCAACGCATTGCGTGGACCAGCGTCTTGGCGTAAATGGTAGTTGAAGCTGCTAGCGCTGACCGTACTCCAGTTGACTGAGCCTGGATTGACCTCCTTGCCAGCACTATTGTAAATGCGAATCTGTTGCCGCTGGAGCGCGTAGGGATCGCGTCGAAGCTGCGGTAGCTTGTCCTTCACCGCAATGGAGCGGGGCACATACCACTTAGGACTCATTACCAGGTACTCCATGTTGGCGGTAAAAGTGGGGGTTTGGCGCTCCTCCCGGCCAACGACTACTTTCGATTCCAGCACCACTTTGCCGTTCTCGAAAACTTGCATTTTATAACTGGGGATATTGACTAAAATGTGGCGGGCACCGAAATCATCCGGTAGCCAGCGCCAGCGCTCCAGATTCAGTTCAATCTGTCGAATGCGTTCGGAGACAGGCACGTTCAAGGCAGATCGAGTAGCCGCGTTAACTGTTCCGCTCTCAGCCAGGCCATGCCGTTTCTGAAAGCGGCGTAGTGCTTCAGCAACCGTCTCATTTTGTCCGGTCAAATCGCCGCTCGCCTCCAATCGCATTCGCAATGTCTTCATAGGAGCATTGCTGGCCACCATCGGCCAACCACCTTGCTGTTCGATCTGCCGATACTTACGGAGTCTCTCGCGCAACTGAATATAGCCTTTAGCCTGGGGTGCCAACGCCTTTAAGGATTCAATAATGGATTTCTTGGCCAGTGATTTCTGCAGTACGATAGCCAAATCACGGGACCGGGGTTTGATTTCCCAGTCACGATCCACGGTACGCGGTGACAGCCGACCAGACAGCAGATGAGAACCATAGGCAAGGAAGGCATCAGTGAACAACAGATCAAAATTGGTTAATTGGCTAACATTCAAAGCGTCATTATGCTGCTGTAGCGACGTGATACGCTTTTGCAGACGAGAAAAATGGTAGTCGCTGGGCCGCAGTCCATCGCGATCCGCTTCACCGAGTGCTTCAACCAATTCCATTGCCACTGGCAGCGGTTTGCCGTTGCTGTCCAGCCAGGCTGGCTGATAATTGCGCTCTGCATAAAAAGGGAGCAAGAGATCCAAGGTGTGTAAAGTGCGGTTATCGACCGTCAGCCGGTCTGGTAATGGATCCGTACGGATCCGCTGGCAAATCTGAACCGCAACTTCGTCTTTCAAACCTAAGGCGCTTTCGGGGCAGGGTGCTAATGCTAGTGGCCCAACGAACTCCGGTTCTTTAGGCGATGATTCTTCGATATTTACCTCAGGTTCTAAATCATCGCTGGTGTTCTGCGAGGACTGCCCCGTCTGGAGGCTAGCCATAACCGGCTCATTCACAACACTTGCAACCGAAGCTGGGCTGGCCAGTGCTTGTCCATTGGTGACTTGCGCGATGACCGGGATGTTAAGCGCACAGGCACCCAGTACCAGACAAAACCATGCTGGGATAATAATTTGCTTAGACATGGAGACGACTAATCCAATGCTCGAAGGTGGCATACCAAGTATCGTATCATCATACCAACAAAGTATTAAAGTAGCCACATTCAGATTTCTGAATGCAACAGACGCCAAATGCTGTTCCTGAAGCGTTAGAGGATAGGATGAGCCGCTAATTCCTCGCTACCAATGCGAAACCTCCCTTAGCTCCAGCATAATTTCATTGAGCAGCGCGTCGGCATTGCTGACTAGACAAACCAGATTGCCGATGCTGCACACTGATTGGGTAATGCCGCGAAGAATCCAGCCATGCGGCGGGGTCCAACCTCGCATGCCGGTGAACATTGCCAGTTGGTCGGCATTACCTTGAGCCATGCGCCGGTAATCATGCGCGAATTGTGCCAGTCGTGCCATGTCATCACGAGCCATGAGTCCATAGCCTTCGAGCAGATAACCGTCGTCGCGGAAATGACAGACCACGTTTACCCCATCCAGGGCCAGGATGCGCCGGATCATACTCATGGCGTAGACTCCGGATTTTCCATAGTAGCAAATGCTGCTTCATAATCAGCCTTTTCATTCGCCAGAACAACGCCAGTGAATGGCGGCAGGCTGGTTTTGCCCCGGTCCTTGTCTTTTAACCGCTCCCGATCAAGACCGCTGACCACTACCGACCAGTCAAAGCCTATTAAAGTGCATTCCTGGATCGGATAGAATCCTTTCATGTGGGTGACCTTCTCCCAGCCACGAGCCTGCATGGTAGCGATGCACATATTCGCTGCGCACATGTGAGCCAGCAAATCAAGCGTCGATTCATTGATTCGCTCGGGATAGGCGATGCGTTGCTCCAGCAACTCACCACTGCCTCGAAATTCAAAGGCTGCCATTGCCCCCGGTAACTTCATTAACTCATCAAGTGTTGCCATGAAAAACTTCTCCTCTCACTCTTCTCACGTTTCTCACTCTTCGGCGGGTTTTATAGATCGGGATCAGATCAGATTAGAAGACACCTTGGCCAACGCTTGGCGCATGAAACCGATCATGTCGTTAATTGAACCTTGGGCATTGTCGAGCATGCAAAACACATTCGCCATTACACAAACAGTGTAGTCTGGTCCATGTACCACCCAGCCTCGTGGTGGATACAAACCATTACGTGTTTGGAAGGCTTCCAGCATCCGGCTTTCCATGTTTACACCCATGGTAGTCGCACGGCACATGATGGATGCCATGCGAGCATGCTCATCGCTTAAAGTCCCCCGGTAAGAAAAACGGTCGCCTCGGTAGGCGTACTCACCGGCGGCGATGACACCGGGCTTGGCCAGCAGATCAGTCACGATACTCATACCGGTGCTATCCTCAGGTGGTGGCTGAAATTTATAGTGGGCAAAGGGTCTTGAATCACTCGAAACTAAGCATATTTTCGTTAAAACATAGTTAAGATTTTCTGTAAATGTATATGGCGCCGTACTGTTTTTGTGTCTAAATCACCTTGTGGCACTGCTAAATATGTCAGTTACCCGCTTTACACTCGCACCTGACCCGGCGGCACTGCCGATCGAGCCAGTGATTCCGGCATTACGCGCCGCATTACGGGAAGTAACTGCTTTGGTGTTGCAGGCGCCGCCGGGCGCGGGTAAGACGACTCAGGTACCGCTGGCATTGCTGACAGAGCCCTGGCTCCAAGATCGCCGCATCCTGTTGTTGGAACCACGCCGGTTGGCAGCACGGGCCGCAGCAACGTACATGGCCAGACTGCTCAATGAACCGGTTGGCGAAACCGTAGGCTATCGCATCCGCTTCGACCAAAAGATCTCACATCACACCCGCATTGAAGTGCTGACCGAAGGCATTCTTACCCGCCGCCTGCAGCACGATCCAGCGCTGGAAGATGTGGGGCTGGTAATCTTCGATGAATTTCATGAACGCAGTCTGCAAGCCGATTTGGCACTGGCGTTGTGCTTGGATAGCCAGCACGGTTTGCGGGAAGACTTGCGGCTACTGATCATGTCGGCCACGCTGGACGGTGCAGCGATCTCCCGGTTGCTTGGTGACGCGCCTATCCTCGTCAGCGAGGGTCGCGCCTATCCGGTGGATCGGCGCTACCTGTTGCGCGATTCCGAAGGCTTGGATTTGCGTGGCGTAGTTCGCAGCGTGCTGAATGCGCTGACTCAACAGACTGGCGATCTGCTGGTTTTCCTGCCTGGGAGTGGTGAAATCCGCCAAGTGTTGCGATGGTTGGAAATTGAGCCGGTTTGCGCCGGTTTGACTCTGGTTCCGCTGTATGGCGATCTACCAGGAGATGCCCAGCAACGTGCTCTTCAGCCTGATCCTGAAAGCCGGCGCAAGGTCGTTCTTGCTACCCCGATTGCCGAAACCAGTTTAACCATTGAAGGAATCAGCGTGGTGGTAGACGCGGGCTGGACCCGAATCCCGCGCTTTGACCCGCGTAGTGGTTTAACCCGGCTAGTCACTGTGCGAGTGTCCGCTGATGCAGCAGAACAACGGGCTGGTCGTGCGGGCCGGCTGGGTCCCGGAATCTGTTACCGGTTGTGGAGCGAAGCTGCTCAGAAGCGTCTCCGCCGGCAGCGAATTCCGGAAATCCGGGAAGCCGATCTGGCGCCACTGGCGCTGGAACTGGCGCAATGGGGGGTTACTGATTCAGCAATGCTAGCCTGGCTCGACCCGCCGCCGCCCGGCGCTTTGGCCCAGGCGCGAGCCTTGCTGATCGATCTGGAGGCGCTGGATGAACAGGGGCGTATTACCCCGGCCGGGCAGGATTTGGCAGCATTGCCGGCTCATCCTCGATTGGCGCACCTGCTGCGACGTGGCGCGGCACTAGGGTTAGGTGTGCTGGCGGCTGACCTGGCTGCTTTGCTGGAAGAGCGGGATCTGCTGCGCGGAGAGCACGCCTTTGGCAGTGATTTCACCGTACGATTGAGCGCGCTTCAAGCGTTCCGGCGCGACGGTCGTGAAGGCGTGCGGCGCTGGGGGGCAGATCCCGCCGCCTGTATTCGGGTTGACCAGGCCGCCCAGCGTTGGCGAGTGCTGTTAAAGGTTGCCGCTGCTCCTGAAACGTTTTCAGACGCTACAAAGATCGGGTTGCTTTTGGCACTGGCTTACCCCGACCGCGTCGCACATCGTCGCGAGGGTCATGCGGATCGCTATCAATTAGCGAATGGCCGTGGGGCACGGTTCGTCACGGGTGATCCGCTGGCGGGCCGGGATTGGCTGGTGGCAGCGCAGCTCGACGCCAGTGGCAGCGAGGGCCGGATTTGGCTGGCTGCACCGGTCGACCCTGCCGATCTGGAAGAGTATTTAGCCAATCGGATACAAACTATCGCTGCAGTGAGCTGGGATGAGCGGCAAGCTGCGGTCACCGCTCGCCGGGAGCGGCGATTCGGAGCGCTATTACTGGACAGCGCCCCATTGACAAATATCGATCCAAAATCTCTGTGCCAGGCGATGTTGGTGGGCATTCGCCAGATGGGCTTGTCTAGCCTGCCGTGGACATCCGAATTGCGCGACTGGCAAGCGCGACTGCTCTCAATGCGATACTGGTTTCCGGATGAGGGTTGGCCTGAAGTATCCAACGATCAGTTAATAGATCGCCTGGAGATGTGGTTGGGGCCTTGGCTGGGTAACATTACCCGGCGTGAACACCTATCACGGCTGGATTTATCAGCAGCCTTGCAGCGTATTTTGGATCACCGGTTACGAGCGCGGCTGAATGAACAAGCGCCGGCTCATCTCAGCGTACCGGGTGGTTCGCGCATCCGCTTGCGGTATATACCCGGCGAGCCGCCGGTGCTGGCGGTGAAATTGCAAGAATTGTTTGGGTTGGCAGATACGCCGCGCATCGCTGGAGGACGGATTCCGGTCACTCTGCACCTGTTATCACCGGCACAGCGGCCGATCCAGGTAACGCAGGATTTGCGCGGCTTTTGGGAACGGACCTATGCAGAGGTAAGGAAGGAGTTGAAAGGCCGCTATCCAAAACATCCTTGGCCGGATGATCCCTGGACAGCAATGCCTACGCGACACGTCACGCGGGCACGCCGATAGCTACCAAGCGTTGGCTTTCCATGGGTTTAAGCGGGCGGGAAGCCGCCTCTAAATCATTTTCAGGGAATTTGCTCAGTAAATTGACCCGGCATGGTAATCGTGATGCAACCCGGAGCGCCTAAGACACAGGCCAGCACAGAGGTATTATTCAAAGCTGGCATATTGCCTAATAACACGGTCGGTGCTCCCACTATCCACGGCGCTGGCGTAGCGGGGATGCAGGGCACTGGCGTTGGGACGCCGAAGGCCGCAGCAGTCGCCGATACGAAAGCGGGGTTGGTCGGCGACATGCACATACCAAATGGCATGATGTTGACCATGGGCTTGTTGTCCATGATATTAGCCGCGGGTTGGTTGCTGGTCATCACTCTGTTTTGCGGGAGAACGACGAGCGTACTGATCCCTGGCGGCACAGCGAACATGCATTTCAACACTGCGCCGTTACAAACATGCATGGGCATAAGCATACCTCACGAGAGCAGACAGAATATTGTTATTTCTGTATAGCGCATCCAAACAAACCCTTCCAGAAGGAAGAGAGTTGCTATGACGTTCAGGGCGATTTTGGCCGGTAACGTTTAGCATATTCATCAGCCAACCGCTGACCTTCCTTCAATTGTGCCGGGTCCAGTTTGCGAATCAGTTGATCCCGGTTGGATCGGGCCTTGGTATTACCCCACGCTGCAGCGACTTCATACCAAGCATAGGCAACCATCAGATCTTGGGGTACTCCCTGCCCGTTTACATACAACACGCCGAGATTGTTCTGAGCTGCTATATGTCCCTGCTCGGCTGCCTGCCGGTACCAGTGGGCGGCTTCCGTATAATCCTGGTTAATCCCGAAGCCGTTTTCATAGAGTACTCCTAGATTGAACTGAGCTTCCCGCAGATTCTGGAGCGCCGCCTGCCGATACCATCGGGCGGCTTCCGCGTAATCCTGGGCGACGCCTAGACCACTGGCATACAGCACTGCCAGGTTATATTGCGCTTGCGCGTGTCCTTGCTCAGCCGCGCGCCGATACCACTGGACGGCTTGCGCCTGGTCTTGTTTGACGCCTAACCCTTCGTCGTATAGAACTCCTAGATTAAACTGTGCATCGGCCTGCCCGCTTTCAGCCAATGGCCGCCATTCGGATAACGCGGTTTGGTAGTCATCACGAGTGAAGGCCGCCACACCATCCAGGTAATCGGTCTGCCCCAACGCGGGTAACATTATTAAAATCAGGAAAATTAATGTCGTGCGTAATAGCATCATAGAGATCCACCGTTTGAGATCATTGATAGTCTCTAAACGAAAACTGGTATCAAGGTAGTTGATGGCAATCTCAATGCAAAGCCGTGTTGCTCTTGCTACCCAACTTAAAGTAGAAATATTACGAAATTTTCTGCTACAGAATTGAGCTAAGTTGTTGCGTTTCATCTCTGGCAACCGGCTAGCCTGAGATTATACCAAAAGTAGCAATTAATGTTTAAAGTATTAAATTTTTCATAGACTTAAAAATAAAACGCCGCCTTGATAGCGGCGCTTTATAGTCGACCTTGGGTTGAAGTGAATCCACATTCAATTATTTGAATATCAAGTTCAGCAAGCTGAATCTCGCAAGACGGCTAGATTGATGGTAGCAATCAGCTCCCCATTCATTTAACGCACGATTGTCGTCCAGTATACGATGGCCTACGAAGCTCAGTACCGCAAACTGACTGTCTGTAAATTCGCTTAAGCTTTGTGCATCATGAACTTTCAAAGCAACCTTGATTTGGGCTACTCCTAAATCCATATATGCTTTCACACTGTCCATGCTTAGCGCGACCCATTTTTCTATCTGTGAACTTGTTAGCTGGTTGAACTTTGTCAACGGCTCAATGAGCGGCATTAAGGGTTGACTTAATCCTGCAGGTATTTCATTCATCGCGTTACCCCTTATACATACGTATTATGTGCAACTTTGCTTATAACAGAAAGTATGTTGCATTGCAACATTAACAGGCATCAAAAATTTCTTGTCTGAAAATCTGAAACCTTTATATCGAGCCGATATAATGATTAAAAACGGCTCATTAAGAGTTGATAGCGACTTCACGCCTGTTACCAGGATCTCTCATGGAACCGAAACCTGCTCTCCCGCATACACTGATCAACAAGTTACAACGCATCAACGATCTCGCCGAAAAGCTTGTTTACATCAAATGGAGCCAGGAATTCTTTGTACTGCTGTTGCGGGCGGCCCAGGATATCCTGACGCTGACCCGCCCATTGCCAGAGCATCACCGCATTACTACCTTGGCCGAGCGGCTCGAACAGCAGGTCAGTGCCTGCCTAGAGAAGAGTGAACTGCCAAGAGGCACGGAACGGGAACGGCTGATGGCTGTGCTGGATGCACTCTGCCGTGCGATTCCTGCAAGCAGCGCCCGCTCCAGTGAATCGGGAACACATCGCCCTATTGAAACCATCACCACGCCACTGTTTCTTCATAACCGTGAAAGCGAACAAGTACTTCCTTCAACCGGAAGGCTGGCATCTACGCTCCCCATACTTTGGCTGGTGGCGCCGGAATTAGTACATGACCTAGGACGCAAGCTTGAGCAACGGGGTGGTTTTCAGATCCAGTTTTTCATGAATCTGAGTGAGGTTCATGCCCTGCTGGAACAGCCGGAAAAGCCAGTGGCCCTGATTATTGATCTGGATTATGCCGCTGACCAGCAGGCCACCTTTCACGAGATCACGGAACTGCAGCCGTTGCTGGCCGCAGACACCCCTCTATTCTTCCTGGCTGACCGTGGCGATATCACTGCCCGAATTGAAGCGGCTAAGGTAGGAGGGGCTGGCTATTTTATCAAGCCAGTGGATATTCCAATGCTCCTAGAGGCGTTGGATGGGCACGTATTGAAACCGCTAAATCAGAGAATTCTGATCGTTGACGATCAATTGCCGGCTGCTCGTGAAATCGCCCGTTGGCTGGAAAGCCACGGTATGGTGACCCAAGTGCTGGCCCAACCCCTGCAGATTTTGCCAGCACTGCGTCATTTCCAGCCCAATCTACTGATCCTGAATCTTGATCTCAAGGATCTCGATGGAGTGAATCTCGCTCAAGCGATCCAGCAGCACGAATTGTTTCGCGAATTGCCGCTCGTGTTGCTATCGGCGCAATTGGAAACAGCTCAGCGGCTATCTGATAAAGGACTAAGCGGTGAAGTGTTGCTTGGTAAACCGCCGAAACCGGAATTGCTCTCTGCAGCAGTCGCTAAGCGGCTGCAGCAGGGTCGTGGCCTTTACTATAAATTTAGCCAGCTCAGCCATCGGGACACAGTGAGTGGCTTGTACAATCGCCCCTACTTTTTGGCCTACCTGGAGCGGGCGCTGGTCGCCACCCACGCTAATGCACAATCAGCAGCTATCATGCTGATTACGCTAGATAATTTGCGAACACTCGAAAGCCATGATGTCGCCGCTGCTGATGAAGTTGTTGAGCAGGCGGCCAAACGGTTGCAAACCACTTTGGGAGCTGGTGCACTTACTGCCCGGTTCAGCGACGCGGTTTTCACCGTCTTGCTGGGTTTCACGGGTCAAGAAGCCCTGCCCGTAACGGCTCAAGTTGTGCAAACTGCTTTAGAAACCAAACCCTATCGCTTGAGCGATGGGGATTTTGAGTTGCGTACCAGCATCGGCATCAGTATTGCCAGTCCAACTTTGCGGGAGGCAGCGCTACTCATTCAGCAGGCGGATTTAGCTTGTGGCATGGCCCGGGAAGGTAAGGACACCCGGATTCATGTCCATCATGGCCACAGCGTCGAACAGGATATGACCAGCCCGCAACAACGCCGGTTGCTGGATGAAATCCGCGAGTCTGTGCAACAGCAGCGCATGAACCTGCTGTTTCAACCGATTGTCAGTCTGCGCGGCGATACAACCGAACGTTACGAAGTGTTACTGCGGATGCGTAATCATGCAGGCTGGGAAATTCTTCCAGAGACGTTGTTCAGTCTGGTCAAGCGCCACCGGATTGGCATGGTGCTGGATCGTTGGGTGATTGCTCATTCAATCCGGGTCTTACGCCAACGGCGGAAACGCGGGCAGTCGGTAGTCTTATTTATCAATATTTCCCCCACCATTTTACAAGATGAGGAGTTTGTGCCTTGGTTACAGGGCGGGTTGCATAAAACGGGGGTTCCAGGTGCTAGTCTGGTGTTTGAAATGACAGAAACTACGGCTGAGCTGTATAAGCCAGTTCTGCAACCCTTTCTGCTACAGATTAAAGGGTTGGGTTGTGGTGTTTCTCTGGATCACTTTAGCGGTCATGCGCACTCGCAAGCGCTTGCCCAGAGCCTGCAAGCTGAATATATTAAATTGGATGCGCGATTTACCGATGATCTGCTCAATAATAAAGCCCGCCAAGAGGAACTCAGTCAGTTGGTACACACCCTGGGTACCTGGGGTATGACGACCATCGTCACTGGCATTGAGGACGCCAGAACCTTGCCGGCACTTTGGGCCTCTGGTATCAATTATGTGCAGGGTTTTTTCCTGCAGCGGCCTCACACTGAGATGAGCTACGACTTCGATCAGACGGTGTTATAAAGGATGCAGGTTGATCCATTCACTGGATTGCTGGATGCAGCACAGCAAGCGCACTCTCCAAACTATGATGAACGTCCGTTTGGTTGCGCGATTGATTTGGTTGTAGTGCATAGTATCAGCCTGCCGCCTGGCGAGTTTGGCGGCCCCTGGATTGATGCATTGTTTGCCAATACGCTTGACCCGGCGGCGCACCCCTATTTCGCTTCCATTGCCAGATTGCGGGTTTCAGCGCATCTGTTGATCCGCCGCAATGGTGATTTGCTGCAATATGTGCCATTTCATTGCCGGGCCTGGCACGCTGGTGAGTCAGTTTATATCGGCCGTCCCCGTTGCAATGATTTCAGCATTGGCATTGAGCTGGAAGGGGCTGACTCTATTTCCTACGATGACCGGCAATACCCCGTGCTGGCTGCTGTCATCCGTGCTTTATGGGAAGCCTATCCCACCATTCGCCCAGACCGGTTGGCTGGCCATGCCGAGATTGCGCCGGGCCGCAAGACCGATCCCGGAACGGCTTTCGACTGGCAACGGTTGCGCAGGCTGCTGGAGGAGAAGACAGTTTAGATGAAGCAGCTTGGATTAATGAGATCGCTATCGATTGGTTTCTCCTGGTGATTGACCGGTGGCAATGTATGAATCGGTTCTGGTGAGTTCTCTCCACGTAGCAAGGCGGATGCCTGTTTCACCCAGGCAGCGAGCAACTCGGTTGCTGGCCGGTCTTCGCACAAATGGCAACCCTGGCCGGCCCATAAAGCCATGAAGTCGGTCAAGCCTCGTTCAGCGGCGGCCTGCTGCAGATCTTGAGTTAGAAATAGCTGGAATGGAAAACCAGGCAGATCAGCCTCATGGGCACATAGTTCGTTGACTAGCCGGTTGCGGAGCACCCGGCCATGACGACCGGTAAACACCCGGCTTAGAGTGGTGGCAATTTCGCTACCTTGGCTAAGCAGGGCCTTATAGGCTGGATGGGCACCGCTTTCCCGGCAGGCGAGGAAAGCGGTGCCCATTTGTACTCCGGCCGCCCCCAGTACCCGCGCAGCCGCGATGCCGCGACCATCCATGATGCCGCCCGCAGCGATAATTGGTGCTGAAACATGCTTTGCCAATAGCGGTGCCAATGTCAGGGTCCCCACCAGACCCTGCTCAGGGTGGCCGATGAAAGTACCGCGATGTCCGCCTGCCTCTGCGCCTTGGGCAATAATGAAGTCGACTCCGCTTTCCTCTAGCACGATGGCTTCCAAAAGGTGGGTAGCAGTGCCCAATAGAGTGATGCCAGCTTCTCGCAGCAGATTCAGATATTGGGTGTCTGGTATGCCGAAGATAAAGCTTAATGCAGGTACTTGGGTTTCTAGAATGACATCCAGTTGCTCATCGAATCCCGGCAATTCCGGCAAGGGCGGTGACGCCGGCGGCAGGCCCAGCTCGGCCCGATAGGGTGCTAGTAGCTCGCAGGCGCGGGTGATGCGTTTGGAATCTATTTTGGCCGGATGACCCACCGGCAAATTGACAGCGAACGGCTGGTCCGTGAGGGCGCGTACTTCGGCAATAGCCTGCCGCAAAGCATCGGGGTGCAGGTAGCTGCTAGCCAGGCAGCCCAATCCCCCTGCATTAGAGACGGCCGCTACCAATTGCGGAGTGCCAGGACCGCCCGCCATGGGTGCCTGGATGATGGGGTAGCGAATGCTGAGTCGTTCAGTCAGGATAGTATTAGGCCAGTTCATGGGAATTTGGAATGAGCTGTTAGAAGATTACGACGATGCGCAGGATTTATTGTACCGAATGGCCGGTTTCAAAAAGGCGCTCAGCCGCCCTTGACCAGGGTATGGCGCGTGTTCTTCCCCCGCCACAGGCCGGCCGGTTGCGCTGAGATTGTTGCGGTTCTGTTTCATGATGTCGTCCAACGTCAAGATTCAAAAAAGCCAAACGGCACATGCATGATGGGACTTCTCGTTAAAAGGATCGAGCAACTCTAGCGAGTCATCGCCAAAATAAGAATTGCTGGCTTGAATCCTCCTGAACCCGGTTCATTCTGCCCTGTGTTATCATTTCATTATTAAAAGTAACCTTGCATGGCGCATTTGTGCAAGCTGTGCCATGGTGGTTGCCCCCAGGGCTGAAACGGCCTCGCCCATCACGTTCGGTAAGGAGAAAAGCATGAATTACGAAAATATCCGGGTCGAAACTCGTGGCCCGGTCGCCCTGATCATTCTGAATCGGCCTAAGGCGTTCAATGCCTTATCTAATGATCTGATGGACGAGCTGACGCAAGCACTGGATATCATTGAGGCGGATGAGAGCATTCGCGCCATCGTTCTAACCGGTGGCGAGAAAGTATTTGCAGCCGGTGCTGATATTAAAGGCATGAAGGATTATTCCTACATGGACGCCTACAAAGGTAACTTTATCACCCGCAACTGGGAACGGGTCAGCCGTTGCCGCAAGCCGGTAATTGCCGCAGTGGCCGGTTACGCGCTGGGCGGCGGTTGCGAACTGGCGATGATGTGCGATTTTATTCTAGCTGCTGATACGGCCAAATTTGGTCAGCCGGAAATCAAACTCGGTATCTTGCCCGGCGCTGGCGGCACCCAGCGCCTGACCCGGCTAATCGGCAAATCCAAAGCGATGGAACTTTGCATGACCGGGCGAATGATGGATGTCGAGGAGGCTGAACGGGCCGGATTGGTAAGCCGGATCGTCCCGGTCGCGCAACTGATCGAGGAAGCGGTTAAAACTGCAGAGACCATCGCCGGGTATTCACTGCCAGCGGTGATGATGACCAAGGAGTGTGTCAATCGCTCCTATGAAACATCTCTGGCCGAGGGATTATTGTTTGAGCGCCGGACCTTCCACGCAGTATTCGCGACCGAGGATCAAAAGGAAGGCATGGAAGCGTTCGCTGGCAAACGTGCTGCGGAGTTCAAGCACCGCTGATATTGAAGGGGCAATCCGGTCAGCGCTGCACTGTAGAATTTGTTGACCGGATCGATGATTAAATCCACTATGTTTGATGTTGTTAATGCCTAGCGCATCTCAATCGCTAGGAATTGGTGTCGTTAAAATCTAGAAAGGAATAAGCGATGGAAATTAAAAAAGTTGGTGTTATGGGTTGTGGAGCGATGGGGTTAGGCGTAGCACAGGTCTGTGCGCAGGCGGGCATTCCGACTGTCGCAGTTAAAGCAACACCAGGTTCAACAGATAAGATTCGCTCTGGACTGGAAAAATCGCTCGGCAAGATGGTCGAGCGCGGCAAAATGACCGCTGAGAAAAAAGACCAGACCCTCAGCCTGTTGCAATTCACGACCCAGGAAGAAGAGGTTGCTGGATGCGATTTGATTATTGAATCGATTATTGAAGATCTGGAGACTAAGAAGGCGCTGTTTCAACGGCTGGAGAACATCGTTTCGCCACAGGCGCTGCTGACCACGAATACCTCGACATTGTCGGTTACGGCGATGATGGCCGTTTGCAAGCAGCGTGATCGGGTAGCGGGCCTGCATTTCTTCAACCCTGCGACCGTGATGAAACTGGTCGAGATTATTCACGGCTTCGAAACGTCGGATGAAGTCATCGACACCTTGGATAAATTCTGCAAGAAGCTCGGTAAAGATCCAGTCATTGTTCAAGACACAACAGGCTTTATCGTTAACCGCCTGCTGACGCCCTATATGCTGAGCGCTATTCGCCTGCTGGAGATGGGAACGGGCACGATTGGCGATATTGATCATGCGATGAAGTCGGGCGCTGCGCATCCGATGGGGCCATTTGAGTTAGCGGACTATATCGGTTTGGATGTGGTGGAAGCCATGACGCTGAATATTTACCAGGATATGCATCAGCCGCATGTATCTTCACCGCATACCCTGACCCGTTTGGTCCAACTCGGTTATCTAGGCCGCAAGACTGGCAAGGGCTTCTACGATTACTCTGTCAAGCCGCCGATGCCAAATCCAGCTCTACAGCACCCGGTTGCCTAATAGCATCTTGATATCTTGATATCTTGTAGGTTGGGCTGGGCCGCAGGCCATAACCCCGCACGTTGATCATGTTGGGTTACCGCTACCCACTAACCTAGCCTACATCTACCAACTGTTGAGGATGATTCTACGTTGAGAGTGGGGAGCAAGGGGACGAGTGCATAGACAGCCTGTCTACCCCGCCATAGCGTTGCTCTAGCCAACCAAATACTGCGCGCATAGCCATCGCTTCACCGCCCTCTGGCCGCCCTGGCTGCGTCTTCAGATTCCAAGCCATCAGATCAAAATGTGCCCAGGGTATGCCGCTGGGCACAAATTCTTGCAAAAACAGGGCTGCGGTGATCGCTCCGGCATAGGAAGAATCCGGCGCATTGACGAGATCAGCGATCTTGCTATCCAGCATTTCCCGGTAAGGGGAGTGCAGCGGCAAGCGCCAGCAGGGATCCTGCTCGCATTCCGCCGCTGCCAGCAGACCAGAGGCCAGCGATTCATCATTGCAGAACAGCGCGGGCATCTGCGTTCCCAGCGCCACCCGCGCTGCGCCGGTCAATGTGGCGAAATCAATCATCACCTGCGGCTGCTCACTGCCCGCTTCTGCCAGGGCGTCGCAGAGAATCAGCCGGCCTTCGGCGTCAGTGTTATGAATTTCAACCGTTAGTCCCTTACGCGAACGAATCACATCACCGGGCCGGAAGGCATTGCCGGCAACAGCATTATCTACTGCTGCTACCAGTACCCGTAACCGTACTGGAAGTTGGGTGCTCATAATCAGCTGCGCCAGTCCTAATGCCGTTGCTGCACCACCCATATCTTTTTTCATCAGGCGCATGGCGCTGGACGGTTTCAGATCCAGCCCGCCACTGTCGAAACAGACGCCTTTGCCCAGCAGCGTCACTTGGGGATGCGCGGGATCACCCCAGCGCAGATCCAGCAAGCGAGGAGAATGTGTGCTAGCTCGACCGACAGCATGGATAAGCGGGAAGTTATGCGCTAGCAGTTCCTCGCCAATGGTTTGTTCGAACGTCGCACCGAACTCCTGTGCTAACGTCTGCGCCGTCTCGGCAAGCTGTTCCGGCATTAAGTCTTCGGCCGGGGTGTTGATTAAATCGCGGACCAGAGTGACTGCGTCAACTTGACGCAGGATATGGCGAGCGTCACAGGCAGCATCCAGTGCCAGCCGCGCAACGGCCCGTTTTGGTGTCTTGTAGCGAATAAACTGGTAGGCACCCAGCGCCCAACCCAGAATAAGCCGCTCCATTTGCCAGGGTGCGAATGCCGCATCAAGCATGTAATCACCTTCTGGCAGCGCAGTGGGCAAATGACCCAGAGCCCAAAGATCATCAGCTTTGCTAATGCAGATCACCACAGCCCGCACTTGGCCTTCTGCACCAGGGACCAGGCAAAATTGACCCGGCTTTGCCTTGAATCCCGTCGCAACCAGCCAACAGCGCAACATTTCATCCTGCTTTTCTAACCAGGCGGCAAACTCACTTTCGATGACAGGAATAAGGGGAATATTGCCGGTAGTCCGGCTAGGGAGTAAACCATGGCTCATGCGTTTCCATCTCTATAAAAAATCTCCAGGATTCAAAATCTCTGGCAGCCGTCTGCTTGCATCCCTGCTTGATAAAGATGGATATCATGACACCCGGATGCTTTGATCTCATTACTATGAAGTATCCGTCTGTTTGAGAGTGACATAAACATCGTCCATCGGTTAGGGAACAAGGTGATCCGATTCCAAAAACCGGCCCATGTCCTCAATCTCGCTGCACATCAACATCTGAACAAGTTTACACTATCATCAGATAAGCATTTAATAACCTGCGGAAGTCCCGTAGATTAATTTCTGCCTTAACCAGCGACGAGCACGACGCATGAACGACCAGCACTATGATGTCATCGTGATTGGCACCGGCCCAGGAGGAGAAGGAGCCGCGATGAAAGCCGCCAAGGAAGGCAAATCCGCAGCAGTAATCGAGAAACACCACCTGGTCGGCGGCGGTTGCACGCACTGGGGCACCATTCCCTCCAAGGCGTTACGGCACGCCATCAACCGGATGTTGGAGTTCAATACCAGTCCGGCATTCCGCAATGCCTTGGGTCATGCCCTGAAGTTGTCTTATCCTGAGTTACTGCGTTCTGCTGAATCAGTTATTGCTCGTCAAACCAGCATGCGTCAGGATTTTTACGAGCGCAATCGGATTAAGCTCTACCACGGGCATGCGAAATTTATCGATGCGTATACGCTAGAAGTCCGTGTTGGCAACCAAGGTGAACCCGCTGTGTTGGCCGCTGACGCTTTTGTCATCGCCTCCGGCTCCCATCCCTTCCGGCCTCGGGATATTGATTTTAATCACCCGCGCATCTTCGACAGCGACACCATTTTGAGCATGTCGAGCACTCCGCGTTCGATCTTGGTCTATGGCGCTGGTGTGATCGGCTGCGAATACGCGAGTATCTTCCGTAACATGGGCTGCAAGGTGGATTTGGTCGACACCCGCTCGCAGTTGTTGTCCTTCCTCGACGACGAAATCAGCCATGCCCTTAGCTATCACTTGCGCGATCAAGGGGTCATGATTCGCCACAACGAAGAATATGAAATCGTTGAGGGCTTAGCGGACGGCATGCTGATGCACTTCAAGTCCGGCAAGAAGATCAAAGCTGACGTGCTGCTATGGGCCAATGGCCGTACCGGTAACACAGCGCATATGGGCTTGGAGGAGCTGGGTATTACTCCCAACAGCCGCGGTCAGATTAAGGTCGATGACAACTACCGCACGGCCTTGCCGCATATCTATGCGGTAGGCGATGTCGTCGGCTATCCTAGCCTGGCAAGCGCGGCCTATGATCAGGGCCGCTTTGCTGCAACACACCTGGTTAACGGCAGTTGCGACCATCACTTGGTGGATTACATTCCGACCGGCATCTACACTTCACCAGAGATCAGCTCAATCGGCCGTACTGAGCGCGAACTAACCGAAGCCCGGATACCTTATGAGGTTGGGCACGCCTATTTCAAAAGCTTAGCGCGTGCTCAGATCACTGGGCGCACAGTTGGGATTCTTAAATTGCTGTTCCATCGTGACACCCTGGAAATCCTGGGTATCCACTGCTTTGGCGATCAGGCGGCGGAAATCGTCCATATCGGCCAAGCCATCATGGCCCAGCAGGGCGAAGCCAACAGTATTCAATATTTTGTCAACACTACTTTCAATTATCCCACCATGGCCGAAGCATACCGGGTAGCGGCGCTAAACGGTCTGAACCGGCTAGCCTGAGGGAGATTTTCATGGATATCACCCCCTATCTCAAATTGATGGTCGACAAGGAAGCCTCTGACCTGTTTTTCCATGTGGGAGCGCCGGTCAATATCAAAATCGGCGGTGTAGTACGGCCCATTGGCAACAAAGTGCTCGGTCCAGGCGGCGTGCGCGAGGTCGCCTATTCAGTGATGAAGGATGACCAGATCAAAGACTTTGAGCACAACTGGGAGCTGAATTTTGCCATTCCACTGCATGGCGTGGGCCGCTTCCGCGCCAATGTATTCAAGCAGCGTGGCGAAGTGTCGATGGTGATCCGCTACATCAAAGGTGACATTCCTCAGGTCGAGGAACTGGGCCTGCCGCCGTTGCTCCGCCAGATTGTCATGGAAAAACGCGGTCTGATTCTGCTGGTCGGAGCGACTGGCTCTGGTAAATCAACCACGCTGGCGGCGATGATCGACCATCGGAACGCCAGTTCGCCGGGCCATATCATTACTATTGAAGATCCAATTGAGTTTACCCACCAACACAAGAAATCGGTGGTCGCCCAGCGCGAAATTGGCATCGATACCCACAGCTACGAGTTTGCGCTGCGCAGCGCCATGCGCGAGGCGCCGGATGTCATTCTGGTTGGCGAAGTCCGTGAACGCGATGTAATGAAATATGTGCTGACGTTCTCCGAAACCGGCCATCTAGTACTGTCCACCTTGCATGCGAATAACGCCAATGGTGCGCTGGAGCGTATCGTCAATTTTTTCCCTGAAGACGCGCGTCCCCAATTACTGATGGACCTGTCGCTGAACCTGCGCGCCATTGTCTCGCAGCGATTGGTGCGTGCTTTGAACGGCGGGTTGGTGCCGGCGGTGGAAGTGTTACTGAATACGCCCTACATTGCCGACCTGATTCAAAAGGGCAAGATCGATTACGTCAAGGACGCCATGGAGCAATCGACGGAATCGGGTACCCAGACTTTCGACCAGGCGTTGTTCAAGCTGTACAAGGACGGCAAAATTTCTAAGGAAGAGGCCATCAAGAACGCCGATTCCAAGAATAACGTCGGCTTGCAGATCCGGCTGGCCGAGGGGATGGAGTCAAGTAAATCGCCGTCTAATATGATGCTCGACGACCATGAGGAAAAAGGCCAGATATTCGGGATATGAACGGCACACTTGCCCGCCGCATGGCAGATATTGCGCCATTTCATGTCATGGCGCTGCTGGCCCATGCACGGGATTTAGAGATGGCTGGCCGTTCGATCATCCATATGGAGATTGGCGAGCCGGACTTTCCAACAGCTGAACCGGTCATTGCTGCTGGCCAGCGGGCGCTAGCGGAAGGCCGCACCCGCTACACCGCCGCCGCAGGCTTGCCGGAATTGCGCCAAGCGATCAGCGATCATTACCGGGAACGATACCAAGTAGAGATTCCCGCCCGGCGTATTCTTGTCACACCTGGTGCATCCGGCGCGCTGCAACTAGCAACGGCGGTGCTGGTGAATCCTGGCAACCGGGTGTTGCTGGCCGATCCTGGTTATCCCTGCAACCGGCATTTTGTGCGGCTGGTGGAAGGCGAAGCGGCCGGTATTCCGGTCGGGCCAGAGACCGGTTATCAACTGACTGCACACCTCGTCGAGCAATACTGGGATGAGCGGACCGTGGCGGTGTTGCTGGCTTCACCGGCTAATCCTACCGGCACCGTGATTTCTCCTGAAGAATTGGCGGCCCTCGTTGCTACTGTCGAAGCGCGCGGCGGGCGGGTGATCATGGATGAGATTTATCACGGGCTGGTCTATGGCGCAGCGCTACAAACAGCGCTGGCGTACTCAGACCAGACCTTTGTGGTGAACAGCTTCAGCAAGTATTACGGCATGACCGGTTGGCGGCTGGGCTGGCTGGTCGCGCCTGATGATGCCGTTGATGCGGTGGAAAAGCTGGCGCAGAATCTGTTTCTGGCGGCGTCCACCCCAGCGCAATATGCCGCGCTGGCAGCCTTTACCCCGGAGGCACAGGCGATTTTCGAGGCGCGGCGGCGGGAGTTTCAGGCACGGCGGGATTTTCTCTTGCCGGCCTTGCGGGCACTGGGTTTTTCGATTCCGGTCACTCCGGATGGCGCGTTCTATCTTTATGCGGACTGCCGCCGTTTCACTGACAATAGCTATGACTTTGCGTTGCGCCTGCTGGATGAAGCGGGTGTTGCTATGACTCCCGGTATCGACTTCGGCCATCATCAGCCAAACCAGCATGTCCGCTTCGCCTATACCAACGCTATCCCGCAGTTAGCAGAGGGGGTGGAAAGGCTCCGGCGGGCTTTGCAGGGTTGAGATGTTGTAAAATGCTTTCTGCTGTCATCACGTTAGCCCGCAAATGCAGCGGATTTAGCGTCCCCGCAACCACGCTGCTCACCCCCGGCTCCGCAAAAATCAGCTCCAGCGAAGTCTGCACCGGATCGGGGTTTACCCGCGGATCCAGATGACCGCTGAGCAAACCTTTCTTGATGAAGACCCCTTTGCCGGCAGCATGCGCAGCGCGGATGACGGGAAGTTCTTGCCGCTGGGCAAGGTTGTAGGTGACCATCACCACGTCACAGCATTCCACCGCCCGCAACCCGCCTGCAATCGTTTTGCTGGACATCCCCACCGCGCGAATCCAACCAGCCTGTTGGAGATGCAACAGGGCTGGCAAAACCTCTGCCTGCTCAAGAAGGGCCAAGTCGTCGCCATTGGAATGAATCAGCACGGTGTCCAGCGCCTCCACACCCAGTCGCCGCAGGCTGCGTTCAATGCTGGCGCGGGTGGCGGCAGCCGAGAAGTCGAACGAGGAGACACCATCGCGGAATTCCTCGCCGACCTTGGTAACGATCACCCAATCCCGCTGGCATTGCCGCAGCAACCGGCCTAACCGTTCTTCACTCTGGCCATAAGCCGGAGCGGTGTCCAGCAGATTAATGCCCAAGTCCCAGGCCATGTCCAGTAATGCCAGCGCTTCCTCATCCGAAGGCAGTTCGAACGATTGGGGATATTTGACGCCCTGATTACGACCGAACTTGACCGTACCCAACCCGAGCGGACTCACACGCAAACCGGTGGTGCCTAGCAACCTCAACTCCACTCCATATCCTCCCGATCCCAGGGATAGACAGCCAGTTCTGGTCGTGGCCATGCCGCCAGTGGATCTAAGCCGATCAGGCGGGGCTGTACTCCAAGGGTCCGCAATACCTCCTCAATCTGTTCCGCCAGCAGCGGCGCCATCGCTAGCTTGGTCGGCCAGGCAGCGATCACCCGTCCATCGCGAAACACGCTGGGAGCCGCCGGCCGGCCGCCGCCGTGCTGGTGCGCTTCAGCTCGTTGAATCGTGAAGGTGGCGAATTCTACGGGATTCCAATCCACCCACGGCAGCAGTGCCTGTAACTCACGCCGGGCTGCACGAATTTGAGCTGGGCGGTCACGGTTGACACCTTCCTCCGCCAATGCACCGCCTAGGTACCAGATCAAGCGGCCGCCAGCATCGTAATGGCTGGTTACGGTGAGTCGCGGCAAGTCGCTGGCGCCCAGACAGTGCGCGTAGAGCGGTCCGGGGAGATTAACGCCACGCGCCATCACCATATGTAAGGGGCGCAATTGTAATGTTGCCCACGGCAGCCCCGTATTGCCCGCGCCGGCGGTGAACACAGTTACCGATGGACGAATGATCCATAGTGGTTGCTGGGGGTAATGCAGTGTCAGCGTGCCATCCGCCTTCAGGACCACGGGACCCCCATTGAGGACAATGGCCGGATGGTAACGTTTAGCCAGCGTGTTTAACACCGAAGCGACATTTAACACCGGTTCATCCAATCGATAGATCACACCATCAAATTTAGGATGACGCAATGCCGGGGGTATTTCATCCGTTTTCTGAGCTGCGATTTTTTCCATGCGGCTACGCATTAGCTTGCTGGCGAAAAAAGCAGCCAATCGTGAAACCGGAGCGCGGGTAGTCCATAAGTGCTGATGCTCAGTCAGCATCCATGCGTTGCGCAAGTCAATTTCACCTTCGCCTTTGAGGCAACGCCGCCACAATGCTGGCATTCCGGCCATTGCTTCAGCAGATTCACTGGATTGGCCATGCAAGGTGTATTTGGCGCCGCTGTGAATGATGCCTTGGGCACAGATCGTTTGGCCGGCCCCCAGACGGTCTCCTTCAATCAATAGCGCGCTGTAGCCTCGCTCGTGCAATCGAGCCAGCAGCCACAAGCCGGCAATACCGCCGCCGATGATGGCGACATTAATATTGAAAGTAGGATTCATAAGGCTCCGGGCCGGTTGAGAATGCGAGCGATGGTGCTCGTGGTTGAGCAACCCTCGATATAATCCATGACGACCACTTGTCCGCCTGCGTCCCAAACACTCTGGTTGCCGGGAATATGCGCCGGGTCATTGTCACCACCCTTGACCAGATAATCCGGCTGAACCGCGCTGATCAATCGTTCTGGAGTGTCTTCATGGAAAGGCACGACCCAATCCACTGCAGCCAATCCAGCCAGCACCCGCATGCGTTGCCAAAGTAAGTTCACGGGCCGGCCGGCACCTTTGAGACGGCGCACGGATTCATCCGCATTGACGGCGACAATCAGCCGGTTGCCAAGACGCTTGGCTTGCTCCAGATAGGTCACATGGCCAGCGTGCAGGACATCGAAACAACCATTGGTCATCACGATTGTTTCTCCGTGCGTCTTGGCGTCAGTGACCGCTTGTAGCAATTGTTCTTCATCCAACACCCCGCGCGGCGGCTCATCGTGCTCGTACAATGCCCGGCGCAGTTCGGAGACCGTGACGCTGGCGGCGCCCAGTTTGCCGACGACGATCCCGGCGGCTAGGTTGGCCAGCATCGTCGCTGCTGGCATGTTCAATCCAGCGGCCAGCCCGGCAGCCAAGGTGGCAATCACCGTATCGCCCGCACCGGTCACGTCGTACACTTCGCGGGCGCGGGCCGCCAGATGCAGAGGTTCCACGCCATCTTGCAACAAGGTCATGCCCTGTTCGCCCCGGGTGATCAACAGCGCATCTAGATCCAGCTCTCGACGCAGCCTTTCTCCTTTGGTCACCAGATCTTCTTCATCACGGCAAGGGCCAGCGACAGCTTCGAACTCGGCTAGATTAGGGGTTAGCAGGGTCGCGCCCCGGTAGCGGTTAAATTCGTGGCCCTTGGGATCGGCCAATACCGGTTTGCCAGCGGCGCGGGCTCGCTCAATGCAGGTCTCGATCTGGCGCAACGCGCCTTTCCCATAGTCAGAAAGCACCACAACGTCAGTTTCCGGTAACCGGGCGGTGAACCGTTCGTGGAGAAGGGCGGGATCGAAGCCAGGAAAACCATCTTCGAAGTCCAGCCGCAACAACTGCTGATTGCGGCTCAGTACCCGCAGCTTGGTGATGGTCGCTTGACCCGGTTGGCGGATGAGCTCGCAGGTCACGCCCAGCCGGTGCAATTTGGTCTCCAGCACCGTGGCAGTCTCATCGGCGCCAGCCACGCCAAGCACTCGAGCTTGGCCACCGAGGGTCGCGATATTAACGGCGACGTTGGCTGCACCGCCGGGCCGTTCCTCGACATCTTCGATCTTGACGACGGGTACGGGTGCTTCCGGCGAGACGCGCGCGGTGAGACCATACCAGTAGCGATCAAGCATCACATCGCCGGCGATCAGCACCCGGGCGGATTCGAAAGAGGGAATTTGCAGTGTCATGAGCGGATGGGAGGCTGTTTAATAAGGATGGCATGATAGCATGGCAATAAATAGGATCAGGCATGAGGTTTTTTCCTTGAACCTCGAACCTGGAGTTTGCAATTTGGAATCTGATGAACAGCAAAGACCTCTATTTTCGGTTGCTACGTTACGTTCGGCCCTACACTCGCATTTTCGTGCTGTCGATTTTGGGCACTGCCGCGGCGGCTGCCACTGAGCCAATGATTCCAGCCCTGATCAAGCCGTTGCTGGACGGCAGCTTTGTCGAAAAAGATCCCTATACCATCCGTCTAATGCCGGTATTGCTGGTAGCGGTGTTTATTATTCGAGGCATAACCGGTTTCGTTGGCTCAGTGGCAATGAATTGGATTGCCCATCGAGTGGTCATGGACCTGCGCAACGCGATGTTCAATCAGCTCCTAGCTCTGCCGACGCACTATTTCGATGATCATTCTGCCGGCAACCTGCTCTCTCGCTTGACCTACGATGTGAGCCAGGTAATGACGGCCACCACCCAAGCGCTGGTGACGCTGGTCAAGGACGGGCTGGCCGTGGTTGGCCTATTGGGCTGGATGTTGTATCTCAACTGGAAGCTCTCGCTGATGGCGTTCTTGATCGCCCCGGGTATCGCTTTGATTATTCGGGTGGTCAGCCGGCGGTTACGGCGGTTAAGCCGGGAATTACAGGAATTGATGGGCCATCTGACCCATGTGATCGACGAAGTCCTGCAGGGCCACAAAGTCATCAAGATCTTCGGCGGCCAAGATTACGAACGGGATCGCTTTCACCGGGTCAACAACCGGGTGCGCCAGTTCAGTATGAAACTGGTCGCTGCCTCCGAAGCCAGCGGACCGCTGGTGCAATTACTGGCGGTTCTCGCCCTAGGCGCGGTGATTTACTTCGCCTCCCTGCAATCAGCGGCTGACCAGATTACGGTCGGTGGTTTTGTCTCACTGTTCGGGGCGATGGCGATGCTGCTGGCGCCGATCAAGCGCCTGACCAAAGTCAACGAGCAATTACAACGCGGGCTGGCCGGGGCGGAAACCATTTTTGCTCTGCTGGACCAGCCGCCGGAGCTGGATCACGGTACGCAGACCCTCGGTCGCGCCCGGGGTGCAGTCCATTTCCACCAGCTCAGCCATCGCTACCGTGACGAAGGCGCTCAGGTCATTGAGAATCTGAGCCTCGATGTGCAGCCAGGGGAAACCATTGCTCTGGTGGGGCCTTCGGGAAGCGGTAAAACGACGTTGATGGCTTTACTGCCGCGTTTTTACGAACCGGTTTCCGGCGAAATTTTGCTGGATGGTACACCGGTTCAAGAATTGCGGCTGGCGGATTTGCGCGCCAATATTGCTTACGTCAGCCAAGATATCGTGCTGTTCAATGACACGGTCGCTGCCAACATCGCCTATGGCGCCGGATTTCAGGCCAGCGAAGCGCAGATCATCCAGGCGGCTGAGCATGCCCATGCCATGGAATTTATCTGTGAGCTACCCCAGGGATTACATACCCTGATTGGTGAAAACGGAGCACGGCTATCGGGTGGTCAACGCCAGCGCATTGCCATCGCCCGCGCCTTATTGAAAGATGCACCGATCCTGATCCTGGACGAGGCGACCTCAGCATTGGATACGCAGTCTGAACGCAAGGTTCAGCTGGCGTTGGAAACCCTGCGTCAGGGTCGCACCGCCTTTGTCATTGCGCATCGCTTGTCCACGATTGAGAACGCTGATCGCATCATTGTTCTTAACCGGGGTGTGATCGTCGAGATCGGTAATCACGCCGGCTTGTTGGCCCATAACGGACTTTACGCCAGTTTGTACCGCATGCAGGCCGATGGCAATAACGCAACAAAGTTGCAAAATAAATAAAAATATCGTCAAATGCACAACAATGTTTTTTGGCGTTTAACATCTAACGTGGTTTCCTAAAACGGCTAATGCGCAACACTATCGACTCTTCTAAAAAGCTGGCTCCGCTATTACGCCAAGCCTTCCGGCAAGGCATCGAAGCAGCCAGTCGAGGCGAGGACCGTAATCCTTATACCCCCAATAGCCACCTCTACCACGCCTGGATGGCGGGGTGGGCCTCGTTAGCCCGCGCTTGGAACAATAACGACGATCTACGCTGGGCCTGAACCATTCACCATTTGCTCCATGCAGTTGTTTCGCTTACTACCGGCGATTCCATTCCTGGGTCCGCTCTGGGGGGCTGTGAGTCTGGCCCAGCCGGTTCAACCCTCCCTGCCTTTCAGTATCCTAGTCACTCAATGGACTCGGATCCTGGGCGAAGCTCAGCGAGTGACGCAAATCCCGCGCCCCTGGTTCCGGGAGCTGCCGTCAAGTGATCGTCCCTTTGTCCTAAGTTGCCGTGGACTGATCGTGACTCTCGCCATCGCACTCGACAGGTTCCTGCGTGGCTACAGCGAGGTCTCGAACTGGTTGAGTATCGCCAGCGAGTTGCGTGATGCGATTGAGCAGCGGTTCTGCACTGGGGATATCGTCATTCCGCTTCCGCGGCAGGTGATTGCATCTGGCGGGTGCGTCGAACGAATCCACCTTACGCCAAACGAGTGCCAGACTGGACCGGCCTGTCCTGTCCTAATGTATCCTTTGCATGACTTCACTCTCTGAAAAGAGGCAAACAGTTTCCATCCATCTATCCGTTGCGTGAGCGAGTATCCCCGCATGAAAAAACTAATGTTTTTACTTCTAATAGGCAGCTTGCTAAATATTGCACCTATTTGGGCCGCTGAGGGCGATTGGGAGCAGGCCAAAATGGCCCACGAGCGCGGCGATTACGCCACTGAAGCCGCTATTGTCCGGCCACTGGCGGAACAGGGTTTCGCCTTCGCCCAGTTCAACCTCGGAGTGCTTTATGACAACGGCTATGGGGTGCCACTGGACGACCTTCAGGCTATAGAATGGTATCGTAAAGCTGCTGAGCAGGGCCTGCCGCAAGCGCAGATCAACCTGGGTATTCTGTACGAAGAAGGCGAGGGCGGGCCAGTAGATTACGTACAAGCCTACTTCTGGTATGCCATGGCCGATAGCCAGGGAGATAGCCAGGCTCCCCAGGCTAAGCAGGAGATCATCGAAAAAATGACCCCCGCCCAGGTCGAAGAAGCCGAACGCAAGGTCAAAGAATGGCAGGCGGCTCACACGTTCCCCATTCCACCATTGCCTGCCTCCGAACCGCAGCATGGAAATCGTTGAGACTTCCCCATTCAATTCCTCTTTTCCAGGCAGATAGAGGAAAGGATGAAGCGCGCCGTAAAGAGAAAACCGGCGGCTTATTGGTTAATGGCTTAAAATTTGCATTAAAATCCTGGTCATCTCTAAGATATCGCGTTGCGGTACAGAGGTTATGAGAGAGCACCTGCAGATAAGGTGACTACCGCTGACAATCTGATTAAAAAAACCCAATGTAAAAAAGGGTTAACAACTTCGAGGGTACTGCCATGAACGGGAACAACATTCAAAGTAAAGCGCTTGACCAGGCAAGCAGCACAATGAAGATTGCGGAACGGATTGGCCTACGTGGTTATTCCCTTCAATCCTATGCGATTTTTGGTCCACAGCATGCCCATGGCTGGAATTTCATCCGCAAGGGGGACATTGAAGTCATTCGCGCCGAACCAGAGGCATTGGAGGCACTGTATTCGGACAAATTAGCGGCAACACGTTACGGCGTGTGACTCCATCGAAAACCAAGCTGGATGAGTGTATCTGATATTTATCAAATAAAATCAAAATATTAGATTATAGTGTAAAATCCTGACCTAATCTGTGAATCTCCTGATCGATAGGGTCACACGATCACAACTATAATAGATTGTTCCCTGAATAAGCGCTTCACTGACTTCTTTATGGCATCGCTTATTCCTTGTTGCTACAAAGCAACTCACAGGGAACGAATCAAATTGACCCGTCCACCTGGAGGATTCCGCAATGAGTGCCAGCGCCCACAACATCTATGAGATGAGCCTGGATCCCAACCCTGCCAATTACGTTCCTCTCACCCCGTTAACCTTTATCGAGCGTGCTGCCTCCGTTTATCCTCAACATACAGCAGTCGTGCATGGCTCGATCCGGCGCAATTGGGCAGAAACTTACGCGCGCTGCCGGCAACTGGCCTCGGCGCTGCGCCAGCGCGGCATCGGTCTGGGCGATACCGTAGCGACGATGTTGCCTAACATCCCGGAAATGTTCGAAGCTCATTTTGGCGTGCCCATGACCGGTGCGGTGTTGAATACCCTCAATATCCGGTTGGATGCAGAAACTGTAGCCTTCATGCTGGAACATGGCGAAGCAAAAATCCTGTTTACCGACCGCGAGTTTTCCGAGACCATCAGTAAGGCATTGCGGTTAATGCCGGCGGCCAAGCGGCCACTGGTGATCGATGTCGACGATCCGCAGTTTGCGGGCGGTGAAAAACTGGGGACGCTGGATTACGAAACGCTGCTGACTGAGGGTGATCCACAATTTGCCTGGCAGAATCCCGCCAATGAATGGCAAGCGATCACTCTGAACTACACCTCCGGTACTACTGGCAATCCCAAGGGTGTGGTCTATCACCATCGTGGTGCTTACCTGAACGCTATCAGCAACGCCATGGTTTGGGATATGGGCCTGCATCCGGTCTATCTGTGGACTTTACCAATGTTCCACTGCAATGGCTGGTGCTTTCCATGGACGATTGCAGCAACGACCGGAACCAGTGTTTGCCTGCGGCAGGTGCGCGCTGATCTAATTTTCGACTTGATCAAAAATGAAAAAGTCAACTATTTCTGTGGTGCTCCCATTGTGTTGAATCTGCTCAGAAATGCCCCTGATCACCTGAAGGCGGGTATTGATCATCCGGTCAAGGTAATGACTGCCGGTGCAGCGCCGCCTGCGGCAGTTATCGAGGGTATGGAGCAAATGAATTTTGAAGTCACCCACACGTACGGGTTGACCGAGACCTACGGTCCATCAGTGGTCTGCGCCTGGCACGATGAATGGAACGCATTGAGTTTGGAAGAACGGGCGGTGCTCAAATCACGCCAAGGTGTGCGTTATCCCATGCTGGAGGGATTAATGATCGCCAACCCTCAAACCTTGGAACCTGTGCCAAAGGACAGCCGGACGATTGGCGAAATCTTCATGCGTGGCAACAATGTCATGAAGGGTTATCTCAAAAATCCTGGCGCCAGTGAAGAGGCATTTCAGGGTGGCTGGTTCCACAGCGGCGACCTGGCCGTGTGGCACGAAGATGGGTATATCGAGATCAAGGACCGCTCCAAGGACATCATTATTTCCGGTGGCGAGAACATCTCTACCATCGAAGTCGAGGATGTACTGTACCGGCATCCTGCTGTCATGGAAGTAGCGATAGTGGCCCGGCCCGATGAGAAGTGGGGCGAAACACCCTGCGCTTTTGTCACCGTCAAACCGGGTATGGAGCATGTCACCGAAGAGGAAATCATCGAATTCTGCCGCAACCAGTTGGCACGCTTCAAAGTACCCAAGACTGTAGTGTTTGGCCCATTGCCCAAAACATCAACCGGCAAGATGCAGAAATATATTCTGCGTGAGCGGGCACAGCAACTTTAAGAAAAATCACTTTAAACGACTAAACCTGCCGCTTGCGAGCCAGTTTTGCGGCGGGTAGTGATCGATCATATCGATTGAGAGGCCGTGCAACGTTTCATTCTGAATTCTCAGTTTGATCTGATGAATTCGCTGGTTCCCGGCAAGTCCGGCAATCTCACTCATGCGAGTTCAATCTTAGCGCTTCTAAACGGGTCCTCGTCGCGCTCAGTAGCAAAAATCCCTTCTTACCTCGCGTTGGCAAAGAGGAATTTGCCGTAGCAGGTGCTTTTTCGGCAACTCTGGTAGGATTGTGCTCTTATTCGCCCGCCTGAAGTTATTCATGAATTCTTCATGCGCTGAATATCGGCTCTATGCCATCTCTGAACGTGTGGATGCATGACGCTTCCTCATCACTTCTACCTAAGACCGTGTATCTCCATTCCTCATGATTCTCGGAACCCTGTATATCGTTGCCGCCCCATCCGGTGCTGGAAAAACCAGTCTGGTAAAAAGCTTGGTCGAAACTACACCGGGTGTTGTCGTCTCGGTCTCACACACTACCCGCCCCCCTCGTCCCGGCGAACGTGATGGCGAGCACTACTATTTCGTGGCTCCTGCAGTTTTCGAGGCGATGGCTGCGGAAGGCGCATTCCTGGAACACGCCCACGTGTTTAGCAACCGCTATGGCACGAGCCGCGCTACCGTGCAAGCACAGCGGGAGGCTGGCTTGGATGTGATCTTGGAAATTGACTGGCAAGGCGCCCGGCAGGTGCGTGCGCAGATGCCAAATAGTACAAGCATCTTCATTTTGCCTCCCTCGCGGGAGGCCCTGCGGCGGCGTTTGGCCCATCGAGGCCAGGACAGCGCCGAGGTGATCGAACGGCGAATGACGGCAGCGCTTGATGAGCTATCACACTATGTCGAATTTGATTATTTAGTCATTAATGACGACTTTAAGAGCGCTCTGGATGCCTTGCGCGCCATTTTGATCGCCCATCGTCAGCGCCGGATAGTTCAAATGGAGCAACAGCGAGAACTTCTGCATTTGCTCTTGTCTTAACTAATTGTTTTAATTAAACTGAAAAGCTCTAATTCCCACTTTTTATGGCCCGGCACTGTCGATGGTTGCCGAATCCGGAGAAACATCTGAATGGCTCGAATTACTGTTGAAGACTGCCTTGGCTGCGTGGACAATCGCTTTGAATTGGTGCTGATTGCGGCGCGGCGCGCCCGCGAATTGGCGCTGGGCCGTGAACCGCTGATTCCTTGGGAAAACGACAAGCCGACTGTCGTTGCTTTACGCGAATTGGCCGAAGGCAAGCTCGATCATTTGCTCCAGGAAAAATACCGCGGGCGCGGCCCTGCCTCACGGGATGAATCCGCTACGCCTCTCAATCACGACGACGTGCCGGTAGCGTCAGCATAGGCGTCTTTGGGATACCAGAGACAGGAAATCGATCATGTTGAGCGTATCTTTGCGGGAAGTGCGTCATGAATTCCAGCCCAGTCATAAACTGGCCGTCGATGACGAGTGGCTGGACGATTTGTATCTCCGCATCGATGATCTCTGTGCCATCACCAGCGAATATCTGGAACCGGCTCAGGTCGATCAGTTGCGCGAAACTTGTCATTTCGCGGCTGAAGCCCATGCTGGCATCTACCGCAAAAGCGGTGAACCCTACATCTTCCATCCCCTGGCCGTCGCTCGCATTTTGTCCAATGTCCGCTTTGATCATGAAACCCTGCAGGCAGCCATTCTGCACGACGTTATTGAAGACACTCACTACAACAAGGAACAACTCAGCCACCGCTTCGGGCCGGAGGTTGCTGATTTAGTCGATGGGGTCAGCAAGCTAACGCAAATCCAGTTCAACTCCAAACTGGAGGCCCAGGCTGAAAACTTTCGCAAGATGTTCCTGGCGATGGCCAACGATTTGCGGGTGATCATGATCAAGCTGGCTGATCGCTTACACAACATGCGCACCCTGGGGGCCATGCGTCCGAAATCACGCCGCCGCATTGCCCGGGAAACCCTGGAGATTTTCGCGCCGATCGCAGGACGGCTGGGAATGAATCATCTGCGTCAGGAGTTGGAGAATCTCGGTTTCAACCACTTGTATCCGCTGCGCTTCCGGATTTTGCAAGATGCGGTGCGCAAGATGAGTGGTAACCGCCGTGAAATCGTTGGTCAACTGGAGACCTGCATTCAGACCCGGCTGAATGACGAAGGTATCCAGGCTCGGGTTATGGGCCGCAGCAAACACTTGTGGGGTATTTACCGGAAAATGCGCCGCAAGCATCTGCCGTTCAAAGAGGTCCACGATGTTTACGCAGTGCGGGTGATCGTCGAAAGCGTGGATATGTGCTATCGGGCACTGGGGGTCATGCATAATCTGTATAAGCCGATCATGGGCCGATTCAAGGATTACATTGCGATTCCCAAGGCCAACGGCTATCAGTCGCTGCACACGGTGCTATTCGGTCCTAACGGTGTCCCTATCGAAGTGCAGATCCGCACCGAGGACATGCATATCATGGCTGAGGTTGGGGTCGCTGCACATTGGCGCTACAAATCCGGTGGCGACAACCAGGGCAATCATGCCCAGCAACGTGCCCGCGAGTGGTTACGCAAGCTGTTGGATATGCAGCGCCGTGCCGGCAATCCGGTGGAATTTCTGGAAAGCGTCAAGGTAGACCTGTTCCCTGATGAGATCTACGTGTTTACCCCGCGCGGCGAGATTGTCGAACTGCCACGTGGCGCGACGGCAGTGGATTTCGCCTACGCCATCCATTCCGATGTCGGCAATACCTGCGTGGGTGCTAAGGTGGATCGCCGGCTGGTGCCGTTGCGCACGCCGCTGGTCACTGGCCAAAGCGTTGAAGTCATTATTACCCCGACCGCCCGGCCTAATCCGGCTTGGCTCAACTTCGTGATCACTGCCAAGGCGCGCTCCAGCATCCGCCACTATCTCAAGCATTTGCAGCGCGAAGAAGCGATCCTGCTAGGTAAACGGATGTTGGAAAAAGCGCTGGCTGGCTATATTGGTGGCCTGAACGAGCTACCGGGTGGCCGGATTCAGGCATTGGTTCAGGAACTGGGGCTGAGCGGTTTCGACGATTTATTGGCTGATATCGGGCTGGGCAATCGAGTCGCCGCGCTGTTCGTCAAGCGGTTGTTGCCGGATGAAAATGAGAAGGCCTTATCGGACACCAGCGCCCAGCCCTTACTCATCAAGGGCACCGAAGGCACAGTGGTTGGCTTTGGCAAATGCTGCCGGCCGTTGCCGGGTGACGCTATCATCGGCTATCTCAACGCCGGGCGCGGGATTGTCATCCATCGCGAAAATTGCAAAAACGTTGCTAGTTACAAGAAAAGTCCCGATAAATGGATCGAAGTGGAATGGGAGCAGTGCATCGGTGCCGACTTTACGGCGGAATTGCGGCTCGATGTCACCAACAGACGTGGAGTGTTGGCTACCATCGCGGCCGCCATCTCGGCAACCGACACCAATATTGAAACCATCAATACTTCGGAGCGGGATGGCAATACCACCACGGTTCATCTGTTGCTCGATGTCCGCGACCGGAGCCATCTGGCGCGGGTGATCCGTCAGTTGCGTACCGTGCCGGAAGTGCTGAGACTGGCGCGGCGTGGTTAAATTTTAAATTTTAAACTCTTGAGAGTTCGACGATGCTCCGTGAAATTATTAAGACTGATCAAGCCCCCGCTGCTATCGGCACTTATTCCCAAGCGGTCAAGGCCGGCGGCACGGTTTATCTATCGGGCCAGATTCCCCTCGATCCGGTTGCCATGCAGCTAGTGGAGGGGGGTATGGAGGCGCAGATTCGCCGGGTGTTCGACAACTTGGCGGCGGTCGCCCATGCCAGTGGCGGCAGTCTCGCAGACACGGTCAAACTCAACGTGTTTCTAACCGATCTCAGCCATTTTGCCTTGGTAAATCAAATCATGGCCGAGTATTTCCAAGAACCTTATCCGGCACGAGCCGCGATTGGTGTTGCAGCCTTACCGCGCGGCGCGCAGGTGGAAATGGATGCAGTACTGGTCCTGAGCAAGTAGCTACCTGTCTGAAAGCAAACCACGCATGCAGGCGGATCGGACATCAGAGAAATCCGGTGATCAAGATTATGCAATCCCAAGCCATCGTTGAAGCCGCCTGCACCCTCTCGCAATTCTGCGAGAACTGATTCAATCCTCCGGCGCGGGTCCAGCAGGTTCCTGAGATCGTATTTCCAGGATCGTACCCAGGCTATCTACAGGCTCTCCTAAGCGGCTGATCCCCAAACCAGACAGGCTGCCGGAATCAAAAAGCGCATACGGATTCATCTCTATAGCCCGTGTCCAGTTTGGCAGGTCAACATCCATCGGATTCTGGATGAAGCAGTTGCCACCGCGCATAGCAGGCTAGCGGATCTGAGCGGTGAAGAAGTGCTACCCTGGTTGCTGGCGCTGAACCGGGAATGACCGGAGGCAGAGATGATAAAGAAGCGCCGTCCTGCGAGAACGCAAATCCTGGTGCTGCTGCCGTGGCTAATCTTGGCGCTGGGTTTTGGGGTGACCTATGTGCTTTGGCAAAACGCCCGCCAGGATGCCATGCGCGCATTGGAAGCGGAATTCCGGCTTTGGGTGAACAAGATCGCCGACCGGATCGAATACCGTCTCGATGACTACGTGCATATCTTGCGCGGTGTCGCTGGTCTGTTTGATGCCTCAGAAGTGGTCACGCGCCAGGAATTCCATCACTATGTCGAAGCCCTGCGTCTAGGGGAGCGCTACCCCGGCATTCAGGGGATCGGCTTCTCCTTGTTCATCCCGTCCGGCCAGAAGACCGCGCATATTGCCGCGATTCGCCAGGAAGGCTTTCCCAATTACACCATCCGCCCAGAGGGGGAGCGTGCATTCTACACCGCTGTGGTTTATCTCGAACCCTCCTCTGGCCGCAATCTTCACGCGTTTGGCGATGACATATCCTCTGAACCGGTACGCTGGGCGGCGGCAACGCGGGCACGAGACGAGGGTAAGGCAGCTCTATCAGGCAAGATCATATTGCAGCAGGAAACCGCGGCTGGCATTCAACCTGGCTTTTTGCTGTTTGTTCCAGTGTATCGCCATGACGATGTACCTCGTAACACCATCGAAGTGCGCCGCGCGAAGCTGACCGGCTGGGTCTACTCGCTTCTGCGGATGGACGATTTCATGGATAGCATACTGAGAACCTTTGATTTCAATGAATTATGGTCAAGTCTGAATATAGAAATCTATGACGGTGTTGATTTATTGCCGGACACCCGGCTATTTACGCTACATCCTGTCACTACGGCAATGACGGCCAATCCGGCATTTTGGGCCGTTCAGCGATTCTTGTTTTGGGGACATCCTTGGTCCCTGCAGATCACTTCTACTGCCCGGTTCGAGGCAAAGTTGCTGAGTGAAAAAGCCATTCTGCTTGCCGTCACGGGCAGTATTAGCAGCCTGTTGCTAGCGCTCCTTGTCAAGGTGCTGACATCCAGCCAACAGCGCATCGCCGCTGTCTTGCAGGAAACAGCGCGGATCAATCAACAGCTCAGCGAACGTGAGCGTGACTTGTTGTGGGCGCAACGAACAGCTCAACTTGGCAGTTGGAGCTACGATCCGCTTACGCAACAACCGGTCTGGTCAGAAGGCATGTTCCAGGTCTGGGGACTCGACCCCAATCGAGGCACACCTGCCTATGACGCGCATCGGGAATTCATCCATCCCGAGGATTGGCCACGTTTCAATGAAGCTGTGCGGGCAGCGGTGGAGCAAGGTGAACCGTATCACCTTGATTTGCGCATCCGCCGCCCTGATGGCGAGGAACGTTCCATTATCACGATTTGCACACCGCATCTTGATGAGCAGGGCCACGTTGTCAAACTCTCTGGTACCAATCAGGACATCACCGACCGGAAACGCTTAGAAGCAGCGTTGCGCGAACAAGCCATTCGCGATCCCCTGACAGGTTTGTTTAACCGCCGCTATCTGGACGAAACCTTACCGCGTGAACTTCATCGCTGCCGGCGCAGCGGCGAACCATTAACCGTGGCCATGCTCGATCTTGATTACTTTAAGAAATTCAACGATGACTACGGTCACGAAGCCGGTGATACGGTATTGCGGGCGGTTGGCGGATTACTGCAACGCTTCTTGCGCAGTGACGATCTGGCCTGCCGTTATGGCGGGGAAGAATTGGTTTTGATCCTGCCAGGCGCAACGCTGAGCACTGCCCAGGGACGAATGGAAGAGCTGCGGCAGGCAGTGATGCAACTGCATCTACAGCATCGGGACAGCGAATTGCCTGCCATCACGGTATCCATTGGCTTGGCGATGGCGGAACCGGAAGAGACGAATGCCTGCGCCTTGTTAAGCCGTGCCGATGCTGCGTTGTATCGGGCCAAGGAACAGGGCCGGAATACAATAGTGACTGATTATTCGCAGTAGCTTAGGGTATGCATTGCACACCTTATACAGACATGATAAATCAATATGTTAGTTTTATGCAGCCGCTGATAGCGATGTCGCGCCGATCAACTGCCAACGTTGACAGTACTCCACCATGGTCATGGATTTCATAAAATCTTTGACGATTCGCATGTTGAGGAAATTGAATCGATCTCGCACCTATCAGGTGCTCACTGATGAGATCATGCGTCGGCGTGCCCTCTTTGAGCAGTCACGCGATGGCATCGTCATCATCGATGAAAATGGTAAGGTGTACGAAGCTAACCAGCGTTACGCGGACATGCTGGGGTATTCAGTGGAAGAAACTTGCCAGCTTCATCTCTGGGATTGGGATACTCAGTGGACACGCGAAGAGTTGCTGGGCAAAGCCAAACAGGTCAGCGCGGCGGGAGAACAGTTTGAGACACGCCATCGCCGCAAGGATGGCACAGTGATTGACGTGGAGGTGGTCACCAGCGCAACGGAGTGGGCCGGGCAGAAACTCATCTTATGTATCTGCCGGGACATCACCCAACGCAAGCGCGCCGAGGAACAACTGGTTTCCCTGAGTGAGCGGCTGACCCTGGCGACCCGGTATGCTGGGGTCGGCATCTGGGATTACGATGTGCGTGCGAATCGTCTGGTTTGGGACGAAACCATGCTCGCCCTCTATGGTGTTTCTCCGGAACGGTTCACCCCGGATCTCGAAACCTGGTTACATTATGTACACCCCGATGATTTACCCCGTCTTGATGGCGAAATTCAGGCTGCCATAAAAGGATCTCTGTATAACACCTCTTTCCGGATCGTCCGGCCCGATGGAAAGACCCGTTTTATCCAAGCGATTGCCAATGCGCAACGTGACGCCTTTGGTCAACCGCTGCGTCTTGTAGGGGTTAGCTGGGATATAAGCGATGCCAAAGCTACCGAACAGGCGTTGCGGGATAGCGAGGAGCGCTTGCAACGGGTACTGGACGGTACTAATGATGGTTTTTGGGATTGGAATATCGTGACCGGGGAAGTTCTATTCAACCGCCGTTGGGCGGAAATGCTGGGTTACGATTTGGTCGATATCGCACCGCATATCAGCAGTTGGGAGAAGCTTGTCCATCCCGGCGATCTGCTGCGTTGCCGGGCAACTTTGCAGCGCCATTTCGCTGGAGAAACGCCGCAATACCAGTGCGAACACCGCATGCGTACTAAAAATGGCCAATGGCGCTGGTTTATGGAACGCGGCAAGGTGACGCAGCGTGACATCAGCGGTCAACCGCTATGGATGGCCGGTACCAATACTGACATTCATGACCGCCGCTGCATGGAAGAGAAGCTGCAGACTACTTTGGTTGAACTACGGCGCCACAATATCCAGATCGCTGCCGCCAACCGCATGGATGGTTTGTTGTTATCCTGCGAAACTCCCCACGAAGCCTATGAAATTATTGCCCGCAGCGCTGAAGTCCTGTTTGCCGATCATGCCGGGGGCTTAGCAATCAGCGAAGAGAATACCTCCGTTCTACGGCTGGTGGCACGTTGGGGCAATGGTTGTGCCTTGCCGCCGGTGCTGGCGCTTGACCAGTGCTGGGCATTGCGGCGTGGCGAGCCGTATGAGGTTATTGATCCTGCGTATGGCGTTTATTGCCCGCATTTTTCAAGCTGCCCGGCGTATGCTTATTTTTGCCTGCCGCTGACTGTGCGCGGGAAAATCCTGGGCTTGCTGCATATCAGTGCTGGACGCACGCTCTCGAATGAACAGCTTGAGGAACTGCGCAATCTTGCTATCAAGGTCAGCGAATCCACCAAGCTGGCGCTATCCAACCTCAAGCTGCGGGAAACGTTGCGGGAGCAGGCGACTCGCGATCCCCTGACAGGTTTGTTTAACCGCCGCTATCTGGACGAAACCTTACCGCGTGAACTTCATCGCTGCCGGCGCAGCGGCGAACCATTAACCGTGGCCATGCTCGATCTTGATTACTTTAAGAAATTCAACGATGACTACGGTCACGAAGCCGGTGATACGGTATTGCGGGCGGTTGGCGGATTACTGCAACGCTTCTTGCGCAGTGACGATCTGGCCTGCCGTTATGGCGGGGAAGAATTGGTTTTGATCCTGCCAGGCGCAACGCTGAGCACTGCCCAGGGACGAATGGAAGAGCTGCGGCAGGCAGTGATGCAACTGCATCTACAGCATCGGGACAGCGAATTGCCTGCCATCACGGTATCCATTGGCTTGGCGATGGCGGAACCGGAAGAGACGAATGCCTGCGCCTTGTTAAGCCGTGCCGATGCTGCGTTGTATCGGGCCAAGGAACAGGGCCGGAATCGCATCATGGTGGCGAATGGAGCATAGATGAAGGCCGAGGTGCGCGATGTTATTCCGCTGAAGCCCAAACAGCGGTCGATCACCACGCTGAAAGGCGTCGGGCCGAAGCTGGCGGAGCGGTTGCGCCGGCTCGGTCTATACACTGCCGAAGACGTATTGCTGCATTTGCCATTGCGCTATCAGGACCGCAGCCGCATCACGCCTATCGGCAAATTGCAGCCTGGCGAAGAAGCGCAGATTGAAGCAACCGTAGTCAATAGCCAAATTAGCGGACGCAGCCGGCGTTTTCTGCTCTGTCACCTGAGCGATGGAACCGGTGATCTCACCCTGCGCTTCTTTCACTTCAGTCCTGCCCAGCAACAATGGCTCAGTCAGACCGGCGCCCGGTTACGTTGCTTTGGCGAAGTGCGGTCCAGTTATGCCGGTGGTTTGGAAATGATTCACCCGGAATGCCGCCGGATCGAACTGGACACGCCACCGGTCGACGGCCAACTCACCCCAATCTATCCGGCAACCGCCGGTTTGCAACAATTCACCCTGCGTAATCTGGCGGAACAGGTACTGGAACAGGCAGAGGCTTTATTGCCCGAGTTGTTGCCGCCAATGTTGCTTGCTCAGTTGAATCTGTCACCGATTGCCGAAACTGTGCGGTTGTTGCATCAGCCGCCGGCAGATACGCCGCTTGCGGAATTGGAAAGCGGCTGTCATCCAGCCCGGCGGCGGCTGGCCTTCGAGGAAATGCTGGCGCACCAGCTCAGTTTGCGCCGGTTGCGCGAACAGACCCGCCGCCAGGCCGCGCCGCCGCTGGCCAGCGGAAGCTTGAGCCAGCGCTTTCTGGAACGCTTGCCCTTCACGCTCACTGCCGCCCAGCAGCGGGTATTGAAGGAAATCAATGCCGACCTCATGCAGCCCCGCCCCATGCTCCGGCTGCTACAGGGCGATGTCGGCTCCGGGAAAACCGTGGTTGCCGCCGCTGCCGCATTGCGGGCGGTCGCAACGGGTGCTCAGGCAGCGTTGATGGCGCCCACCGAATTGCTGGCTGAACAGCATCACCGCAATTTCCGCGACTGGCTGGGCGAACTGGGCTTGGACGTTGCTTGGTTGACCGGACGGTTAACTGGCAAGGCGCGGCAGCTTTTACTGGGACGCTTGGCCGCTGGCGAGATTCAAATCGCTATTGGCACCCACGCACTGTTTCAGGAAACCGTCGAATTTGCGGAGCTGGCTTTAGTGATTGTCGATGAGCAACATCGTTTCGGCGTTCATCAACGGCTGGCCTTGCGCGAGAAGGGCCGCAATGAGGGCCGCTGCCCGCATCAGTTGATCATGACCGCCACCCCCATCCCGCGCACCCTGGCGATGAGCGCCTATGCCGATCTTGATACGTCGGTCATCGATGAGTTGCCGCCCGGCCGCCGCCTGGTTAAAACCGTCGTTGTGCCCGATCATCGGCGCAATGAGATCATTGAACGTATCCGCCAGGCCTGCCGCAAGGGCCGCCAGGCTTACTGGGTTTGTCCGCTGATTGAAGAATCCGAGGCGTTGCAATGCCAGGCGGCGACGGTGACTGCGGAACAGTTGACCGGATTGTTGCCGGAATTGCGCATTGGCCTGGTGCATGGCCGGCTATCAGCCAATGCCAAGGAAGCGGTAATGGCGGCCTTCAAAGCCGGGGAACTGGAGTTATTGGTCGCCACTACCGTGATCGAAGTCGGAGTTGATGTCCCTAACGCCAGCCTGATGATTATTGAGAACCCGGAGCGCCTGGGTCTGGCGCAACTGCATCAGTTACGGGGGCGGGTCGGGCGGGGCAGTATTGACAGCAGTTGCGTACTGCTTTACCGGCCCCCTCTGTCCCAAGTGGCCCATAGCCGCCTGGCGGTGCTGCGAGAATGTCACGACGGTTTTGAAATCGCCCGCCGTGACCTGGAGTTGCGCGGTCCTGGCGAAGTGCTCGGCACTCGCCAGACGGGCGAACAGAGTTTGCGGGTTGCCGATCTACTGCGTGACCAGGATTTATTGAATGTTGTTCGCCATACCGCCGACTTGTTGCTGCGCGACCACCCGGACTGCGTTGAACCGCTGATTCACCGCTGGATTGGCGCGGGGACGCGCTACGGTGAGGTGTAGCCATAGGGCCTATGTGGTTGGCAGTGGTGCTCGTTTAATCGGTTGTACTGGCAGTTCGACCGTCAATTCGCTGCCCTGATGGACGGTGCTGGTCACGCGGATTCTACCTCCATGTTTTTCGATAATGCCGTAGCTGATGCTGAGTCCTAGCCCGGTTCCCGTACCCACGGGCTTGGTGGTGAAAAACGGATCGAAAATCCTGGACAGGTTTTCCTCCGCAATTCCTGCGCCGTCATCCCGGATGGTGACCTTGACCCAATCGCCCTCCACCCGTGTCGCAACCCAGACGTTACCCTTGCTAGGGATGGCCTGAAAGGCGTTTTGCAACAGGTTCATAAAGACCTGGTTGAGCTGTCCGGGCAGGCATTCCACTTGAGGCAGGGGATGGTACTCCCGATGAATGGTAATACGGTCTTGGTACTGTTTGGCGAGCAGGCTCAGGGTTGATTCAATGCCTTCGTGCAAGTCGGCTGGGATCAGGCCGATATCGTCGGTGCGCGAAAAAGTGCGCAGATCCAGCACGATCTTCTTAATCCGCCCGGTGCCTTCCTGGCTACTGGCGATCAATTCCCGCAAAGTGTTCAGGGTGCCGGTAAAAGGGGATTGCCGGTTATGCGCGTCACCCCGGCGGCGGGCTTGACCGTTCGGCTCACCCTCGCCGATGTAGGCTTCGAGCGTGGCGGCCAGGCGCTCGGTATATTCCTCGATAAATTCCAGATTGCTGCAGACATAGCTGGTGGGGTTGTTTAACTCGTGGGCGATGCCGGCCACCAGGAGTCCCAGTGACGCCATTTTTTCCGACTGGACCAGCTGGTGCTGGGCGCGGGTCAAATCCCCGTAAGCGGTTTCGAGCTGCTGGTGGCGCTGGCTAAGCTCTTGGGTGCGTTCAGCGATTTTCGCTTCCAAATCGCGGTTGATGGCCTCCAGCAGGTGGCGGCGGTCACGCTCGGCGGTCAACGCCCGCAGCAGCAGATGGCCGCCGTAGACCAGAACCAGGGTCATGATCCCCGGTAAAATCGGTAGCCATAAACTGACCGCCGCGAACACCGCCCAGGCGATGACCAGGCACAGCGCCGCCAGCATGAGGGTCGCGGTCAGGGCGGCGAGCGGCTTGAGCCGGGTTGCCAGCAAGCTGGCGGCCAGCGCCAATGCCAACAAGCCCACCCAGCGTTCGATTGGCGTGGGTTCGGCGACGAAGCGTCCGCTCAACAGATTGTCCACGAGGGTGGCCTGAATTTCGACACCGGCGGTGGGGTTGCTGCCGATCCAGGAAAACGGGGTCAGGAAAGTGTCACCCGACAGGCGCTGCGGTTCGGGAGTGGCTTCCAGTGCGCGGCCTACCAGCACGATTTTGCCGGCGAAGATCCCCGGCGGCAGCAGGTGTTGGGGGTCAAGCGCCTGATAGTAGGACACGGTCTGAATCGTTTTCGGTGGTCCCTGGTAGTTGATCAACTGTTCTTGTGACAGCGCTTTTTGGCTGAAACCTCGCCATTCCGGTGCGACCGCCGCCCCCCCTGCTGGTTGTTCGAGGTAGCGCCGGACCATTTGCAAGGCGAAAGAAGGTAGATCCGGGGCGAGCAGCCGCGCCCGGCGCACGGTGCCGTCGGGGTCGATGCTGACGAAGGCGCCACCGGCCCAGGCCGCTTCTCGCAGAGCGGAAATCGGATCGATCCGAATTGTGTGGTGGAATAGAGGATCGTTGACCACCGACAGCGCGCTGGCCAGCACGCCGTTGCCAGCTTCGTGCAACGCCTGCGCCAGCGCCTGGTCCTCGGCCGGTTCGGAAGGTTCTGTGAACAGGATGTCAAAGCCGATCACCGCCGCGCCGGCGTGGTGAAGTTGCCGAACCAATTGGGCATGGAGACTGCGCGGCCAGGGCCATTGTTGTTTGATTTCGGCCATGGACGATTCGTCAATGGCGACGATAACGATAGAATCAGGGGGAGGTAGCGCACCACGCAGGGTGAACAGGAGATCCAATCCCTTGAGTTCGAGGAGCGCAAAAAACGAGGTGTTGAAGAAAGCAAGAACCAGCCCAAAGACTAGACCGGCAACCAGGATTGCCGGGGCAATGGACGAGAGTTGTAATCTCGGCAAGGTGTTAACTCAATATGGGCAAGGATCTACCCATACCAGCTGACCATTAATACGCACAAAGCAACCGCCCGCTACTCTTAAAAAAGATTCATCCTTGGCAATGGAATCATGATCTATTTTTACCGTTCTTATCTCACCTTGATCATCCGAAATCACTGCTATCACCGTATTAGGTTGCAGCTTGAGCAGCGTTTCAGCGGGAACTTCAACACCGGTCAATGTCATTGGGATGTCTCCTCAGGTTGCGAGCTAAAAATTAAGGACAAACCGGGCAAAGAGCGTTCGTTCTGGGATAAACCGGGGATTGACACCATCAACGGGTGTTTGAAACCCGTAATCCTGGAATTGAAATTTTTGATCGAACAGATTCTTGGCTTCGAGGGCGATAATCCCCCAGCGCTTGGGCAGGCGATACCCCAGACCGGCATCCACCAAAATGAAATCCTCGCTCTGAGTCGGCAGGACGGCTAATGATTGTGGATCCAGATTCTGGATATCCTGATTCACGTAGGTCACGCCCAGTCCGGCAAAAAAACCGGATGGATCAAAGTAGCGAATATTCAAGGGAATGCTGGTGGTTTTCAGCTCGACAGGCGTCGAAAAAAACAATTGCCGAAGATATTGGCCTTCTTGAAGCTTGAACCCTTCATAACGCCATGCCGCCGTGACCGCCCATCGTGGGTCCGGCAACCAATACAAATAGGCTTGATAGACATCTTCCTGGTCTTTCTCTATTTCAAAAGGTTCCGATTCTTGCGAACCCACCGGCACTTCGAGATCCCGTCTAACTGCTTCCAGACCTCCAAATAGTTGATTGTTGAACCGGACATTGAGTCCCAAGCCATAATTCTTGGAAAGCGTCATGGTCAAATCATCGAAAAATTGGTTAAACCCGGCAACTTGTGTCGGTTCAATGGTCTGTTCGAGCAGATAGGTCCGTCTGACTGCCTGAAACGCGGCTGCTCGTAGAGAAAGGTTATCGTTGATCGCCCACTGAACGCCAAACTTTGGATTCAGCTCGTTGCGATTTAACGTCGGATTATCGTCAGCCTGATAGCTCAAACCCACAGTCCAGATTAGCTTTTCTGGCCATTTGATATTGGCGTAGCCGTAGGCGATCTCTTGTTCGACTCGATCCGATGATTCGAAACCAATACCATCAAAATCAAGTGTGTAGGTACCGAGACCCGTTGTTAAATTAAAATCATTGGCCGTATGCAGCAGTTGGGCCTCCGCCTGATAGCCTGTCGCCCTGGTTCCAATCGTCAAATTTATAGTGGGGTACATCGAGATGCTATCCCGATCGGTATAGATGACGGAGGCGATGATATCGGTTTGGGGTGACAACGAATAATGCGCCCCGGCGCGGGCTACATCCTGATCGATCTCCCTGTGCACGGAATGATTGAATGAACCATCAAAGTGGGATGCCAGATCCCCGGTGATCGTTTCCCGATAACGATATTCGGCCTGAAGATTCAAATCCGGGGTGGCCGCAAATTGTGCGAACAGATTGTAGAGATTGTTTTTCAGATCGTTATTTTCCCGGTAACCATTACTCTGATAGCTGAACTGGCCGAGGCTGTAGGCGAATCGATTCGCCAAGCCGGAAACAATTAATTCATCTCCCCACGTGTTTTGATTGCCCCCCAGCCCGGAGAAAAACAGTGAAGGCCGATCCTGCACGAACAGCGGATTAAATTCGTACAGGGAAGGCGTGGCCGGTCCGCCGCTTGGAATCAGCAATCTGGTTTCCGCTACTCGCGGCGAAACCGGCGTGATGTTGATGGGTTGCAGCAACTGCGCTTGTAACAATTCGCTCACGCGGGCGGCTTCCACATTGGGTAATGCCGCATAGGAATCCGCCAGCAACCGGTGGGCCGAGTAATTGCTTGGATCGCGATTGACCGATTGCCAGCCTTCTTGCAGGCCGAGTTCAGTAAAACCGGCTTCGTTGTAAACGCGCCCCAAGGCCGCTGAACGGGCCGCCAAGTCTTCGTCCAGCAGCAATCGCGACCGGTATACGCCTCGATCATCGTTCAGTTCGATGGACTTTTGTAGATTCTCCACCGCTTCAACCGGTCGATTGACGCTTTGCAAACGAATGGCATCGTAGTACCAAGGTGTCGGATCGCGGGGATCGAGCTGTTTGGCGGCCTCCAGATATTTTTGCGCCGGCTGGTTTTGTTTGTTCTCGTAAAACGCCTTGCCGAGATAGCTGTTGTAGAGCGAGGCTTTCGGCTCCAGCAGTGTTGCCTTGCGTATCGCCGTGATCGCCTCATCGGTTTGGTTGTTTCGGAATAGCACCAGTCCCAAACCGAGTTGCGGCAAGCCCAGGGTCGAATCCTGTCCAATGGCGGTTTGGAACGCCTCGCGGGCTTTGTCCACCCGGTTATGCGCCAGTTGCAAGAATCCCCAGACGGTGTTGACCATGGCGTCGTCCGGCGCCCGTTGCCGCGCTTGTTCCGCCACTTTTACCGCTTCCTTCAGCCGGCCCATACCGAACAGCAAGCTGCTGTGCTGGATCAAGGCGCGGGCATTGTTAGGGTCAAGTTCCACCGCCTTGCGGGCCGCTTCTAGCGCAGCATCCAGATCGAATTCGGCCTGCCGGACCAGACTGAGACTCAGATATGCCGGGGAGGAGGATGGATCGGCGGCGACCGCCTGTTCGGCATCGGCCCGCGCCTGCGCCTTGCGGTTTTGCACCAGTTCGATATTGGAACGCAGGCTGTAAGCCAGCGCATTGTTAGGATCGAGCGTCAGCGCCCGGTCGATGGCCTGCCGGGCAGCAATGGCTTGGCCTTGCAACAAATGATTCTGCGCGGTCTGGACCCAATACCCGGAGGATTGCGGGCCGTTGCGGTGACGATCACGCTCCGCTGAGGCATCGATCGTATTCGGATAGTAGAGTGACCATTGCACTGCATCGAGCGGGTTGATCAACACCGTCTTGCGCGGCGCTTCGCCAACCTTCGCGCTGGCCTGTTCGTTTGCCGCTACCAACACGCTGCCCTGCGGGTTGCTGAGCTCGACCAGTCCATCGAGCACGGCCAAGCGGGCCACGCCGGCGGGAGCGAGCGCCAAATTGAACTCGGTGCCGCGGATGGTGGCGGTGGCCGGCAGGGTTCGAATCTCCAGCAACTGGTTGTTGTCGCGGACCCAGATTTCACCACCTAGCAAGCGCAGAATGTTTTGCAGGACGCTGTTTGAGGCAGGGACGATTTCCCGGGGGGCGACCTGCTTGAGTTCCAATTGGCTGTTGCTGTTGAGTTTGATTTGCGCGCCATTCGCCAATAAAACCGCGGCGCGGCTGCCCTCGCTGGTCCGCACCACCTCGCCGGCTGCCAACAACTCCCCCGTACCGATTGTCTGCCAGCGTCCTTGGCGTAGTACTTCGGCGGTTCCCGCCACACTGACCATCTCGCCCGCTTCCTGGGCCAAGGCGTACAGCGGCAGAAGCACGACAGCCAGCAGCCAATAAAGCCGGTTCTCTATGCCCAACCACCCATGCTGGGTTGGCTCACTTTTTCGTTTTTGCCATTCTTGAGAAATGGTTACAGGGTGAAATTTGTTCATTATTTTTCTTGAGTTATTAGATTGTAACGGCGTATGCAGTAATTCGCAGCGGATCGCTAAAAGCGCGCTGGCTGGAGAAAGATCGGTATTGAGATTAGCAGCATTCCATAAAAAAACGCTCTCCTGCTTGTAACATTCACCGCAATTCTTTGGGCAAAGCAAACACGACATTCTCTTCCCGGCCCGCGCTTTCGGTCATCGCCTCTGCCCCCAGCTCCCGTAACCGGGCGATGACTTGTTGTACCAGCACTTCCGGCGCTGAAGCGCCAGCAGTGACGCCGATGGCGGTTTTACCGTCCAGCCATGCTGGGTCGATATCGTCCGGCCCGTCGATTAATTGCGCCGGGGTGCCTTCTTTCTCAGCCAGCTCTCGTAAACGGTTGGAATTGGAGCTATTACGCGAACCCACCACGAGCATCAATTCACAGTCCCGCGATAGATCCTTGACGGCATCCTGACGATTTTGCGTGGCGTAGCAAATATCGTCCTTGCGCGGTCCCTGGATGGCTGGGAAGCGTTCGCGCAAGGCGGCCACGATTCGCGCAGTGTCGTCCACCGATAACGTAGTTTGGGTCACATACGCCAATCCGGCGGGATTGTGCACGGCCAGGGACTGCACATCTTCAACCGTTTCCACCAGATACATCCGTCCGCCCGCGCGCTCGTCATATTGGCCCATGCTGCCTTCGACTTCGGGATGACCGGCATGGCCGATCAGGATCACTTCGCGGCCAGCGCGCGCATGACGGCTGACCTCCAGATGCACTTTGGTCACCAGGGGACAGGTGGCGTCGAAGACTTTCAATGCACGCTGAGCCGCCTGTTCCTGCACGGTCCGCGACACGCCGTGGGCGCTGAAAATTACCGTTGCCCCGTCTGGCACTTCATCCAGCTCCTCGACGAACACTGCCCCTCGTTGCCGCAAATTGTCCACAACAAAGCGGTTATGCACCACTTCATGGCGCACGTAGATCGGCGCTCCGAACAAGTCCAGCGCTCGCTCGACGATACCAATGGCTCGATCGACCCCGGCGCAGAAACCGCGAGGATTGGCAAGATGAATATGTGCGCTCATGCGGATCTCCGAGGAAAAATTCAAGATCGTCAACTGGACTGTTCAGCGTTGGCCGGTTTAGACCCTAGACTCTCTACGACGAGCAGCACTGCGCCGGCGAAGATTGCTGAATCGGCGATGTTAAAAGCCGGCCAATACCAGCGATTATAATAGAGCTGGATGAAGTCAATCACCTGGCCCAGCCAAGCCCGGTCGATCAGATTACCAACCGCACCCCCCAAAATCAGCGCCAGTGCGGCGGCCAGCCATTTTTCCTGCGGTTTGAGCCGCGTTAGCCAAATTACCAGGCCGATACTGACCAATGATCCCAGTCCCAGAAAAAACCAGCGCTGCCAGCCACCGGCTTGTGCCAGAAAGCTGAAAGCAGCGCCGGTGTTGTAGGTCAGCATCAGGTTGAACGAGGGCATCACCGCGACTGGCTGGTGCATCACGAGCAGCGTCTCGGCGAGGTATTTGGTGACTTGGTCGAGAACGATGACCAAGCCACTCAGCCAAATCCAGGATTTGAGCATTGGTTTATTCCAGGCCAGGGTCTGTGCTCAGGCGAATTTTCTTTCTTCTCCCGCGCCAAACGCATTTTCCACGCAGCGCCCGCACAGTTCAGGATGCTCGGAATTTTGACCGACGTCTTCTCGATGATGCCAGCAACGAATGCATTTACCGTGTGTACTGGCTGTGACCTGCACCACCAGCGGCTGACCGTTGATTGGCAGCACTGCCGCTGCGCTTGACGCTTCGGCCAGCGGATGCACCCGGGCATAGGAAGTAATGAAGAAGAACCGCAACTCATCGCCCAGCCGTTTCAGATCAGCCGCCAGTTCGCCATCGCAGTACACATCCACTTCGGCATCCAGTGACGAACCGATGCCGCCTTCGACCCGTACCTGCTCCAGCTTCTTGCTGACGGCCTCGCGGACGTTGAGCAACCGTTCCCAGCAGGCGGCGTTCAGCGATTCCTTATCATCCACCGCGAACAGTCCTTCATACCAGGTCGTTAGGAACACCGACGGGCCACGCGCACCCGGCAGATTCCGCCAGATTTCTTCAGCGGTGAAGCTGAGAATCGGCGCCAGCCAGCGGGTCATCGCTTCCAGAACATGGTGCATAGCGGTTTGCGCCGAGCGCCGGGCAATGCTGTCACGGCCGGTGGTGTACTGGCGATCTTTGATGATATCCAAATACAAACTACCCATGTCCACCGAGCAGAAGTTATGGATCTTCTGATAAATCAAGTGGAAAAGATACTGGTTGTAAGCCTCCAGAATCTCTTTCTGCACGCGCTGGGTACGATCGACCGCCCAACGGTCCAATGCCAGCATTTGCTCCGGAGGGAGACGATGCTGCACTGGATCGAAGCCATTGAGGTTGGCCAGCAGGAATCGGGCAGTATTACGCATCCGCCGGTAGGAATCGGCCATACGCTTAAGAATCTCGTCAGAAACGCCCATTTCCGCCCGATAATCGGTCGCTGCTACCCATAGGCGCAACACATCCGCACCCAACGAGTTGAACACTTTCTGCGGCGCGACCACATTGCCCAGTGACTTCGACATCTTGCGGCCCTGGGCATCGACGGTGAAGCCGTGCGTCAGTAATCCCTTGTAGGGTGCAATCCCGCGCATCGCAGTCGAGGCCAGTAGCGAGGATTGGAACCAGCCGCGATGCTGATCAGAACCTTCCAGGTACAAATCCGCCGGGAAATGCAACTCGGGACGACGCTCCAAGACTGAAAGGTGGGTGGTGCCGGAATCGAACCACACATCCAGGGTATCCGGCGCCTTATCGTACTCCGCCGCCTCCGCGCCCAATAACTCCACCGGGTCCAGCCCGAACCAGGCGTCGATGCCGCTCTGCTCGATGCGTTGCGCCACCTGTTCGATCAATTCCTGCGTGCGGGGATGCATCTCTCCTGTTTTTTTGTGGGTGAACAGCGTGATCGGCACACCCCAGTAGCGCTGGCGGGAGACACACCAGTCCGGACGATTGCTCACCATGCCTTGAAGCCGTGCTTCGCCCCAATCCGGGGTAAAATGGACTTTGTTGATCTCCGCCAGGGCGCGGGCACGTAGCCCGTGCTGGTCCATGCCGATGAACCATTGGGGCGTGGCGCGAAAGATGATGGGGGTTTTATGCCGCCAGCAGTGGGGGTAGCTGTGCCTGATCTGGGTCACGCGCAGCAGCATTCCATGCGTCTTAAGGGCGTCGAGTACCCGCTCGTTGGCAGCGAAAACGTGCAGCCCGGCAAACAGCGGGGTATCCGCCAGAAATTTGCCATCCGGACCGACCGGGTTATCCACGGGCAGTCCATAGCGAGAACCCGCGACATAGTCCTCCTGACCGTGAGCCGGGGCAGTATGCACCGCGCCTGTGCCGGCCTCGGTGGTGACGTGATCGCCGAGAATGATAGGAACTTCTCGATCATAGAACGGATGGCGCAAGGCCAATCCTTCCAGGCCGCTGCCCAGGCCGTGAGCCAATACCAGATAGTTTTCCACCTGCCAGCGAACCAGCGAGTCTTTCAGTAACGCTTCAGCGACGACCAGCCGCTCCCGGCCCCGATCAGTCTCAACCTGGATGACGAGATATTCCAGTCCTGGATTGAGCGCTACCGCCTGGTTGGCTGGCAGGGTCCACGGTGTGGTCGTCCAGATGACGGCCGACAGCGGTCCCTGGCCTTCATGACCTTCAACATGGCGTAATCGCGCCAGCAATGCTTCGGGATTTGCCACGGGAAAGCGCACGTCAATCGCTGGCGAATCCCGGTCTTCGTACTCCACTTCAGCTTCGGCCAGCGCCGAGCCGCAGTCGATGCACCAATACACCGGCTTGGAGCCGCGATATAGATAGCCGTTGGCGATGATGCGCGCCAGCGAACGCACGATGTCGGCTTCGGCGCGGAAATCCATGGTCAGATAGG
>ERZ761602.925-NODE-925-length-57903-cov-5.748617_pt1 | contig 57903 bp, 47 predicted proteins | sample MGYA00512165_ERZ761602 | MGnify/ENA primary metagenome ERZ761602 (study PRJEB28899, sample SAMN02445085) | bioreactor sludge metagenome | biome: EBPR sludge; isolation source: Thorneside wastewater treatment plant | place: Australia: Brisbane, Thorneside Wastewater... | reverse complement strand
CGCGACGGCAAGTACCAGCTGCTCGCGCTCGCCGAGAGCGGCTTCGACCCGCTCGCCCGCACCACGCGCTTCATGCTCACCGAGGAGGCGCACCACATGTTCGTCGGTGAGACGGGCATCGGGCGCATCATCGAGCGCACGATCGAGCTCATGAAGAAGAACCCGAACGAGGACGCGCGCGCCGAGGGCGGCATCGATCTGCCGACCATGCAGAAGTACATCAACTTCTGGTACTCGGTGTCGATCGACCTCTTCGGCGGCGAGATCTCGAGCAACGCGGCGAACTACTTCGCCTCGAGCCTCAAGGGCCGCGCGAAGGAGGAGAAGTACGAAGACCACGTCGCGCTGACGGGCTCCTTCGGCATCGACGTGCCGGTCGTGGAGGGTGGCCTCTTGAAGGAGCTGCGCCACGAAGACGTGCCCCTGCGCAACGCGATGAACGAGATCCTGCGCGACGAGTACGCGCAGGACTCGCAGCGCGGTCTCGACAAGTGGAACCGTACGCTCGAGAAGGCCGGGCTCGACTTCCGCTTCACGCTGCCGAGCAAGCGCTTCCACCGCGCGGCAGGGATCTACGCGGGGCTGCACTTCGATCCGAAGGGCAACCCGCTCACGCGCGAGGCCTGGGAGGCGAAGAAGCACGAGTGGCTGCCCAGCGAGGCCGACGACGCCTACGTGGCCGGGCTGATGACGAAGCCCATCTACGAGCCCGGCAAGATGGCCAACTGGATCGCGGCGCCCGCGCGCGGCATCAAGGGCCAGCCCGTCGAGTTCGAGTACGTGAAGCACGGGCACTGAGCTCGGTCGGCGGGGAGGCCGGTCGCCGAGGCAGCGCGGCGGACCTAGGCCGTCCGACGAGGGGCGCTCACCGCGAGGTGGCGCCCCTCTGCGCGTCCCTTGCCTCAGGGGATGATCTGCATCTGCAGGCGCGCTTGGTGCCGGCCGTCGCCGCCCGGCTCGAAGAGGTAGTGGTAGTCGGCCTGGAGCTTGAGCGCGTGCCCCACGAAGTAGGCGCTCAGGGCGCCGCCCACCTCGCGCTCCGTCGGGAACTCGCTCGCTGCGTCACCGAGCGGGTTCATCGCGCCGTAGCGCGCCGCGATCTCCCAGGTGTCGTCGAGCATCTGCCCAGCCTGCACGAAGCCGCCGACGCCCGAGCGCGCGGTGTCGGTGACGAGCTCGCCGTCGACCTCGGCGGTGTTCGTCTCCTCGAGCGCCTTGCGCAGGAGCAGCTCTCCCGTGAGCGAGAGGCCCTTCCACTTGAAGCGCCAATCGAAGGCGCCGTGCGCGTAGTCGGCCCAGGGGCCCGTCTCGTAGACCGGGCCGATGGTGCTGCGCTCGCGATCGCTCTGGTGGTTGAACGCGCCTGCGAAGGCGAAGTAGAGCCTCGGCTTCGGGCTGCGCTTCAGATCGGGCTCGTCGAGCTCGGGGGCGCCGCCGAGCGGGCGCAGCTCGAAGCGCGCGGCGTAGAGCAGTCCGTAGCCGCCCGAGACGCGGTTGCGGCCGTCGCCGCCGAAGACCGAGACCGAGTAGCCGAGCCACTCGTCGAGGCCTCCGAGGTCGTCGGAGTAGGCGACGATGCCCACGTCGCGGTCGAGGTTGAGCTCGCCGACGACCACGGAGCGGTCGACGAACTGCTGCGAGCCCGAGGAGACCACGCGCTGGCGACCGAAGGGGATCTTGCCCTGACCGACGCGCAGGTTCAGATCACGCAGCGGGTGGATGAAGACCTGCGCGTCGCGCACGGCCGAGGGCGCCACCGGATCTTGGTCGAGCGGCGTGAAGGCGAGCTGGATCTTGTAGGTGACGAGCTCGTCGAGCGCGTGCCCCTCCACGCTGAGGCGCAAGCGGCGCACCTGGAAGTCGGCGCTGGGGTCGGCGTCGTCGGCGTCGGGCGCCACCACGGTGGAGCGCAGCTGCGCGCGCGCGCCGATGCGGATGGCGTAGTCGCCGTCGGCGGTCTCGGCGCGGATGCCCCTGCCGAACTTCGCCTCGATCTTGGGGCCTTCGCTCTTCGCCGGCTCGGCCTTCGCCGACTCGGCTTTCGCCGGCTCGGCCTCCGCGGGCGCCGCCTCCGCGGGCGCCGCCTCCGCGGGCGCCGCCTCCGCGGGCGCCGCCTCCACCGGGCTCGCGATCGCGTCCGCGCTCGACAGGGCGCTCACGAGGAGCAGGGATGCAGCCGGCCCGAGGTGTCGCGAGGTGCTCACGTCGAGCCTGCCCATAGCAGAACGTGAGCCCGGCTGCGTGACAGCTTGGTGGCGGCGCAAACTCAGCGCGACGATGAGGTCGCGGCACCCGCGCCCCGCAACAGCTCGCTCCACGCGCGGGCCAGCATCGCCGGCGAGCCGCCCTCGGGGCCGCCGGGTGTGGGGTCTTCGACGAGGTGCTCGAGCAGCGGCACGCGCCTGCCATCGATCTCGGCTTCGGTGCTCACGAGGCGCAGGCCGTGCGTGTAGTCGAGGTGGTGGTGGTCGTGCAGTAGGCTGAGGGGCTGGATCACCGAGCCATCCTCGCGGAACCAGCCGTAGATCGGCGTGCGCCCCGGGCGCGCCAGCAGCCTCGCCGTGAGCACCAGATCCTTCTTCGGTCCGGCGAGCAGCGCGCCCAGGCGCAGGGCGCGCGCGCGCCGCTTCGCTTCGATCGCGCGGTTGTGCTCGACGAAGTAGCGCGACGAGGCCATGCCGAGTCCGGGCGCCATGGGCGGTGAGCCGAGCTTGAGCTCGGCGGCGGCGTAGATCGCGTCGACGAGCTCGACCGTCGGGAAGAGGGCCTGGGCCGAAGCGGCGATGCGCGTCGCCGTGCGCACGACGAGCGGTACACGCACGAAGTCCTCGTCGGAGCCGATCGCGAGGTAGTCCGGCGCCACGAAGACGCGCGCGTCGCGCCCGCCGAGCCGCACGCGGACCGGCACGAACGTGCGCAGGAAGGGGGGCACGTTGCCGGCGAGCAGCTGCTCCTCGAGCGCGGCCTCACGCTCGGCGGTGGTCGCTCGCGCGATCGAGGCGAAGAAGGCCTCACCCCCGGGAGCCCCACGAGGGCGAGGCGGCAGGCCGAGCGCGGGGTGCGCGCCGTCGTCGGATTTGGGCCCTCCCGGTGCGTAGGCAGGCCGCTCGGGCCCGGAGCTGCAAGCGGCGCCGAGCAGCGTGCAGGAGAGGCCGCCGAGCAGGGCCCGTCGCGAGAGCGCTCCCCCCGAGGGATCGCCGCCGTGCTTCACGTCGAAGCATCGTAGCGCCGCGGCAGTGCGCTGGCGACCTCGGTGAGCGCCGTGCCCACGCGCTTCACGAACGACGACGGGAGCGCCCTGCGCTCCCGTGTTCACCGCTCCGGTACGCCGATCGCGCGCCTCAGCCCTTCGGGCTGCCTTCGCTGGGGGCGGCGCCCTCGGGCTTCTTCTCGCCGCCTTCGGGCTTCTTCTCGCCGTCGTCGGGCTTCTTCTCGCCGTCCTCTGGCTGCTTGTCCTCGTCGGTCTTCTTCTTCCGGCGCGGGGGCTCACCGTGCTCGCTCTCGAGCTTCTTCACGAGCTGATCGATGAGCATGCGCTCGTGGTACTGCGGCATCGCCGGGATCTGCACGGCCACGTTCGTGCCCGTCTTCCCGGAGACGACCTCCATCGAGCCCTGGTGCACCTTCTTGTCGCTCTCGGGGCTCGTGTACTCGAAGAGGATGTAGCCGAGGTCCTTGTCTCGCTCGAGCACCTTGTAGCCGAGGTCGACGCGAAGCATGCGCAGCGCCGAGCCGAAGGTCTGCTCGAAGGTGTAGGGCGACTGGTAGGCGATGCTCGCGTTCGCGTCCGGCGCGCGCGTGAGCGCGAAGACGAGCATGAGGGCGGTGAAGCCGATCAGGGTGACGTGGACCAGACGCCTCATCATGGTGGCTACCACTTAGGCAGGCACCGGAGGCCCGGCCAAGTTTGTGGTGTGCGCGCCTGTGGGGGCGCCGCTCGGCCAGCGCCGAGCGGTGGTCAGAGGCTGTAGTAGTGCAGCGAGCGAGGTGCGGTCTTGGGGTCGAGCGCGCTGCGCACGTCGATCACCGCCCCTCCCTCGGCCAGCATCGCCCAGATGGCCTCGGTGCCGAGCTCACGGTAGGCGAGGTGTGGCACGGCGTAGACGAGCGCGTCGAGCTCGGTGAAGTCTTCGAGCCGGGCGAGCTCGAGGCCGTACTCGTGTCGGGCCTCGTCGGCGCTCGCGAGCGGGTCGTGCACGAAGGGTGTCATGCCGAACTCCGAGAGCTCACGCATCACGTCGGGCACGCGCGAGTTGCGCAGGTCGCTCACGTTCTCCTTGAACGTCAGGCCGAGCACCCCGACGCGCGCGCCGCGCACCGGGTGCCCTGCGTGCACCAGCATCTTCACGAGCCGCTGCGCCAGGAACGCGGGCACGTGGTTGTTGATGCGCCTGCCGGCGAGGATGACCTCCGGCTGGTAGCCGAGCTGCTGCGCCTTGGTGGTGAGGTAATACGGGTCGACGCCGATGCAGTGGCCGCCCACGAGCCCCGGCGAGAAGCGCAGGAAGTTCCACTTCGTCGAGGCTGCCTCGAGCACCTCCTGGGTGCGGATCCCGAGCCGCTCGAAGATGAAGGCGAGCTCGTTCATGAGCGCGATGTTGATGTCGCGTTGGGTGTTCTCGATGACCTTGGCGGCCTCGGCGACCTTGATCGACGAGGCGCGGTGCACGCCGGCACTCACGACGCGCGCGTAGGTCGACGACACGCGCTCGAGCGTCGCGTCGTCTTCGCCGGAGACGACCTTCACGATGCGCTCGAGCGTGTGCTCGCGATCGCCCGGGTTGATGCGCTCCGGCGAGTAGCCGAGCTTGAACGCGCCTCGCTCGAGACCGCTCACGCGCGCGAGCACCGGGCCGCAGACCTCCTCGGTGACGCCGGGGTAGACGGTCGACTCGTAGACGACCACCGCGCCTGGCGAGAGCGAGCGCCCCACGGTCTCGCTCGCCCGCAGCAGCGGGCCGAGGTCGGGCACGTGGTTCTCGTCGATCGGCGTGGGCACCGCGACGACGTAGAAGCTCCTGCCGCGCAGATCGGCCGGATCGCTCGACCAGCGCAGGCTCGAGGCCGCGAGCTCGGCGTGGGGGACCTCGCCGTTGCGATCGTGGCCGCGGCGCAGCTCCTCGACCTTCGCCACGTCGACGTCGAAGCCGACGACGTCGTCGAACTGCCGCGCGAAGCCCAGCGCGACCGGCAGCCCCACGTACCCCAAGCCGATGACCGCGATTCTCTCGTGCATGCGTCGACTCCGCTCCGGCGACGACAATGCGCGTACTCTCGCCGCGCCGCGCTGGGAAGTGCTCGGTTCCCCCCGGCGAGCTCAGCCCGGCGCCGGGATCTCGAGCAGCTCGAGCGGGCCTTCTATCAGGAGAAAGCGCGCCTCCTCGTCACCGGCTCGCTCGAACAGGCGGTCGATGCCGCGCCTCCCGGCGTCGACGTCGGAGGGTTTGTGCGCGTCGCTGCTCGCGAGGTGGTAGTAGCCCTCCTCGAGCAGCTCCTCGGCGGCCTTGCGCGGCGCGCGGCCGTACTTGCCCTCGAGCGCGGCCACGTCGAGCTGGAGCACCGCGCCCACGTCGAGCAAGGCCTCGAGCACCTCGGCGTCCTTCCAGACGGGCTCGTAGCGCTCGGGGTGCGCGATCACGGGCACGAGGCCGCGGCGCTTGAGATCGAGCAGACGCTGCGGCAGCCGCGCGGGGAAGCCTCGCGGAGGCAGCTCGACGAGCACGGCGCGGCCTCCGGGGTAGGGGAGGGCGTCGCCTCCGAGCAGGCGCTCGAAGACGACGTCGTCGAAGTAGTGCTCCGAGGCGAGCGCGAGCTCCGGCAGGCCCGCCGGGTCGCCGAGGCCCTCGAGCGTGTGTGCGTAGGCGCGCTCGAGGTCCGCCTTCAGGTTGTCGAACATGCCCGGGCGCATGTGCGGGGTCGCCACCACGCGCGAGAACCCGGCGCGGGCGAGGCCCTCGAGCAGCGCGCGCGACTCGGCGTGGCTCTTCACGCCGTCGTCGATGCCGACGACGTAGTGGCTGTGGAGATCGATGAAGCCTTGCACGGAGCTGGGACGCGAGAGGCGGCGGCTCCTCTCGCGGCGCGGACTCTACCACGCCACAGAGGCGAACTTGGCCAGGAGGCCCGGGGCTCGGCACGATCCGTCGTGCGTCGAGACCCGGGCACAGCTGCTCTCTCGGGGACCGCAGCGCGTGGGCGTGCTCGTCGTGGAGGATTCGAATGCAGATGGGTGCAGGGCAACAGGGCGACTCGAGCGAGCGACGCAAGCGACGGAGCGTCGATCCGATCACGGCGCTCCACTATCAGCTGGCCGCCACGCGGCGCTCCGCGAGCCTCGACGCGGTCGTGCTGGTCGACGACTCGGGCTGCCTCGTCGCCGGCGCGGGCGCCTGGCCGGCCTGTGAGGAGCTCGCGGCCTACGCCCCGCTGCTCGAGGATCCGTCGAGCGTGCAGCGGCGCCTCGTGAGCGCCAGGCTCGCCGAGCTCTCGGCGGAGGTGGAGTGCGTGAGCTTCGAGGTTGACGGCGGCGCGGTGGTGCTCTCGTGCCGCGGCGGCGATCGCCACCGCGTCGAAGCCCTGATGCAGGCCGCCGACGGCGTGCGCCGGATCCTGGCGGCCTGAGCGGGCGAGCGCTCCGCCTCGGCCGAAGGGCTTCGGTCCCTCGGCGGGCTTCGTGCTAGAACCGCCTCGATGACGGAAGCGCCGTCCCTCGCACCCCTGCTCGACGGGCGGCGCGTCGTGCTCTCGGTCGGCTGTGGCGGGGTCGGCAAGACGACGACCTCGGCTGCGCTGGCGGTGGCGGCGGCGCGGCGCGGCAAACGCGTGCTCTGCCTCACGATCGACCCGGCACGTAGGCTCGCGCAGAGCCTCGGGCTCTCGTGGTCCACGACCGAGGCGCAGGACGTCGACCCCGCCTTGCTCGCGCGGGTGGGCGTCCCCGCGAGCGGGCGCCTCACGATCATGCGCGTCGACACGAAGGCGACCTTCGACGGGCTGGTCGCGCAGCTCGCGCCCAGCTCCGAGCGCCGCGACCGCATCCTCTCCAACGTGCTCTACCGCTACATCTCCACGTCGCTCGCGGGCACGCAGGAGTACATGGCGATGGAGAAGGTCTACGCCCTGCGCGACGATCCTCGCTGGGATCTGCTCATCGTCGACACCCCACCGACGGCCAACGCGCTCGACTTCCTGGACGCGCCCGAGCGCCTCGTCGGAGCGATCGACAGCCCGGCGGTGCGGTGGTTCGTGCAGGCGATGGAGGGCTCGAGCCGCTTCCGCTTCGACCTCGTCGCGCAGAGCGCAGCGAGCCTGCTCCGTGGCGTGAGCAAGCTCACCGGGAGCGGCTTCCTCGAGCAGGTCGCCGCATTCGTCACCGAGATCAACGCCATCTTCGGCGGGTGGAAGAAGCGCGCCGACGCGGTGAGCTCGGCCTTGAGAGGGCCCGACGTCGCCTACGTGCTCGTCACCACGCCCGACCCGCTCGCGATCCGTGAGGTCGAGTTCTTCGCCGAACGTTTGCGCTCCGAGCAGATGCACACCGACGCGGTCGTCGTGAACCGGGTGCACCCGCCGTTCCCCGAGCAAGGCGTCGACGTCGCGCTCGCGCTCGACGAGCTCGAGCTCTCGGGCGGGGAGCCGCTCGCCGAGAAGTGCCGCCTCGCGATGCGCGACGCCTCGCGGCAGGCGCGCCTCGATCGCCTCCACCTGCTGCGCCTCGAGGGCGTGGTCGGCGACTCCGAGGCCACGGTCGTCGAGGTGCCTGCCTACGCCTCGGACGTCTACGATCTCGACGCGCTCGCGGAGCTCGGCGCGGCGCTCGCGCCGGCCTGAGCGCCTGCGCACCGCTCCTCTCGAGCGGAGCCCAGGGGCCCTTCGCCTCAGCCGTCGCCGCTCTCGCGCCGGCGGCGCGGCTTGTAGTACACGACGACCGGCACGCCCTGGAAATCGAAGGTCTTGCGGATCTGGTTCTGGACGTAGCGCCGGTAGCTGAAGTGGATCTTGTCCGGGTAGTTGCACTGGACCACGAAGGTCGGCGGCCGGCTCTCTGCCTGGGTGATGTAGTAGAGGCGCGGGGCGCGGCCCTGCGAGGTAGGCGGTGGGTGCGTCGCGAGGACCTGCTCGAAGAAGCGGTTCAGAGCGCCGGTGGTCACGCGCTTCCTGAAGCTCTCGCCCACCACGTCGATGGTCGAGAGCAGCTTGTCGACGCCTCTGCCCGACTTCGCGCTCAAGAAGCAGATCGGCGCCCAGGGCGCGAAGCTCAGCTTGTCGCGCGCGTCGGCCTCGAACTTCGCGAGCTCCCGCTTGTCGAGCAGGTCGCTCTTGTTGAGCCCCAGCACGATGCCGCGACCTCGATCGACCGCGAGGCCGAGGATCTTCGCGTCTTGCTCCGCCACGCCCTCGTGCGCGTCACAGAGCAACACGACGACGTCGGCCTTCTCCATCGCGCGCACGGCCTGGAAGACGCTCACGCTCTCGACGACGCTCGCCTCCTTCTTCACCTTCGCCTTGCGGCGGATGCCCGCCGTGTCGACGAACACCCACTTGCGGCCGTCGCGCTCCACGAGCGCGTCGATGCTGTCGCGGGTCGTGCCGGGGCGATCGTCGACGAGCATGCGCTCCTCGCCGAGCAGTCGATTGACCAGCGACGACTTTCCCGCGTTGGGCTTGCCCACGATCGCGACGCGCAAGATGCTCTCGTCGATGGGCTCGGCCTCGGCCTCGCTCGAGGGCTCCGGCAGGGCCTTCCAGATCGCCTCCTCGAGCTCGCCGATGCGCCGGTTGTGGAGGGCGCTCACCGCGAGCACGTGATCGATGCCGAGCCGGTAGAGGTCGGTCGACTCGTGCTCGACACGCTCGGAGTCGGCCTTGTTGGCGACGTAGATCGTCGGCTTCTGCGTCTTGCGCAGCAGCGCGAGCTCGGCGTGATCGATCGAGGTCGCCGGTTCGGTCGCGTCGAGCACGCAGACGATGACGTCGGCCTCTTCGAGCGCGACGTCGATCTGGCGCTTGATCCCCTGACGCATGGGATCGTCGCTCGAGGGATCGAAGCCGCCCGTGTCGACGAGCAGGTAGGGCTTTTCCTCCACGACGGCGTCCGCGTAGTGGCGGTCGCGCGTGACGCCCGGCTCGTCGTGCACGATCGCCACCCGGCGGCCCACCAGGCGGTTGAACAGCGTGCTCTTGCCCACGTTGGGGCGGCCGACGATGGCGACGACGGGTTTCATCCGGGATCCTCCGAGTCGAAATGGACCTCGGCGCCCTGCTCCGCTTCGTCGCCGTAACCCATCTCCGAGAGCAGGGAAGGCGTGTCTCGCCAGTGCGGGGTCACCCGCACGAAGAGCTCGAGGTGCACGGGGTGACCGACGAGACCCTCGAGCCGCTCGCGAGCCTGCGTGCCGATGCGCTTGAGCATCGTGCCACCCGAGCCGACCAGGATCTTCTTGTGGCCGGGACGCTCGACGTGGACCGTGGCGGACACGACCGCGAGCGAGCGCTTGATCTCCCAACGGTCGATGGTCACCGCCGTCGCGTGGGGGACCTCCTGTCGCGTGAGCAGCAGCACCTGCTCGCGCACGTACTCGGCCGCGAAGTAGCGTGAGGGTTTGTCGGTGAGCTCGTCGGGGCCGTAGCGGTGCGGGCCCTCGGGCAACAGGCGCGCGACCTCGTCCAGTACGCGGGTGACGCCGTCTTGGCGCAGGGCGCTGATGGGGACGATCGCCGCGAACTCGCGCAGCTGGCTCAGTGCCTCGAGGAAGCCGAGCAGCTGGGCCTTGTCCTTCACCCTGTCGATCTTGTTGACGACGAGCAGCGTCGGCTGCCCGTCTCCGAGCTGCTCGAGCAGCTTGCGGTCGCCCGGGTGCGGTGTGATCGGCCGGGGCCCTCGACGATCGCCGGGGCGCGCGCGCGCCTTGCTCGCCCCGACCTCGCCGGCGCCGCCCTCGCCCGCGCCGCCCTTCGCGTCGGCTCTCGGCTGGCGCTTCGCCGGCGGCTTGTCGAGCTTGGGCACGTCGACGACGAAGACGACGACGTCGGCGTCGCGCGCGGCGACGCGCGCCGCGCGGTTCATGGTGCGATCGAGCGCGCTCGTCGGTCTGTGCAGGCCGGGCGTGTCGAGCAGCGCGATCTCGGCGAGCGCCGCCTCCTCGCCTTCGGCCGCGACGCGGTGGTGCACCACGCCGAGCAGCGTGTCGCGCGTGGTCTGCGGCGTCGGCGAGACGATCGCGAGCGGCAGATCGAGCGCGGCGTTGAGCAAGGTCGACTTGCCGACGTTGGGCCTGCCCACGATCGCCACGCTGCCCGAGCGGGTGCGCGTGGGCTCGCTGAGCTCCACCTCGGCCTTCGTGCGTTTCGTGTCGGAGGTCGCTCGTCGAGCCTTCACGCCGCCCCTCGTAGTGCTGGTCGTGGCCGATGTCACGGTCCGTGGTAGCGTGCCACGCCTCGTGGACGCACGGCGATCCCCCACCGAGGAGCGCACGGCCTCGAGCGAGCCCGGCGAGGGCACCGCGAGGCTCTGCTGGCTGGGCTCGACCGCAGCCGCGCTCGTCGCGCTCGTGCTGCCCATCACCCGCGGCGGCGCCTGGGATCCGCTCGAGCTCGACGCCGCCGAGCTCGCGCGACGCATCGCGGTGCACGCGCTCGGCGCGAGCGAGCTCGCGGGCACTGGCGAGCCCGCGGGGCTGCCTACGCTGAGCGACCTCGGCAGCGGTGAGCTGCCCTTCACCGCGACCGCCGCCTCCTTCGCGCTGTTCGGGGTCGGCGACGCCATCGGCAGGCTCCCCGCTGCGCTCGCTGGCCTCGCCGGCGTGCTCGCGATGCACGCGCTCGTCGCTCGCCTCGCGGGCGCGCGCGCGGCGCTCTACGCGTCCGCCGTCCTCGTCACGATGCCGCTCTACGCCCTGCACGCGCGCAGCATGGCGGGGGAGAGCAGCTCGCTCGCGTCGTTCACGCTCGCGTTCGCCGGTCTCGGGCTCGCTGCCGTCGAGCCGGGAGGCCGAGCGCGAGCCTTCGCGCTCGCGCTCGCGTCGCTCGGGCTCCTGGGCGGCTTCCTCTCGCGAGGGCTCTTGCTCGGCGTGGCTCTGCCGCTCTTCGCCGTCGGGCTCGCGGTGCTCGTCTCGGGCGAGCAGCTCTCGCGCTGGCTCGGATCCTCTCGGCGACGCTGCGGCGCCGTGCTCTTCGGCGCCGGGCTGCTCGTGCTCGGTGTCTACCTCGCGGTGGCGCTGCCCAAGGTCGGCGCGGGGCTCCCGTTGTCCCGTTTGGTCGGCAGCTCGCTCGACGTGCCCGCGGGCCGCGCAGCGAGCTACGACCGCGTCCTCCGCCAGCTCGGTCACGGCTTGTTCCCGTGGGCCGCGCTCTTGCCCTTCGCGCTCGGCCGCATGCTCTCTCCCGTGCCGCGCGCGCTCACTCGCGTGCGCTCGGTCGGCGACGGCTTCCTGCGGATCCTCCTGCTCTCGGCCGCCGGCGTGGGGCTCTCGGCGCACGCGCTGCTCGTGCCTTGGTCCGGGCCCTTGCCCTTCGTCGCCGTCGCCGCGCTCGCCGCCTCCATCGGCGTAGCTCTCGACGATCTCGAGCGCGGTGCGCCCCGCTCCCTCACGATCGCCGTCGGCACTTCGGTGCTCGCCGCCGTGTTCCACCTCGATCTCGCGCGCGCCCCGGGTCGAGCGCTCGCGGCCTTCCCGATCGACGAACCCTCGCTGGACCGCCTCGCAGAGGCAGGAGCCTGGCTTCCTGCCACCAGCGCGCTGTTCGTCGCCGGCGTCGCGCTCGCCTTCGTCGATCGCCGCGCCGCGGGTGCGCGCCTCGGCTCGAGCGAGCTCGGCCCGCGCTCGCGCCGATACGTCGCGGAGAGCGCCGCCGAGCTGCGACGACGTGCCGCGGCCCTCGCCGAGGCCTGGCAGGGCAACCTGCTCTTCGCCGCCGTACTCGCCGAAGCGGCCTTGTTCGGGCTGGGTGCGATGCTGTGGCTCGGCAGGTTGCTCGCCTGGCCGAGCATCCAGCGCTTGCCCGCCGGCTGGTCCTCGCTCGGCCTGCACGCTTGGTGGGCGGCGCCCGCGATGGTCGCTTGCGTGCTGCTCGGCGCGGTGCTCCTGCGGGATGCCGCGCGTGCCGTCGCCGCGATCGCGGGCGTACCGCGATCACGCGTGGCGGTGGCGGTGGCGGTGTTCGGGGCCGCGCTCTGGGGGCTCGGGTACCAGCCTGCGCTCGCCGCGCGTTTGTCTGCGAGCGACGCCTTCGCCGCCTACGCGCGAGAAGCGAAGCCCGGAGAGGAGCTCGCACAGCTCGGTCTGAGCCCGAGCGCCGGCTCGCACCACCTCGGCCGGGTGCTGCCGGAGTTCCGCGACGCATCCGGGGCTTTCCGCTGGTTCGCGGCCCCTGGGGGCGAGCGGCGCTTTCTCGTGTTCAAGCGCAAGCACCTCGCGGAGCTCAACGCGATGCACCGCGGGCTGTACCGAGCTCAGCTCCCGGTGATCGCGGAGCCCTCCGCCGACACGCTGCTCGCCTGCACCGACCTGGGCTCGAGACCGAGCGAGAACCCGCTGAACCGTTTCTTCCGCAACGAGCGCCCCACACCGACGCGAAGGCTGGGTGCCGTGCTCGACGACCGCGTCGAGATCGTCGGCTGGGAGGTGCTCGACGCCTCCGGCTCGGTCGTCGAGCAGCTGAGCGCGCGCCGCCCCTACGTGATGCGCGTCGTGTACGAGGTGCGTGCCCCGCTGCCCGCCGGCTACGACGCCTTCTTCCACATCGACGGTCAGGATCGACGCCACAACGGCGACCACCCTCTGCTCGAAGGCGCCTACCCCACGCAGCTCTGGCAGCCAGGCGACCTGCTCGTCGACGAGCATCCCTTCGAGCTCGGCGCGAACTTCGGCCCCGGCACCTACTGGCTGTTCATGGGGCTGAACTCGGGGACCACGCGCCTGCCGGTCACCGAGGGCGAACACCGCGACGATCGTGTCGTGGCCGGCAAGATCGAGCTGCGCTGAGAGAGCCGCTGCGCTCAGGGCGCGGGGAGCGGGAAGCGCCTGACCCACACGCCGGTGTGCTCGACCGACTGATCTTCCCAGCCGATGACGACGTGGCTGTTGCCGCCGACCGCCACCGCCGGGCGCGCACGTGCCCCCGGCCCGGCAGGGCTCGCCTCGAAGTCGCCGTTCTGGCCGTCGACGGGGTTGTAGAGGAAGCCGCCCGCCGCGCCGAAGAAGCGCGCGCGCACGCTCGCGTCGCTTTGCCAGGCGGCGAGGTAGTAGGGCGCGGGCGCCGAGCCCGTGGCGAGCGCTGGCGCAGACTGTGCGCCGCCCGCAGAGAGGTGTGCGGGCGCCTCCTGATCTCCGGCGACCGCCGCATCGTCGTTCCCGTAGCGCTGGAGGAACACGTCACCCGCGCTGCGCCAGGCGACGGCGAAGGCGCCATCGGGCTGCATCGCCACCGCTGGCTGATCCTGCACACCCGAGGTGGCGAGGTTGACGAGCACGGGAGCGCCCGGCGCGCCGGCGGCGCTCACCCTCGTCGCGACGATGCCGTCGTCGTCGCCCGTCGCCGGGCCCTGGTGCACGACCACCCAGCCCGAGCTCGAGCCAGCCACGCGCGGCGCGCTGCCCTGCGCTGCGATCACGAACTCGTCGCCCAGCGTCGTGCCGGTCAGGATGCGCCCGCGCACGCCGCCGGCCTGGGCCCACACGATCAGCGCCGCGCCGGCCGGGCCGGTCGCGATGTCGGGATCGCTGGTGGTCGTCACTCCGTCGCTCACCATGAGCGGCTGCAACGAGTCGTTGCAGCCGTTCTGGTTGAGCGACGACAGGATGACGTCGAAGCGACCGACCTGCGCGGTGTTCGAGCTGAAGCTCACGAGCACGTTCGTGCCCGACACGGCCGCGCGCGGAGAGCGCTGCCCACGCGCGAGCGGCGTGCTGTTGCCGCCGCAGGAGATCTGCAGGCGAAGCGGGCCGCCCAAGGCGGGCGGTGTGGTGATCGGGAAGAGATCCGCCGTGAAGGCGCGCACGCCGATGTCGGCGCTCGAGTCGCTGTTCGAGGTCTGGTACACGGCCCGCAGCCCGTTCTGGAGCTCGCCCGCGCCAGGAGCGAAGACGAGCGAGAGTGAGCCCTGGCCGGCGGGGCTCGCCAAGGGATCACTCGGGATGCGGTCGACGGGGATCTCCACCGTCGAGCAGTCGCAGTTGCACACCGCGTCGGCCACGACACCGCCGCAGGCTGCCCCAGGGCCGCCCTCGCAGGAGGTCGCCGCCTCGACCCCGGTGTCGCAAAGCTCGCCGGTCTGGAGGATGCCGTCGTTGCAGCAGGGCGGCGGCACGTAGCGCACGATCCGGATGTTCACCTGCACCGGGTCTTGATCGATGCGCGCGGTCGCGCAGCCCTGCGCGAGCAGCCCGGTGGCGTTGCGTGCCTCCACGTGGAACATCTGCTCGGTGCCGTCGCGCGGGAGCGTGATCTCCCCGCACCACGTCGACCCGGCCGCGCAGCCCTCCTTCGAGAGCTGGAACTCCTGCGGGTCCTCCGGCGGCGTGTCGGGCCCGCCTGCTTCGGTGCAGCTGCGGCCCTCGGCGGCGAACACCTTCAGCGCGACCGAGCTGGCGTCGTCGAGCAGGCCCTGCGGAGCCGCCATGACCAGGCCGATCTCGGCGGCCGGCTCGTCGGCGCAGGCTGCACCCAGCACCGCGAGGAAGACAGGGAGCGCTCCGAGACAGAGCGTGGTCGAGACGAGCCGCATGGCGCGAGTCTACTCCAGCGTGCGGCGTCGGCGCAGCGACAAGCGAGCCCTCGCGGCCCCGTCGCTCAGCGGGGCGGGGGCGCGCTCGCCGTCGCCGTCGGCCCGGGCTCCCCCTCCGGGCGGGCGCCGGCGCCTGCGCTCGGCGCGCAGCTCGCGGCCTCGCGGGCGGCGGTGCGCGCTTCGTCCGTCCCCGCGTGCTCCGACGCCAGCGCGCGCAGCTTGCCGAGCGCGCTCGCACATCCCTGGCTCGCCTTGAGCGCGAGGGCCTCCGCGAGCAGTCGCTTGCGCTCCACCTCCTGCTCGGCAGGCGGCTCTTTCGGTCCGGCCTTCGCAGGCTCCGGCGCCGGCGAAGGAGTGGGCGCGAGCGCCGCAGCGGGTGAGCTCGGCACGTCTCGTTCGCTCGGCTCCTCGGCCGCGGCGTCGGCGAGACCGCCCGGCTCCGACTTCTCGCTCGAGCCTGCCTCCCGCGCGCCTCGGGCCGACTTCGCCCGCGCAGCGCCCGTCTCGACCTCCGCCATCGGAGCGCCCGTGGCGGCGGCGACAGGGCTCCCCTCCGCCGCGTCCCCGCGGCTGGGTTGGCCCAGCTCCGTGACCTCGATCGGCGTGCCCAGATCGCCGTGGCGACCACGCAGCAGGAGCAGGCTCGAGCCGACCACCAGCATGAACAGCGCCGCCATCGCGAGCTGCGGGCGCATCGCGTGGCTGCCGGCCCAGGCCACGCCTCGCAGCAGCTTGCGGTGCCACGGCGCCTGGCGCTGCTCCGCGCGCTCGGCGGCGAGGATCCGCTCCCTCAACCCCGAGGGCGGCTGCTCCAGCGGCAGCACGGCCGCTCGCCGGGTGCTCTCGAAGCCATCCCACACTCCCCGACACCGAGCGCAAGCGTCGACGTGACGGCGCAGCGCGCCCAGGCTGAGCTCGTCGAGCTCCCCGTAGAGCGCGTCCATCAGGCAATCGTCGAACTTCTCGCAATCCATCGGCGCCACGGTGGGCCTCAGCCCAGCTCCTTCGCGTAGTCGGCGTACTCGTCGAGCGCGCGCTGCAATCGCTCGAGAGCGTAGCGCATCCGACTCTTCACGGTGTTCTCGGGGATCCCGATCATGCTCGCGATGTCCTTGAAGGGCACGCGGGCGACCTCACGGAGCAGGAAGACCTCGCGCTGCTCGTCCGGAAGCTGCTCGATCGCCTCGATGAGCTGGGCGCCGAGCTGGTTTCCGATCGCGCTGCGTTCGACCCGACCGGCGGGCTTCTTGTCTTCGGTCCGGTCGAGCAGGCTCGGCCCATCGGCGTCGTCTCCCGACGGTTGGTCGAGCGACGGGTGCCTCCGCAGGGCGAGCTTGCGGAGCTGATCGATGCAGAGGTTGCGGGCGATCGCGTACATCCAGGTGGTGAAGCGAGCCGAGTGTCGGAACTCGGAGGCGCTCTGCACGACGCGTACGAACACGTCCTGGGTGAGGTCCTCGGCGAGCTCACGGCTGCGCACGTGGCGAAGGATGAAGTTGTAGACAGGCGTCTCGTGACGACCGACCAAGGCGGCGAACGCCGAGCGGTCCCCGCCCTGGTAGCGGAGCATCAGGGCTTCGTCGGTGATCTCCTCGCGACCGGCGACCACGGTCCTCAGTCCTTCCCGACGCCGCCCAGGCCGAGGCCCTGGTCCGTCACGCCGGCAAGGAGCCCGACCGCGCCCAGCGAGGCGGGAACGGTCGAACTCGTCAGCCTGGGACGGACGAGCCGCCGCGAAGTTCTCCCCGAGCGCGATCGCTGCACGCTGGCGAGCCTAGCGAAACTGGGTCGGGCCGTCATGGTCTGCGGCCCCTTCGACGTTGCGGTGCCGCTCGCACCCTCCTAGACTCGCGCCGTGGCGGGGAGCAGCGGCTTCCCCCGCGACACCCCAGCGGTCCCGCGCCGTCGGGGCTCGGGCCTCGTTGCCCACTTCTGTCGTTGGCTTCTCCTGGGAAGGGGTTCGTCCGTGACGCGACTGATCCACTCGTTGGGCGCTTTCTTCTTGTCTGCCGCCATCGCGGTCGGTGCTTCGGCGCAGCCTGCGCCCGCGACGACCTCGACCGGCGCGCGCCCTGCGCCAGCGACGACCGCTCCCGCGGCGCCCGCGACGGCTGCGCCTCCGGCAGCTGCTCCCCCTGCAGCGGCGCCCGCGACGGCTGCGCCCCCGGCAGCTGCTCCCCCTGCGGCCGGGCCTGCCACGGCTGCTCCCCCCGCAGTCGCGACCGGCGCCGCCCCTGCCACCACTGCTCCCCCGGCGGCGGCGCCCATGGACGGCGCCACCTACGCGGTGCGCCTGCGCGATCTGGAGCAACGCATCGACGAGCTCAAGGAGCAGATCCGCAGGAGCCACACCAGGCTCTCGCTGCTGAGCGACACCGTGCTCTCCGGCGGCGGCTCGGGCTCGCGCGCGATCATCCGCTTCAAGAACGACCTCTCCGACGCCTTCAAGGTCACCCGCGCGCTCTTCGTGCTCGACGGCGCGGTCCAGTACAACAAGACGGACCAGTCCGGCGCGCTCAGCGATCAACCCGAGATTCCCATCTTCAACGGCTCGATCCCGCCCGGCGATCACACCCTGCAGGTGCTCGTGAACCTCCAGGGCTCGGGCTACGGCGTCTTCTCCTACCTGCGCGGCTACCGATTCGAGGTGCGCTCGAGCCACTCCTTCACGGCCGTCGAGGGCAAGACGGTGCAGCTCGACGCGATCGCCTACGAGAAGGGCAGCATCACGACCCCGCTCGAAGAGCGGCCGGCCGTGCGCTACGCCGAGAAGTTCATCAGCGGGCTCGCTGATCCGGCCGCACTCGCACCGTCGAAATAAGGTGCCGTGATGCCCGACCTCGTTCGGTTCAGGCGAAGCTTGCGCCCCGGTCGCGCCGCGCTCGCGCTCGCGCTCTTGCTCAGCTCCTCCGCGCTCGCGACGCCGGCGCAGGCGCTCGACTCCGACGAGGCCTTGTCCTCGGCGGGCGTCGAGCTCGGCCAGGTCTCGGCGTCTCTGCCGAGTCTGCGACAGGCCGTGCAGGCAGCCTCTCCGGGCCGCTCGCCCGAGCAGCAGATCGCCGACGCGGTGCTGCTCATGGGCTCGAAGGACTACGAGCGCTCGATCAACCTGCTCAACCAGGTCGTCGAGAAGCACGCCGACCACCCGACGGCCTATCCCCACGCGCTCTCCCTGCTCGGCGAGTCCTATTACCAGGCCGGGCAGCTGTGGTCCGCGCGGCGCAGCTTCCAGGCCATCGTCGATGGCGCGAGCCAGGGAGGGCGTTTCTCCACCTACGCGCCCAAGGCTGCCGCGCGGCTCGTGGACATCGCCATGCGCAAGCGCGACGACGCGCTGCTCGAGCGCATGGTCGCCGTGATCGACCGCCTCCCGGCAGACGCCGGCAGCCAGCTCGCCTATGCGCGCGGCAAGGCTCTGCTCGCGCGCAAAGACTACGCGGGCGCAGCGGCGGCGCTGGGCAAGGTCGACGATCGCAGCGCCTACGCGCACCAAGCGCGCTTCCTCGCCGGGCTCGTCTCGGTGAAGGAGTCCACGCCTGTGGAGGCGGTGCCCGAAGGGCAGGATCCTCCGCCCGTGCCGCGGGATCGCTACAACCGGGCGATCGAGCTCTTCTCTCGCGTCACGCAGCTGCCCGCCGACACCGACGCCCACCGCCAGGTGATCGACGAGGCCTGGCTCGCCATCGGCCGCCTGTACTACGAGACCGACCAGCTCGAGCAGGCCGCGAAGGCCTACGCACGCATCGATCGCGCCTCGCCGGCCTTCGGCACGATGCTCTACGAGCTCGCGTGGGTCTACGTGAAGTTCGGCGACACCGACCGCGCCCTGCGCGCCCTCGAGCTGCTCGCCGTCGCCGACCCACAGGGGCAGAACATCGCCGATGGCTCTCTGCTGCGCGGCGATCTGATGCTGCGCTCCGGCAAGTTCGAGCGGGCGCTCTCCACGTACCAAGGCGTGAAGACGACCTACGAGCCCGTGCGCGCCCGGATCGAGAGCTTCCTCGCGTCCACGAGCGACCCGGGCGCCTACTACGACCGCCTCACCCTCCGCGAGTTCGAGGCCGTGGGCGAGTCGGCGTTGCCGCCGATCGCGCTCGAGTGGGCTCGCGAAGCCGAGAACGGCGAGGCCGCCTTCGCCATCATCGACGACATCAAGTCGTGCCGCGAGCTGCTCGAGCAGAGCAACGATCTCGTCGAGCGCTTGAGCGCGGTCCTCAGTTCGCCCGCGCGCGTGCGTGCCTTCCCCGAGCTCAAGATGGCGCTCGAGCGCGCGCTCGGAGCGCTGAATCGCACGGCGCTCGCGCGCTACTCCCTCGCGCTCGGGATGGAAGACGTCGACGACGGCGCGCTCTCTGGAGCGATCGGCCAGGCGCGCGCCGAGAGGCGCTCGCTCGAGGCCCGGCTGAAGAAGCTGCCCACCAGCGACGCCGACTTCTCGGCGCGAGAGGTCGAGGCCGAGCGTCAGTGGAACTCGGTGTCCCAGTCGGTGCAGCGGCTCGAGCTCGAGGTGAACCGCCTCTCGGCGATCGTCAACGGCCTGCGGCGCGTGCTCGACGAAGGTGCGTCGATGGGCGTCGTGCGCGATCCGGCGAGCATCGAGGCCTTCCGGGCCGAGATCCAGGCCAACGAACGCGACCTGCAGCTCTACAGGGCCCAGCTCGAGGCCTTGCGCAAGCAGATCCGCTCCGGCCGCGTCCAGGCCGGCTTCGGCGATCAGCGCTTCGTCGACGACGCCGCCACCCGCCAGCGCTACCGGGTCGCGCTCCGCAAGGAGCTCGAGCTCGCAGCGCAGGGCGCAGCCGGAAAGTCGCTCGCGACCTACGCCGGCCGTGCGCTCCCCGTGCTCAAGCAGGCCGAGGAGCTCGACGCGCAGCTCGAGGGGATCGAGTCGCAGCTCGACGGCGAGGTGGAGATTCGCACCCGGGGCGTCGTCGAGCAGGTGGCGGCCGAGACCCGCAACCTCGTGGGTTACCAGGTCAGGCTCGACGAGCTCGACCAGGAGGCGCGTGTGCTCGTGGGTGAGGTCGCACAGAAGAACCTGGGCCTCGTCCGCGATCGTTTCAAGATGATGATCCTCCGAGCCGACGTGGGCATCACCCAGCAGGCCTGGGAGGTGAGGGAAGATCAAATGACACGCGTACGCGTCCTGCAACGCGAGCGCGCTCGCGAAGAGCGCGCGTTGCGCGAGGAGCTGAACGAGGTCCTCGACGACGCTGGTGAGAGCACCGAGGAGACCTCCCGATGAAGCGCGGCACCACGACCCCCGCTCCGCAAGGCCGAGCGGTCTCTCCGCGCACCAGCGAGCGGAGGCTCCTGCGTCCCGCGAACGTGCTCACGGGCTGCCTCGCCGCCGTGCTCGCCCTCGGCGCCTTGCCGCTCCACGCCCAGCCAGCGCCCTCGGCCGCGGCACCCGGCGCTGCGCCGGCGGCACCGAGCGCTGCGCCGGCGGCACCGAGCGCTGCGCCGGCGGCTCCGAGCGCTGCGCCGGCGGCTCCGAGCGCTGCGCCCAGCGTCGTCGCACCCACCAAGGACTTGCCCGCGCTGCCTCCGCCTTCGGCCGATCAGGTCGCGGCGCTCGAGGAGCTCACCCGTGAGGCAGCAGCCTACGAGGCCGCGGCGAAGGACTACCGCGGGGCGATCACGCGCATTGTGCAGTTCCACTACGAGGACCGGAAGCGGCGCGTGCTCTCCGCGCTCGACCGAGAGATCGGCATCGAGCGCACTGGGCTCAACGACGCCCGCGAGGAGGCCATCCGCCGCCTCGAGCAGTTCGTCGCGACCTACAGCGGCGCGAACTCGTACCCCGAGCACACGCCCGACGCGATGTTCCGCCTCGCGGCGCTCTACGAGGAGCGGGCCCGCGCCGTGGAGCTCGACATCACGCCGGAGGAGCTGGCGTCGCGCCTCGAGGAGGCCATCGGGCTCTACAAGCGAATCATCCGTGAGTTCCCCAACTACAGCGAGATCGCCGGCGTCCACTACTACCTCGGTCACGCCCTGAACGACGCCGCGCGCATCGAGGAGGCCCAACAGGTCTGGCGCTCGACCGTCTGCCGCGACCTCTACCCCTATCCGGTGGAGGTCGACCCGGCCGATCCCAAGCGCGACCTCGTGAAGCCGCTCGTGCAGGATCACGACAGCCGCTACTGGTCCGAGTGGGAGGGGCGTCACCCCGAGCCCATCAAGCGCGATCGAGCCAAGGGTGGAGGTCCGCGTCCTGCGAGGCCCGTCGCGCGCCAGGTGGCGAGCGATCTGGTCGACGAGACGGTCTTCCAGAACCCCTATCCCATCGCCTGCAAGCCGCTCCCGCAGAAGGTCCGGCCGGGCGAAGATCCGCGCTACTACGGCGAGATCTGGTGGCTGATCGGCGACTACCACTTCAACGAAGTGAGCCAGGCCGGCGGCCCGTTCAACCTGAACCGCGCCGACGCCGCCTACGGCAACTCGCTCAAGTACAAGAAGCCTCCGGTGTTCGGCGTCGCCATGTACAAGCGCGCCTGGACCTACTTCAAGCAGCAGCGCTACCGCGACAGCGTGGGCGAGTTCATCGAGCTCTTGCGCTACGCCGACGCGGAGGAGAAGCGCACCGGCGATCCGGGGGCGGACTTCCGCGCCGAGGCCTACACCTACATCGCGGGCTCGCTCACCTACCTCGACTTCGACGGTCCGGCGCTCGATGACCCGTACATCCCGCGCAACGACGTGCTCGACACCGAGACGGATCCTCGCAAGGCCGAGCAGAAGATGCGCATCGCCATCGAGCGCGTCCAGGATCCGGCGCTCATCCCGCAGAACGAGAAGTGGACGGTCGAGATCTACCGCGCGCTCGCCCAGGAGTTCCGCGAGCTCAACCAGTACCGGAACACCATCGAGCTGTCCGAGATCATCCTGGCGAAGTGGCCCAACGACTGCGGCGCGCCCGTCGTCCAGAACCAGATCGCCGAGATCTACGACACGCTCATGCGCCAGTCCCGTGAGGGGACCGCCGAGTACATCGAGTACTCCCAGAAGGCGCTCGAGGCGCGCACCAAGCTCGCTCGCTACGTCGGCGCCGACAAACCCTGGACGCGCGCCTGCATCGACGACCCCGAGGCCATCCAGACGGCCGAGCGGCTCGTGCGCGGTGGGCTCCGTCGCGCCGCCGCCGACCACACCAACGCCGGCCGCGCGCTCGTCGAGGAGGCGCTCCGCATCGGAGACAAGGCCGAGCGCGACGTCGTGTTCGAGCGTGCGCTCAAGGAGTACCAGCTCGCCGCGCAGGGCTGGGAGGGCTACCTCTCGCAGGATCCGAACGCCGCCGACGCCTACGAGAGCCGCTTCTGGCTCGCAGACGCGCACCACATGACCGTCGTTATCACCGTCGCGATGGACCGCACGCCGACCGCGGCGCAGGTCGAGGTCGCACGCAAGACCGCCGTCGACGTGCGCGACTCCAACGAGGACGACAAGTACCTCCAGCCCGCCGCGTTCTTCGTCGTCGACGCCGCCTACCAGGTCCTGCGCGATCACCACAAACGCTTCAAGCGCACGAACGGCGCCGAAGGCTTCGAGGAGCGCGACGGGCTCGTGCTCGAGGGCGAAGGCACCGACAAGGTGAAGGTCGTGCGCTCGCCCGTCCCGCAGCCCTTGCTCGACACCGTGCGCGCTCGTGAAGAGTACGTGCGCATCGTGCCCCCCGCGGTCGACGTGATGACCGAGTTCGAGTCGGTGAAGGTGCCGCAGTCGATGGCCTACGCCTACGACAACGCGAACGCCTTCTTCATGTACGGCGACTTCGCCGAAGCCCGGAAGCGCTTCGAGCCGATCTACGCCGAGCAGTGCGGCAAGACCCCCTTCGGCTACAAGGCCTGGGAGCGCCTCACCACGATGTCGAACCTCGAGAACGACGTCGAGCGGAGCCGCGTTCTCGCCGAAGCTGCGCTCACCAAGAGCTGCGCGGTCACCGAGGAGCAGAAGCTCACCGAAGAGGGCATCGCGAAGCCGACGATCTCGCGTGGCTACTACCTCGACGCCGCGCGCGCCTACGAGAAGGCCGAGAAGATGGCGCCCGGCCCCGAGCGCGACAAGGCCTGGCGTGAGGCTGCGGCGCTCTACAAGGTCGCGCTCGAGAAGGCGCCCGGCCGTGACGAGGCCCCCGAAGCGGCCATCCTCGGCGCGAACGCCTACAAGCAGGTGGGCGAGTACGACCAAGCCATCGCGATGTACGAGCTCTTCATCCGCGAGTACGGCAACGAGCAGAAGCTCGCGGCGCTCGAGAAGGGCGACCCGAAGGCCGAGCCCCCGGTCAAGGCGAACCCGGCGAAGTACCAGGAGCGCGTCGACAACCTGAAGCTCGCCTACGACGAGCTCGGCAAGGCCTACGTGCTCTTCTTCTCGTACCGCCAGGCGGCCGAGACCTACGACACCGTGAGCCGCAACGCTCGCTTCGCGAAGGACGCGCGCCGGTCGGCGGCCAAGAACGCGCTCGTCCTCTACTCGAACCTCGGCGACGACGACAAGGTCCTCTCGTCGAGGCAGACGCTCTTCTCGCTCGACCCGCCGGCCAAGGAGCGCGCCGAGGTCGACTACCTCGTCGTGTTGTCGGACCTCAAACGATGGGACGAGAACGGCTCCGACGAGGGCGCGAACCGCACGGCCAGGCTGAAGGCGATGGCCTCGATGGAGGCCTACTACCAGCGCAACCGGACGAACACCGCCGCCGCCGCCTACGTCCTGCAGTCCGCGTACAACGCCGCCAAGATGCACCGCATCGGTCGCGACGGGCGCGACAAGGACTGGTGCAGCAACACGATCAAGGCCTTCGACGGCTTCAAAGCCAGCACGAACGAGGCCGTCGGCTCGGTCGAGGCCGACATGGCCGCCGAGTGCGCCTACCTCGCCATCGACGAGCAGCTGAAGGCGAAGTTCGACTACGAGTCCGGCTTCCACCGCTACTCCGGCGTCATCGACAAGGTGAAGATCGCCTTCGACAAGGACATGAAGGAGGCGAACGACGTCTGGTTCCCCAAGCTCCAGGCCGTCATCGAGACCTACGCCTCGCCGAAGTGGTCCGTGGCCGCGCGCGCGCGCCAGGGCTCGCTCTACGACAGCTGCCGCACGGGCCTCTACAACGCCACGCCGCCGGCGGTGAAGCTCTACACCGACAAGGAAGAGAAGCTGCTCAAGCTCGCCGAGGAGAGCGATCGCGACGACCTGCTCGAGCAGGCCGACGCGATCCGCCAGAACCGCCGCGAGCAGTGGCGCGCGGCGCGTGAGCGCTCGCTCGAAGACGCCGACAAAGCGATGGTGAAGTTCTACGCCGAGTCGGTCGTCTGGGCCCGCGGCTACAAGGTGCGCACGGCCGCGGTCGATCACGCGATCCGCCGCCTCGCGTTCTTCACCGACATCCTCGGCAACCAGAAGATGCGCGACTACTCGCAGGGCATCGTCGACCCTGGCACGAAGCAGCCCTTCGTCTACCAAGACAACGCCTTCCTCCGCTCGCGTCCGGGCCTCTCCGCTCCGCTCGCCGCCGACGGACTTCCCACCCCCTTGCCGGTGAGCCCATGAGCCGACGAGACGAGCTGTTCGTGTCCACCGCGGCCCCGCTCGCCCGGCGCGCCACCAAGGCCGCGCCCCCGGAGCGCTCGCAAGGCCGAGCGTTCCTAGGTCTGCGTCTCGTGTGGCTCGCCGCCGCCTGCGCTCTCGGGAGCGTGGCCTGCGGGAGCGACGAGGGCCCCGGTGCGCAGTTCCCGCTGCCCGGCGGCGGGCAGGTCGGGGCGGGCGATCTGAGCGGCCAGCCCCAGGCTGGTCAGCAGTGGGCCATCAGCGATCAATCGAGCGCTCGCGGCGAGGCCTCGAACCGGCCCAAGATGAGCGACCAGGCGCTCGCCCTCTACAACCAGGGCATGCAGGCCTTCGTGACCGGCGATCTCGCGACGGCCAAGTCCTCCTTCCAGGCGGCGACTCAGGCCGACGCGCGCGCCTACCAGGCGCACTACTCGCTCGGGGTCGTGCTCGATCGCCTGCGCGATCCCGCCGCGGCGGCGAGCTACAAGCAGGCCTACACGATCATCCCCGACTACGAGCCGGCGATCGTGGCTTTCGCGATCCACAAGGCGAGGCGGGCCCAGATGGGCGAGGCCGAGGCGCTGCTCAACCAGAAGCGCAACGAGATGCCGAAGTCCGCAGCGGTGCTCGCGGCGCTGGCCGAGGTGAAGTCGCTCGCGAAGGACACCGGGAGCGCTCAGAAGCTCGCCTCCGAGGCGCTCAAGCTCAACCCCGACTACCGCCCCGCCATGGTGGTGATCGCGCGCGACCACTACCGAAACCGCCGCCTCGATCTCGCGCTCTACGCGCTCCAGGCCATCCTCGACGGCCTCGACGCGGAGAACCCCGCGCGCGACAAGGAGAACGCCGAGGCGCTGCTCTTGCGCGGCCTCATCTACAAGGAGCAGGGCAACCGCGGCGGCGCGATCGAGCAGTTCCAGCGAGCCGTGGCGCGGCGCCCCGACCTGGTGGAGGCTCGCGTGCAACTCGCGACCTTCCTGCTGGAGGCTGGCAGCGCCGATCAAGCGCTCCCGGTGATCGAGGGTGCGATCCGCTTCGACCAGCAGAGCTTGCCGGCGCACCTGCTGCTCGGCGACGCCTACCGGCTGCTCGGCCGTTTCCCGGAGGCGAAGGCCCGCTTCGAGTGGGTCGTCGGTCGAGACGCGAGCCTGCCGATGGTGCACTACAACCTCGGCCTGCTCTACCTGTTCGCCCCGTCGATCCCCGGCATGACACCGATGCAGCAGGTCGACGCCGCGACCGCGTCCTTGAAGAAGTTCCAGGAGCTCCGCTCGAAGGGCGAGTCGGACGACTCCGACGAGCTGCTCAACCGCGCGAAACTGAAGCGCGGCGAGCTCGAGGCCCAGCAGGCCGCGGCTGCGCCGCCAGCGGCCGCGCCTGCGCCGCCTGCACCGGCGCCTGCTGCGCCCACACCGTGAACCCAGCCGATGCCCACACCCTCGAAGCGCCCCCCGCCTCGAGCGCTCTGGCCTCCGCCTCGCACCTCGCTCGCCCGTCGAAACCAAGGAGAATGCCATGAACTTCCGTACGCAGGCTCGCTCTCTCGCGCTGCTGGCTGCGCTCGGTGTCACTGCGCTCGACGGCGAGGCCCAGGCCCAGGAGAAGGCTGGTCGGGGCGTCATCACGCTCGCGGAGGTCACGATCACCGGCCGCATCCAGAAGCCGATCGCCGCGGTCGACGTGAGCCGGATCCAGCCGAAGCTCACGCTCGCGGAGCTGCGGCAGCCCTTCCTCGAGCGGATCGAGAAGGCCGTCCTGAAGGACCCCTTCTGAGCTTCACGGGGTTCACGCGGCTCGTCCACGGCGCCGCCTCCACGACGCAGCCCCGGCTCCGCCTCGACGGCGCGCCTCGCAGCTCGAGCCGAGCGCTCCGAGCCCCCCTCGAGCCCCAGCCTGCGTAGCGAGATGTCGAACCTCGGCTGGTTGCTCGCTTCGTCGGCCGCGGGCACGCTGGCGGTGCTCGTGGTCTGGCTGCAGCTCCGTGCCACGCGCCTTGCCCCATCGAGCGCCGCGCGTGCCCTCGTGCCCCGCTTGCGCCGGCTCGCGGAGCTCGACGAACGGCGCGCCGTCTGCGCGGAGCAATCCCCTCCCGGCAGCTGGGAGGGGCGTCTCGCGACCGAGCTCAGAAGGGCCGAGGGCGAAGCCGGCAGGGTCGACGCGGTGAGCGAGCTCTCGTGGGAGCTCGCGGCCTCGCTGGCGGCGCGCGCACGCTGGGGTGAGGTCGCCGTGCGTGTAGCGGTCGCGCTCGCGCTGCTCTTGGGGGTCGCGTCGGTCGCCGTCGGACATCGTGTCGGAGCGATCTGGGCGATGCTGCCGGCGCTCCTCGGCGCCGTCGCGGCCTTCGCGCTCCAAGGCGGCGCCGCGCGTACCGAGCGAGCGCAGAGGGAGCTCGCGGACGAGCTCGTCCGGCTCCTGGCACCCGAGGCCAGAGAGCTGCGCGATACGCGGCGACGTCGCTCGGGCTGAGGGCCTGCAGCTGTCGCGACGCCCGATCGAGGCGCTCGGAGGTCCCCGGATTCCGGGTCAGCTTTACCGACTGGCTGAGGCTGTGTACGCTCTCGAGGAACTTTCGGGCGAGTGGCTCGTCCGAGGTAGGTGCTGCCCTGGCGCGCCCGCGGGCGTCGGTGCAAGCTCAGCGCTGCATGCCCGAGGCCGGCGCGCCGACCCTTCGACGGACCCCACGATGACGCAAACCCAGCCCAGCCAGCCGCAGCGACCGGGACAGATGACCGCCGTGATGCGGGCGATGCCTCAGGCCACTGGCCCGAAGGTGCTCCGCATCGGCCTCGTCCAGGGCGGGCGCGTGATCGAGGAGCGCGTCATCAAGCAGCGCATGCACGTGCTCGTCGGCCCGAGCGAAAAGGCCACCTTCGTGCTGCCGACGAAGAGCCTCCCACCGACGTTCAAGCTCTTCGAGCTCGTCGGAAACGACTACTGCCTCAACTTCCTCGACGCGATGAGCGGCCGTGTCGCGCTGAAGACGGGCATCAGCGATCTTTCGGCGATGAAGGGCCAGGCCAAGCGGGTCCAGCAGGGGCAGGTGCAGGTCTACCAGGTGCCGCTCAACGAGGACTCGCGCGGCAAGGTCGTGATCGGAGAGACGACCTTCCTCTTCCAGTTCGTCGCACCTCCACCGGTGCAGGCGCGACCCCAGCTGCCCGTTTCGGTGCGCTCGGGCGTCGAGATCGATTGGACCACGACGATCATCGCGGCCTTCTCCTTCCTGTTCCACTTCGGCCTCGTCGGCTCGATCTACTCCGACTGGATGGACCCGGTCGTCGACGACGGCATCAACATCGCCCAGCTCATCGAGGCGGTGAAGCAGCTCCCGCCGCCGCCTCCGGTCGAGCAACAGAAGGAGACCGTCGACGCGCAGGCGACGGCCACTTCGGCGGTCGCCGAGAAGGAGGCACCGAAGCCCTCTGCTGCGCAGGCAGGTGGTGGGGCGCCGGCCAAGGGCGGCGGCGCGGGCTCCGGCGGCGGGCGCGTCAGCGACTCGCGGGCCTCTCAGATCTCCAACGAGCTCGCGCAGCTCGACGTCGCGATGATCGGCGCGCTGAACTCCGGAGGCCAGTCGACCGACCGCGTGCTCGGCAGCTCGGACGTGCCGCTCGGCCTGCTCGATCAGGCCGCCGCGTCCGGCGCGGGCGCAGGCAAGGGCAGCATCGGCGGCCTGAACATGGGTGGTGGCTCCGGCGGGGCGTTTCGCCCGGGTGAGTCGGGCGGGGGCGGCCTCGCCACCATCGGCAACACCGGCAAAGGTGAGGGTACGGCGGCCGGCGCCGGCTCGGCCAAGGCCGTCAAGGGCCCGGTCGGCAACGCCTCGGTCGGCGGTGCAGCCGTCTCGGGCGGCAGCGTCGCGAACGCCTCGGCGGTCGTCGCAGGCATGGCCGCAGGGTTCCGCCGTTGCTACAACAAGGGGCTGGCCGAGGATCCGACGATGAAGGGCTCGATCCGCATCACCGCGAAGATCGGCCCGAACGGCGAGGTCCTGAGCGCGTCCCCCTCCGGCGGTGGCGGCCTCTCAGGCACCGTCGTCTCCTGCGTTGCCGCCCGCGTGGCGAGCGCCCAGTTCGCTCCGCCCGAAGGCGGAGGCGCCACGGTCGTGATCCCGGTCTCTTTCTTCCCGCAGTGAGCCGCCTCGTCGAGGGGGGTCCGCAGAGCGCGGGTCCCGGGCTCGGCGCCGAGCCGGGGCCTCGACGGATCCACGTGAACCCCGGCGACGCAGCGCGCATCGAAGCACCGTGGCGCCTCAGAGCGGCCGGGTGGGCGCGTTGACAGCCCCCCAGGGGGCGTCTACGCTCCACTCGCCGCCGTCTGCCGCGCCAAGCCTGGAGAACCGATGACCTCTTCCACCCTCAAGTCAGCGCGATCCCTCCGCAAGCTCGTGGGCATTGCCGTCGCTTTGGGCGCGCTCTCGCTGCTCGGCGCTGGCGTCGCGGTCGCGCAGGGAGGGCCCCAGCCGGCCGCTCCTCCGGTGCAAGCCGGGCTCGAGCGACAAGTGAGCCTCTCGCCGCAGGAGCAGTCCGCCCAGGCGGACTTGCATCTCGCGCGCATGGAAAGCGCGCGAGACAACGTGCGCAGGGCCCTGATGAGTGCCCGAGAAGAGCGCGACGTGGTGAAGACGCTCTGCCTGAACGACAAGCTCAGTCAGCTCAACGTGGCGGTGACTTCGGCCCAAGAGCGGCGCGATGCATTGACCGCAGCCGTGAAGCAGGGCGACGCCGATCTCGCCTCGCACGAGTTCTCGATCCTGTCCGTGTTGCGCCAACGAACCGATCAGCTCGCCACCGAGGCCAACCAGTGCATCGGAGAGGAGATTGGCATGATCGGCCAGAGCGCAGTGACGACGACCGTCGACGACCTGCCAGAAGACGACTCCAGCGACTACCCCATCTTCGACGTGCTGACGGATCCTCCTTCTTGCACGAGCTGCGTGCTCTGAAGTCGCGCGGTCGGCTCGTCAGCATTGCCGTCGCCGCTCGGATCCTCTATCGAGGATTCGGCGGGAAGGCGGTGGGGTCTGATGCCGCTCGCCAAACAGTCTTGATGCCAGTGCAGTTGGCTGGTTACGCGACCCCCGCGACCAGGCTCCCATGAGGCGAACTTCACTTCTCGGCACGGTCTTGTCGGTCAGCGCTGCGGGCGTGTTGTGGTCGAGCGGCGCTACCGCGCAGACCCAGCCCTGGCTCGAGGACCGTCGTTACACCGAGGGCCGAGGCATTCAAGTCGGTGACTTCGAGCTGCACCCCGGCGTGGCGGCCGAGTTCGGCTACGACTCGAACTTCTTCTTGCGCTCGGACGAGGAAGACCCGGTCGGCGCGCTTCGCCTGCGCATCACGCCTTCGTTCTCGATTTCGTCGCTCGGCCCCCAGCGTCGCGCCGACGGCGCCACGCCGGATTACCGCCTTCGAGCGGGCATCCATGCGACCTACGACGAGTTCTTCCCGGTGTCCGGCGAGGAAGCTGGTCAGGACGCCATGGCCGATCAGCGCAACCTCACGGGGCGCCTGGATGCCTCGGTGGACATCCTGCCGGGAAAGCCGGTCTTCGGCAGCCTCCGAGGCGGGTTCACGCGCACGCTCAACCCCACCAACGTCGGCGACCCGACGCGCAGTTTCAACCGTCTCATCCCCACCGCGGGTGCGGAGATCGGGTTCGCGCCAGGGGGAGGGCTCTTCGACTGGCGCTTCGGCTACCAGTTCACCGGCGTCTTCTTCGAGTCCTCCGACTACTCCAACCTGAGCAACCTCAACCACGAGCTATCGACGCGTGGTCGTTGGCGTTTCCTACCTCGCAGCGCGATCACCTTCGACGGCCGCTTCGGCTTCCTGAGCTTCCCCGATGGAACGCAGAAGACGTCGTCACACCCGATGCGTGCGCGCCTAGGCTACAACGGCCTGATCACTCCCTCGTTCAGCCTGCTCGCCATGGCGGGTTGGGGCGCGAGCTTCTACGAGCCAGCCGGCCAGGAAGACTTCGACAGCGTGATTGGCCAGCTCGAGCTGAAGTGGTTCATCACGCCTTCGCCCAGCGAGGACCCTGCGGCCGCGACGCTCGCGCTGTCCTCGCTTGCACTCGGCTTCACACGCGATTTCGTCGACGCCTACATCGGCACGTACCTCGAGCAGAACCGCGGCTACCTCAAGTTCTCGCACTTCTTCGCGCAGCGCTTCCTGCTCGTGGCCGACGCGGGCGCCGCTGCCGTCGTATTCCCGGACATTCCGCAGCCGGCACAGGCGAGCTTCACGGCGGCGCGCGTCGACGCCACCTTGTTCGGTGAGTATCGCTTCACGGACTACTTCGGCCTGAACGCCACGCTGCGCTACGACCACTTCATCACCGATGTGGATCTCGGCGGTGTGGTGGGCGGCTTCGACGCGCTGCAGTACCAGGTCTTCCAGGCCCTGCTCGGCGCTCGCTTCCTGCTGTGAGCGCGGCTGCATCCGTCGTTCGCGACGCTCATGGCCTGGTGCCGCGGGCCCCTGCGGTGCGTCGGCGCGCGTCGCGCTCGCGCGAAGTGCTGCGGCACGGCGTCGCGCTCGCGCTGCGTGCTCTCTCGGTGTTCCTGGCCCTCGTCGTGCGAGCCCCGCGTGCTCGGCTCGCCGTCTCGACGTGCGCGGCGCTGCTCCTGGCGTGTTCGTCGGGGCCGCGCGGCCCGGTCGATTTGCCCACGCCCGTGCACTCCACGACGCTCGGCGTGGGCGACGAGCTCGAGATCCGGATCGCGGGCGAAGAGAAGTTCGCCACGAGCTACTCGATCGCGCCGGATGGCACCGTCTCGCTGCCCTACATCAACCGCGTCGCGATCGCCGGACTCGAGCCGCACGAGATCGAAGCGAGGGTGCGGCAGACGCTGATCGACAAGGAGATCTTCACCGACCCGAGCGTGAGCGTCGTCGTGAAGACCTACCGCTCGAAGAAGATCGAGGTCATCGGCGAGGTGAAGAAGCCCGACTCCTACCCACTCGAGCCCGGCATGGGCCTCTTGCGCGCGATCAGCCTGGCGGGAGGCTTCACCTCGCTCGCGAACCCGAGCGCGGTCACGCTGCGCCGCAAGCTCTCCGACGGCTCCGTGCGGGTCGTGCGGATCTCGGTCGACGCCATCATCGACAACGAGATCCCCGACGTGCCCTTGCAGGCGGGCGACTCCGTCAACGTGCCCAAGAGCGTGTTCTGAAGCTTGGCTCTCGCCTGCGAGGGCGAGCGCCTCGCCACGGTGCGCCGATGATCGACGAAGCGGTAGCCGGCGTGGCGACGCCGCTCAGTGCTTGCGCGACAGCTCGAAGTGCCTCCGGCCGTCCTCGAGCGTGGTCGGGGGCTCGATCTTGAGCATGCTGAGCGCGACCTCGCGCACCTTCGAGTCTGCCTCGTTCTGCAGTCGGATGCGCTCGCCATCGCTCGAGATGACCACGCAGCGTCCGAAGTGGAAGTGCGTCACCACGTCGCCGTCCTCGGGGTAGATCTCGTTGGAGTCCTGAGGACGCTCGGGGCGCTTGGGCATCGTCGTGGCGTGGAGCCCGTGGCCGGGCTGCGATGGCGCCTGGCTGGGCACGGCGCCCGACGGGCCGGGCATCGTGGGCTGGCTCGGGCTCGGCTGCGGCGCGCCGGTCGTGGGTGCGGGGAGCTCGCCGAGGAGCCGCTCGAGCGGCATGCTCGCGAAGGCCTGTCCGGAGACGGAGACGACCGTGGCCTGGGCGAGCCGGCCTCCCACGAGCTGTGGGCCAGCGTCGGTCGAGCGCGCGAGCAGGACCCAGGGCCCTCCCTGTGGGCCGACGAAGCCCTGCAGAGAGAGCAGCGTCCAGCGGCCCATGAGCGTGCGTGGCTCCGGGGTGTCGAGCAGGACGTCGTCGAGCTCACCCGCCGCCTGGAAGCTCGTCGCGGCGCTCGAGGCGGCGAGCTCGGCGAGCGCGGCCACGAGCTCGGCTCCGGAGGGGACGTCGAGCGGCAGGATGCGAGCGAGCTGGATCGGGGTCACGCGGTTCCTCAGCGACGGTTGGACTCGGGCAGCAGGGTGATCTCCACCGACGAGGCGCCCGCTGCGCGCGGTGTGGGCTCGCCGGCTGCGGCGGTGATCCGAGCGGGTGCGATGCCGGCCTCGACCAGGACCTGGCGGGCGCGCTCGGCGCGTTGCGCGGCGAGGTCTTGCGCGGCCGGGCGCTCGTCGGTGGCGAGGTCTGGCCAGGCCTCGAGCACGATCGTGCCACGCGTCGTGCGCAGGAGCCGGGCGGCGACCTCGAGCTGACGACGGAGCTCCGCGCTCAGCTGGCTCGATCGGGCCGTGAAGCGCGCGGGCGACGCGAACTCGACGCGCCCACCACGCAGCGCGACGAGCGACTTCGCGCCTGGCTCGGGGCAGCCGTCGTCGTCGTCGCGGCCGTCGATCGTCTCCGGCGCGTTGGGGCAGAGATCGGTCGAGTCGGGCACGCCGTCGCCGTCGTTGTCCGGGTCGGGGCAGCCGTCTTCGTCCTGGAAGCCGTCGCGGTCTTCGGCCTCGTCGGGACAGCGGTCGGCGGCGTCGGGGATGCCGTCGAGATCGTTGTCGGGGTCGGGGCAGCCGTCGTCGTCGCGGAAGCCGTCGCGATCCTCCGGGCCGCGTGGGCAGAGATCACGCTCGTCGGGGATGCCATCGCCGTCGTTGTCGGGGTCGGGGCAGCCGTCTTGATCTTCGAAGCCGTCGACGTCCTCTGGCTCGTTGCGGCAGGCGTCCTCCTCGTCGGGGATGCCGTCGCCGTCGTCGTCGAGATCCGGGCAGCCGTCCTCGTCTTGGTAGCCGTCGAAGGTCTCGGCCTCGTCGCGGCAGCGGTCGCGCTCGTCGGGGATGCCGTCGCCGTCGTTGTCCGGCTCGGGGCAGCCGTCGGCGTCCTGGAAGCCGTCGCGATCCTCGGGCACGTCGGGGCAGCGATCGTCGCGATCGAGCACGCCGTCGCCGTCGAGGTCGAGGCCGCGGGGCGTGTAGCTGAGGCCGAGCGTGACGCGGAAGCGAGGCGCGGTGGCGTTCGAGTCGCTGATCGGCATGGAGGTGCCGCCGCCGAGGCTGGCCGCGAGGTCGCCCCCGAGCCACGGGGCGGTGCGCACCGAGCCTAGCCACTCGATGGGCATGGGGGGCGCGGAGCCACCCTCGCGCGCGGTGAGCCCCGCCAGCGCGAAGGCCTCGAGCCCGACCGCGAGGCGCCACGGATCGTAGACCTGCACCGAACCGCCGAGCGCGGCGCTCAGCTGAGAGCCCCAGGAGACGTCGGCGATGGGGCGCTCCGGCCGGATGCGCGCGCCGAGCTCGGCGGCGCCGAGGAAACGACCTCGCCGGAGCTCGCCGGTGATGGAGGGCACGTACGTGGCCGCGCCCGCGCCCGCGAAGGCGGAGCCGTCGCCCAGCGGCACGCCGAGCTCGAAGCGACCGACGAGGCTGAGGCCGTCGCTCGAGCCCACGCGAGCGCGTGGCACGAGCGCGTAGCCCACGCCGAAGCGTGGGTCGCGTGCGACGCTGCGCGTGGGCGTGGTCTCACCACCGAGCACGGCTCCGTAGCCCGAGCCGTCTTGGTAGAAGGTGACCGGCGAGACGAGGCTGAGCTCGAGCCGATCCGTGACGCCGAAGGCCATCGCGAAGCTACCGCTCACGACGTTGTCGACCACGTAGGCGCTGCGCCCGCGCTCGGCGTCCGGGCTCGCGATCTCCAGGCGCAGCGGCCTCGACGCGTAGCTGGCCAGCAGGGCGAAGCTCAGGCCGCCCGGCGCCGCCGTGAGGCCGGAGCCCACCGAGGCGAAGGGGCCGCCGCCCGGGCGCGCCCAGAGGTTGTCGACCTCGATGCAGGTCGAGAGCGCGAGCGCAGAGCCGCCGGGTTGCGGGGTGCAGTCCTCGGCCGACGCGTCGCGCGGGCACGACGCGGCCAAGACGATCGCGACAGCCAGCGAGGTCGAGCGCGCCATCTGGGCCGGTGGTCTAGCAAAGCCACGGCCCCTGGGCTATCTGCTTTTCCCCGCGATGGGACCCTTTCGCCTGCGTGCCCCGCTGCTGCTCGCCTCCGGCTCCCCACGCCGCCGTGAGCTGCTCGAGAGCGCGGGGCTCCGGCCCTTGGTGAGGGCCGTCGACGTCGACGAGACGCCGCTCGCCGGTGAGGCGCCCGGCGCCTACCTCGAGCGCATCGTGACGGCGAAGCTCCAAGCGGCGCTCGGCCTCCCCGAGGCGGCAGCGCCAGCGGTGGTGCTCGTGGCCGACACGACGGTCGTGCTCGACGAGCGCGTGCTCGGCAAGCCAGCGTCCGACGACGAGGCCCTCGAGATGGTGCGCGCGATCGCTGGTCGCAGACACGAGGTGCGCACGCGCTTCGCGCTCGCGAGGGTGGGCGAGCCGAGCCATGCACGCACGGTCGTCACCGAGGTCGAGGTGCGCGCGCTCGAGCCACGCGCGATCGCCGCGTACGTCGCGACCGGTGAGGGGCGTGACAAGGCCGGGTCCTATGCGATCCAAGGGCAATTCGGCGCGAGCGTGACCAGGATCGACGGCTCCTACACGAACGTGGTCGGGCTGCCGCTCGCCGAGGTCGTCGAGCTGCTCGAGCGCCTGGGCCTGGCGGAACCTGCGTGAGCTCGATCGAGCCTCGGCGAGCGCGCGTCGACCTGCTCGTCTTCGCTGCGGCTGCCGTGCCGCGCCTCGCCACGGCGCTCTGGGCCTACGAGCGCGTGCCTCCCCACGCCGACGGGACCTTCTACCACGCCTTCGCCAGGCGCCTCTCCGAGGGCGCCGGCTACACCTGGCTGTGGCCCGACGGCGTGGTGACGAACGCCGCGCACTATCCGGTCGGCTACCCGGCCTTCGTCGCTGCTGGCTACGCCCTCTTCGGCCCGTCGCCGGGGGTCGCCATGCTGCTCGGCGCGCTGCTGCAGAGCCTCGCCGCGGTCGCGATGTGGCGCTTCTTGTCCACCGAGCTCGGCCGTCGCGCGGGGCTCGTCGGTGGGCTCGGCTTCGCGCTGCACCCCGGGCTCGTCGCCTACACGCCCGCGCTCATGACCGAGGGCGTCACCGCCTCGCTGCTCGCGTTCGCGCTCGCCTGCGCCTCCGCCGCGTCACGCTCGACGAGGCCACCCGCGCGCTGGGGCCAGTTCCTCGCGCTCGGGGTGGTGATCGCAGCGGCCACCTACGTGCGCCCTCAGAGCCTGCTCTTCGCGCCCGTCTTCGGCGCGCTGGCCCTGCGCTCCGGTGGGCCCGGTGAGCCACGCACACGGCGGCTGCTGCGCGGGCTGGGCTCGGCGCTCGCGCTGAGCGCCGTCGTGGCGGCGCTCGTCGCGCCATGGACCCTGCGCAACTGCCGAGCGATGGGTCGCTGCGCGCTCGTGAGCGTCAACGGCGGCTGGAACCTCGCCATCGGCGCGAACCTACGCGCGCGCGGCACCTGGGCCGAGCTGGAGGTCCCTCCGGCGTGCCGGGAGGTCTACGACGAAGCGGAGAAGGACGCCTGCTTCGGCCGGGAGGCGCGCCGATCGATCATGAGCGCGCCAGGACCGTGGCTCGCGCTCGCGCCGGCGAAGCTCGCGGCGACCTTCGACTACGGCGGCGCGGGGCCCTGGTATCTGCGAGCGGCGGCGCCAGAGCACGTCTCGGAGCAGGCGAAGCTGCGCGTGGCGGCCGTCGCCTTCGTGTTCGAGCGGCTCCTGCTCGCGCTCGGTCTCGCGGCGACGGCGCGCGCGCTCTCGAGGCGTGTGCGCGGCGCGCCGGCGTGGCTCGGAAAGGCCGCGCTCGGGCTCGGGGTCTTGGGCCTGCTCCCCGCCGGGTGGATCGGCACGATGCTGCTCGGCTTCGGCGCGCTCTCGCTCGGGCTCGCCCAGCGAGGGTCGGGCCGCGACGAACGAGGCGTCGTCGTCGTGCTCGGGGCGGCGGCGATCATCCTGCTCACGGCGCTCGTCCACGTCGCCTTCTTCGGCGCTGGTCGCTACGCCCTGCCGGTGGCGCCGGCCTTCGTCGCGCTGGCCAGCTTGCTCTTCGCCGAGGGGTACGCGCCCGCGGGGCTCGCTCGCGCCGCCGAGAAGCCCGGGGATCACGCGTCCTTTTGACAGGCTCGGCCAAGCCCGGCATCCTACGCATCCACGAGCGGCGACCGAGCCCGGCGCCGCTCCACCCTCCGCTGAAGGAAGAGACCCGGTATGGCGCTCATCGAGACCGAAGAGGCAGCCCGACGCCTCGCCCGCGCGATCGCCAGCGATCTGTCGCTCTACAACGAGGAGAAGATCGTCAAGGGCATCCAGGAAGACAACCTCTTCCCCGGCATCGCCGAGGAGATCGAAGAGGGCCGCGCGCTCTACAAGAGCCGCGTCGCGCCCGCGCTCTACTCGAAGAACTTCTATGAGCGCGCCCTGGTCGACATCCTCGTGAAGTCGAAGGGGCACGTGAAGTCCAAGGCCTGGTAGCTCGCGCCGCCCGAGGGCGGACGACGCCGCGCTCGACGCCTCCGGTCGAGCTCGCGACGCACATCGACGGCGACACCTCGCTCAGCGCTTGCGCGCTGCGCGTCGTGTCGCCGCCTTGCGTTCCGGGCCGGCATCCCTCGAGCCATCTCGGGCGCGTGCGCGCAGCGCCTCGAGCGCCGCCTGGAAGTCGGCTGGCGGGGGGCTCTCGAAGCGCAGCGTGCGACCCGAGCGCGGGTGCACGAAGCCGAGCACGCGCGCGTGCAGCGCCTGGTGGCCCAGGCCCGCGCCGAGCGCGCGTAGCGCGTCGTCGGCGGGCGCCGCTCCGTAGACGGGGTCGCCCAGGATGGGCGTCTTCATGCGCTCGGACAGGTGCACGCGGATCTGGTGCGTGCGCCCCGTCTCGAGGCGGCAGACGACCAGGCTCGCTGGCCCGAGCGCCTCGAGCAACTCGACGTGGGTGACGGCGCGCCTCGCCGACGTGAGGCGCCCGAGCGAGGTGAAGCGAAGCCGATCGCTGGGGTGGCGACCGTGGGGCGTGTCGAAGCTCTCGCTCCTCGCCGTGCCCACGACGATCGCGAGGTACTCCCGCTCGATGTCGTGCCGAGCGAAGGCCGCCTTGAGCGCCTCGCGCGTGCGCTCGTTCTTCGCGACCACCAGGAGGCCGCTCGTGCCCTTGTCGAGGCGGTGCACGATGCCGGGTCGCAACATGCCCATCGCGTCGCGTGCGTCCGAGGCGTCGGGCGAGAAGCAGCCGAGCGCGAGCAGTCCGTTGACGAGCGTGCCCGCTTCGTGGCCGCGCGCCGGGTGCACGACGAGCCCGGGCGGCTTGTCGACGACCAGGAGGTCCTCGTCTTCGTAGACGACGACGACCTCGACGCCGGCGTCGGCGACGGCCTCGCTGGGCCGAGGCGGCGCAGGATCGACCTCCACCAGCGCGCCGGCCGGGATCCGCTGGCTCGCGCTGCGGCAAGCGTGGCCGTCGAGCTTGACGCGCCCCTGCTCGATCCAGCGCTGGAGCGTGGAGCGCGAGGGCGCCTCGAGCGGAGGCGACTCGCCGAGCGAGCTCGCCGCCGCCGCCGCGAGCGCGCGGTCGGCTCGCTCGAGGGGGAGCGGCGGAGCCGCGACGAAGCGCCACGCTGGCGCGGCGCCGCCGTTCGCTGCTCGGCCGGGAGGCGCAACTCGGCCGTGGGGCGGAGGCCGGCCGGGAGCGCGCCGCTCGGGCTCGGCCACCTCAGTCGTAGGACTCGCCGTCGTCGTCCGTCTCGACCGAGCCCAGCTCCGGGTTCAGCGCGAGGTGAGACTCGAGGTCTTCGAGGCGCTGCGCGTCGCTGAGGTCGATGAGGCCGGCCTGCTCGGCGAGGTAGAGGTCGAAGGCGGTGTAGCGCGGCCAGAAGCGCACGAGCGTATCGTCGTGGTCGATGCCCAGGATGAGCAGCTCGCCGTCGCGGCGGGCCTCTCCGAGGTAGAGCGCGTTCCACGGGTGACGCGGCCGGTTCGGCAGGCGCACGAGCTTCGTGCGGATGTGCGAGTCGGTCCACCCGAGATCGGTGCGCGCTTCGGCGAGCTTGCGCACGCTCGTCAGGCGAGGGCGCGGGGCGCTCGGGTTGGTTCCGAACCGCGCCTTGCCGTGGAAACCCTTGCCCAGGGTGGCGAAGCTGAAGTCGAAGCCCAGGAAAGCCCGAAGCGTGGGTGGAAGCTCCACCATCAGCTTGGACTCCAGCGCGTCGAGCGCGGTGGGGGTGGCGCCGACCGCGGGCGCATCCCCACGCTTCGCGGCGCGCGCCTCGAGGACGGAGATGACGTGCTGGACGAGCGGGAGCCCGCGTTCGATGGTCGGCATGACGACTCCGAACCGGGCTAGCACGTGGGCATCAAGAAGTTCAAGACTTATCGCCCGAGGGATCCTCGGGCTTCGGCACGGGTCGGGCCCCGAGCAGGCCCGGACGGAGCAGCTGGAGCGCGAACAGCGCGGCAAATCCGACGAGTACCGCGAACCAAAGGGTCGCGAGGCGGGTGAGCAGCATCGACGCCGTGGCGACGGCCCCCGGCACACCACCCAGCCTCACCATCGACTCCTCGAGGATCTTCTCGGTGACGCCGAGCCCGCCCGGCACCGGCACCAGAGCGCCCGCGAGCGTGGCCGTGGCGTAGGAGAACGCAGCCTTGGGCAGGTCGAGCGTCGCGCCGAAGCCGCGCAGCACCCACCAGGTGCCGACGCCCTCGAGCCCCCAGCCCAGGATGGAGAGCAGGGAGGGCACGACGAGGTGTTTCGGCGAGGTCAAGGTGCGCAGGCTCGCGAGGCCCTGCTCGATCTTCGGCACCACGTGCGCCGCGACGCGGCCGACGACCCCCGGCAAGCGAGGCCACGGCGCGAGCAGCGCCCTCGCGACGGACGGCGAGGCGATGACCAAGAGCAGGAGCGCGACGGCCGTGGCGCCGAGCGCAGCCCACACGAGCCCCCCCGGGAAGGTCGCGCCCCCGAGCGTGATGAGCACGATGATCCCGAGCAGATCGGTGACTCGCTCGGCGACCACCACGGGTGCCGTCCGCACCATCGGCACGCCGCGCAGGCGGTAGAGCACGTAGGACTTGAAGACCTCGCCGATCTTGCCGGGCGTCACCGTGAGCACGAAGCCGCTCAGGAAGCAGGCGAAGCTCTCCCACTTGGGGACCCCGCGCACCTCGAGCACGCCGAGGTAGTACTCCCACTTGAGGAAACGCAGCCCGTAGTTCACGAGCGAGAGCGCGCAGGCGCCCGCGAAGCTCAGCCAGGCGAAACGCGCGAGCTCGGCCGAGATGGCCGAGGCGCCGCGCACGACGACGAGCACGCCGTAGACGACCACGCCCAGGAGCACGGCCAGCACGAGCCTCCTGCCGAGCGCACCCGAAGCCTGTTCGACCTCGCGAGCGCGTCGCTCGAGCAGCTCGTCGGCTGCCTCGGGGCTGGGTTCCGACGGCGTCATCGACCGGGCTTCGGAGGCCGCACCGAGGCGCGCTTCGACGAGGCCGGCCCGAAGGCATCGGCCCGCTCGTGCCGACGCCTGCGCAGGCGGAGCGCGACGTAGGCCGTGAGCGTCAGCAGCGCGGCGATGGCCACGAGCACGACGAGCTCCGCCGAGACGCTCAGGCGCCCCCGGGCGAGCTCCGTCGGCGGCGGCTCGTGCTGGACCTCGGGACCCATGGCCTCGCCGCTAGCCGATGCCACAGGCCCCGGCAAACTATACGCTCGGTGTAGGCACGGCGTTGCCCGAGCCGGGAGCGGCGCTCGGGGCGAGCGCGAAGCGCAGCTCGGCGGCCACCTGCTCCACGCGCAGGGCGTAGCTCGGGTCGGAGAGCTCGTCCTTCATCGCGCGGCTGATGCCCAGAACCATGCGGCTCGGGCGCCAGCTCACCGGCGAGCCAGTGCGCAGATCGATGACCCCGGAGCGGGCGATCGTCTCCGTCGCCGCTTGGATCGGCTGCCCCCGCGTCGCGTCGCAGAGCGCGAGGAAGAAGGCCTCGTCGGCCGGATCGAGGAAGACGAAGAGGCGCCGCGCGAGCGCCGCGATGTGGAAGTGCGCCGGCACCAGGGTGAGCCCGTCGTAGCCGAGGCGCTCGCAGGCCATGACGAGCATGCCGACGACGATCGACGCTCCACCGAGCCCGGGGTACTTCTGACCGGGCAAGAGCGGGCCCTTCGGTTTCGCGTGCGGGTCCTGGAGGAGCAGCCACTCGATGCTGAGCAGGCGCTTGCCGGCGACCTCGCGCGAGTCGTTCACGACCAGCTCGATGAGGGGCTCGCGCGCTTCGTCGGCGGTGAGCACCCGCAGCGTCTGGCCGTTTCCGTCGCGGACCTGCTCGCACGTGACGACGTAGTGCTCGTAACCCTTCTTGCGCAGGTGCTCCGCGAGCCCGTAGCGCTCGAAGGCGAGCTCGAGGCCGTACTCCGTGTAGAAGCCGAGGAAGCGTGGGTCGGGGTCTTTGCGCAGCAGATCGCCGTAGAGATCCTCCTCGGTGAGGCGGAAGCCGTCGGCCTCGCCGCCAGGCTGCTCGTGCAGCTCGCGGCTCCTCAGGTGGCGGCGGATCTCGCGGAACCGGAAGAGCGCACGTTCGTGCTCCGCGGGGATCGCGCGGTCCTCTCCCGTGAGCAGCCACACCAGCGAACGCGCCGTGTGTCGCCAGGCGTCCGGGCCGTATCCGCCCGCGAGCACCATCGCCGTCGGCAGCCCACGCGCGCGCTCGAGCACGAGGCGATCGCGCGCGGCGACGCCCGCGGGGCTGATGCGCCACCCGCCGAGCGCATCTCCCGCGGCGACGTCGACCCCGGCGACGTAGATCACGAGGTCGGGGTGTGCTCGTGCATGGGCCTCTCCCAGCATGTCCTCGACCGCGCGCAGGTAGGTGTCGTCGCCCACACCCGGGCCGAGCGCGATGTCGAGGCTGGCGATCGCCGGAGTCTCGTCCCAGTGCTCGGCGTGGATCGAGGCGGTGAAGACGCGATCGTCGTCGGCGAAGATCGAGCGCGTGCCGTCGCCGTGGTGCAGATCGAGATCGATCACGAGCACCCTGCCGGTGAAGCCTCCAGCCCGTACACGATCGATCGCGACCGCGATGTCGTTGAAGGCGCAAAAGCCTCCGCCACGGTCGTGTCGGGCGTGGTGGAAGCCGCCACCGAGGTTCACGACCGGGCTCCGGAGCCAGGGGTAGCGGAGCGCGAGCTCGACGGCGTGCACGGTGCCGGCGGTCGCGCGGCGCTGGGCCACGAGGAAGCCCTGCGCCGCCAGCGTCGAGGGGGCGCCGCCCCCGAAGATCCGCGCGAGCTCGTTCGGGGCGTCGAGGCTCTCGAGGTAGCGGCGGTCGTGCACCCGGAGCAGGTCGACGAGCCGGATGGCGGGCGGCTCGATGACCGCGTCGTCGTCGAAGAAGCGCGCGCCGGCGAGGTACCTCCGGATGCGCCCGCCGCGCTCCGGATCGGCGAGCGGGTTGTCGGGCAGGCGGTAGGCGTCGGCGTGCACGAGGCGCAGCTTCGGCAGCGCGAAGCGGCCGCGCACGAGCCTCGCTTCCCGGCGCAGGCGCTCGTAGACCGACGAGCCCGCGCGCCCGATCGACACTGCCCGCTGGACGAGCGCGCTGGGTGGGAAGCTAGCCCTTCGGTCCGGCGCCGGCATCGGCGTTACGCTAGCCCAGCTCGCGCCCGGGCGCCTCTCGCCAGCCTCAGCCTTCGTAGCGAAGGATCGTGCGACACTCGAGATCGCCGCGGCTCAGGCAGGCCACGGGCTCGGCGGTCACGTGCCGGCAGCCCATCACCTCGAACACGGTGCGCATCGTCTCGGTCGTGAGCTCGCAGAGCACGGGGTGGTGACCTGGCCAGTCGCGGATGCTCGACTCCGCCCGGCCGGGAGAGAGCTCCATGTGTCGCTCCCCGGTCGTGTGGAGCAGCCGCCAGGCGCGCTGGATGTGCTTCGCGTAGAGAGCGGGGCTACCGACCATGCGGAAGAGGAACTGGTAGAGCCCGCGCGTCATGCGCTGCACGACGACCGCGTTGCCCTCGCGGAGCAGCGCGCTCACCTCGGCCGGCGTCGCGCCTTCGGTCACGCCGTCGAGCACCGCGTGCACGATCGCCGACGAGTACCACCCGGTCGGCAGCATGCCGAGGCCCATGCGCTCGGGCGACAGCTTCGCCAGCTCGTCCGGCTCGAGCCGCGCACAGACGCGCTCGACGTAGCCTCTGCCGTGGACCGACTCGTACCAGACGAGGAACTCGCGGATCACCGCGCCCTTCACGCGTGCATCCGCGAGCGCCGTGGGCTTCGGGCGCGCGGCGGGCTCAGCCACGCCGGCCTCCGCTCTGGCTCGGGCGCTCCAGCGTGAAGTGGCGGCTCGAGATGCGCGCGATCTCGAGCCCCGAGAGCCCTGCCTCCTCGGCTGCGATGCGGAGCTCGTCGAGCGTCAGTGCGGCGCGCAGCGAGTCGAAGAAGAGGCGCTTCTGTCGCGCCGAGTCGTTCGGCGCCGCCTGCTCGACGATGCTCCACGCATCCTCCTCGCTCGTCGGTCGCAGCAGATCGCGCACGATGATCGCCCCGCCCGGCTTCACGAGCCTGGCGGCCTCCCTCAAGAGCGCCACGGGATCGGCGAGGTGATGCAGCGTGGAGTTGCTCATCACGAGGTCGAAGCTCGCGGCTGGGCGGTCGACGGATTTGGCGTCGAGACGCGCGAGCTCGCACCTCGCCCCGAGCCCACGCGCCGCGACGCGCGTGGCGGCGAGCGCGAGCATGTGCTCGGCGAGATCGGCCGCCACGACGCGCAGATCGGCCCGCTGCTCGAGCATGCGAACGGGGATCTGCGCGGTGCCCGTGCCGAGGTCGATCGCCACGGGTTCAGGCACGCCCTCGATCAGGCGCAGCGCGTCGAGCGCGAAGCGCTCGTTCGGCTCGCTGAAGTCCATCGCGTCGTACTCGGCTGCCTCTTCGGGCGAGTCCATCACCTCCGGCTCGAGCACACGCAACAGCATCTTCACGCAGTGTAGCGCGGACGGCGAGCGACCGCGCGAGCGCGATGCTCACCGGCGCGGCTCAGCGCGGGGGCTCGGCCTCGGTGCCGGCTCCGGAGGCCACGTCGCCGTCGACCGTGGGGCCCGTGGGAGCGGCTTCGAGCGGCCTCTGGGCGATGACGAGCGTGCGCGGCCGCTGGAGCGACAGCGGGGCGCCGTCGTAGCCGCCCAGCCCGCCGAGGACCTCGAAGCCGCGCGCACGGAGGAAGGCGCAGAGCTCGGTGTAGGCGTAGAGGCGCACCGAGAAGCGCACGTCGCGCTGGCTCCCGCCGCGCACGTAGGTGCGGTGATCGACGAAGCGCCCCGACTCGAGGTCGAAGTGGTGCCGGTCGATCATCATGTCGCCGTTGCCCTTGTCGAGCACGGCGACCGGCGGGACGCGCACCATCCACTCGCGCGTGCGTACGTCGAGCAGGAGGCGACCACCCGGGCGGAGCGCGGCGTGGAAGTTGTCGAGGATGAGCGCCTGCTCTTCGTCGGCGAAGTAGCCGAAGGCGTCGAAGAGGCAGATCGCGGCGTCGAACTCCGAGGGTAGGCGCAAGCTGCGCAGGTCGGCCTCGACGAACTCGGCGGAGAGCGCCTCTCGCGCCGCGTCGGAGCGCGCGAGCTCGACGAAGCCCGCCACGCGATCGACGCCGAGGACCTGGTGCCCACGCCGCGCGAGCTCGTTGGCGTGCCTGCCGTGTCCGCAGCCGAAGTCGACCACGCGCGCCGAGCGGCCGAGGGACAGCACGCTCGCGATGAAGTCGCACTGCGCCGGGGTGTCCTCTTCGCGGAGCGTCTGCTCCATGAAGTAGAGGTACTCCTCGGCGTGGAACAGCTCGTCGAAGTCGAAGTGCACGCGCGGCGTCACGTGGCGTCCCCCTCACCCGGAAGGTGGATGCGGCCGAGCTCGGCCTCGGCGGCCTGGAGCTCCGCGGCCGCCTGCTCGACGAGCGCCGCGTTGCGCGGCGTACGCGCGAGCCCACGCGCGAGCGCCTCGAGCGCGCGCCGGTTCTCGGCGACGCCGAGCGCCGACCCCTTGCGGCGGTAGAGGCGGGTCGACTGGACGAGCTGCACCAGCGCCTCCGTGGCGAGCCCTCGCTTGGAGAGCGCGGCTGCGAGCGCGGCGGTCGAGCGCGCGAGCCCGACGAGGTCGCCGTGCGTGTCCTGGATCGCGATCGCCGCCTCGAGATGCTCGATCGCGCGCTGGTCGCGGCCGCGCGCGAGCTCGAGCCGCCCCATGGTCTCGCGCACGCGCGCGGCGTCGACCGGACGCTCGAGCTCGCCGTACATGCGCTCGGCGGCCTTCGCGTGATCGAGGGCCGCCACGAGCGCGTCGTCCTCTCGGCCGGGGCGCGCCCGTACGTGCAGCGGGATCGTCGCGATGAGGTGGTCGGTCTCGGCCATCTCGACCTTCGCCACGCCGTCCTCGCGCGCGCGGTCCTCGAAGAGCCTGCGCGACTCCGTGAGCAGGCTCATCGCGCGCACCGGGTCGCCCATGCGGATCGTGATCGCCGCTTGCTCGTTGAGTAGACGCGCGGCGTGGTGAGAGGCGCCCACCGACATGAGCGCTTGGCTCGCTTCGACGAGCACCGCCAGACCGCGCTCGAGCGAGGGCAGGTCGCCCTGCTCGTAGCAGGCGGTCGCGTACAGCCTCGCGACCTCGACCCAGTCGTCGGGGGCATCGTCGGTCGCGAGCAGCTTGCGCGCGGCCTCGAGCGGCTCGAGCGCGCTCTCGAGGTCGAAGCGCACGCCACGCGCATGCCCGATGCCCGTGAGGCGGATCCGCCCGAGCGCGCCCAAGGCGCGGACCTCGAGACGCGTGCGCTTGTGGGAGGAGGGGAGCTGCCGCAGCGCCGCGAGCGCGCGCGTCGCGTAGCCGTGGGCTTGCTGGTGTGCGCCGAGCGAGGCCGCGTGCTCGGCGGCCTCGAGCAGACGCACGATGCCGAGCTCGAGCTCGCCGGCCGCGAAGTACTGATCCGACGCGAGGGCCGCGCCCCCCGCGCCGCGGTGGATGCGCACGCGGTGTGGCGCCGAGCCGGCGGAGCTCGGCTCCTGCGAGGACGTCGCGCGTGTGGTCTCCGCCGCCTGCGCGACCGGCGGAACCGCGCGCACCTCGTCTCGTGCGCCGTCGTCGCCCGAGGCAGGGTCGTCGCCCGAGGCAGGGTCGTCGCCCGAGGCAGGGTCGTCGCCCGAGGGAGCGTCGTCGCTCGCGGGAGCGTCGTCCGTGGACGGCGCGCCCTCCGGCGAGCTCGGCGCCGGGGGAGCCTCTCCGCCGAAGCTCGGTGCCTCGTCGGACCAGCTCCTCGTGCCGGCGGGCTCGGGCTGCCCTGCGAGGGCCTCGCTGCGCGCCGCCGTCTCGACGGGCCCTCGCCCTTGCGCCGACTCCGTCGGTCGCTCCGTGCGCTCGTCGGTGGCTTCGCCGGAGAGCAGCGCCGCCACCTGGGCGTGCCAGGCGCTCCGCAGCGAAGGCAGCAGCCCCTCGCGTAGCTGCTCGGCGGCGCGCGCATCCATCGTGAGCACGCCATCGCCGCGATCGACGATCGGCGCGCCCGCGTCGACGGCGCCCTGCAGATCGAGCAAGACCTCGAGTGGGCTCTGGCGCAAGAGCTCCCCGACGAGCTCGACCTCGAAGGTCGGCCCCACGACCGCCGCCGCACGCAGGGTCGTGAGCACGCTCGGAGAGAGGCGACTCGACCACGCCACGCCGCTCGCCGCCTCGGCCGGCGGCGGCGCAGTGAACACCGCCGCCTCGCCCTCGCGTCGCACGAGCGCGTCGAGCAAGGCCTTCGCTCGAGCACGAGGCTCGCGGTCCGCGAAGCCGAGCACCAAGGCGACGGGCAGGGTGTGGTGCTCGATGCGCTCGCTGAGCTCCTGCAGGGTGGCGTCGTCGGCGTGATCGACGGCGTCGAGCACCAGGACCGCTGGGCGGCCCGCGTGGCCGAGCCGCTCGAGCGCCTCCCACAGGGCGGGCATGGGCCCGCGTTCGGCGCTCGTATCACCGAGCAGGCGCCGACCCAGACCCACCACGTGCGCGCGCGCCTGCTCGAGCAAGGGTGCCGGCTCGTCGAGCAGGCGGGCTGTCTTCTCCGCGGCGGCGAGCAGCGGCGCGAAGGTGGACCCAGGCAGGTCACAGGACACGCGCACGACCCACAGCGACGCGTCGCGCGCGGCCGGCACCGTGGCGTAGCCGACACAGGCCGAAGAGCGGCCCTCGGCCGCGCGCTGCCAGACCTCAGCGGTGTTCATGGTCGTGAGGATAGATCCGCTCTCGCCGGGGGTGCGAGCGGGCCCGCTCACGCGCTCCGAGCGCCCAGCTGCGGTGCTCCCACGTCCTCAGCTCGAGGCGAGCCCCCAGAGCGCGTAGCCGACCGCGAGCAGCTGTATGACCGCGTAGCCCACGAGCCCCACGGGGAGGTAGTCGGCGAAGCCGAAGCGCAGCGGCGCACCGCGTTCGTCGACGATGCCTGCGCGCTCCGTGAGGCTCTGGGCGAGCGGGCCCGCCGTCGCAGCGGTGAGGAAGAGCGAGCTGCCGGCGCACACCGACAGCGCGAGGCCGACGTAGACGATCTGACCCGGCAAGCGCGTCGCGAGGACCTGGGCCACCTCGAGCAGCGCAGCCATCGACGGCCCCGCGCTGAAGACACCCGTGAGCAGACCGCTCACGACGAGGAAGACGACGAGCTGCGCCTCCGCCGGGATCGGCAGCGATACGAGCAGTCTGGCGGCCTCGGAGAACACGCCGGTGCGGCGCACGGCGACGACCATGACGAACAGCCCGAGCAAGAAGAGGACCGACTCGACGTCGACCCGCGTGCGCAGCAGTCGTTCGCCCAGCTTGGGGCGCAGCGCCAGCGCCGCGCCCACGCCCAGCCAGGCGACGTGCTCCGCGCCGAGCCCCCAGTCGCGCGGCGCGAAGCTCCACGTGAGCAGCATCGCGCAGAAGGTGACCGAGAGCGGGATGAACAGCCGGCGCTCGAGCGCCGCGCCGCGGTAGAGCGCGCGGATCAGCGCGAGCGAGATGGAAGCCGAGATCGCATCCTGGTGGACCGCGCTGCGCCGCACGACGGCGCAGGCGAGCGCGCCGAAGACCACGAGACCCACGAAGGTCGCCGGCAGCGCGTGGCGCAGGTAGTCGCCGAAGCTCATCGAGCCTCGGCCGAGCAGCAAGATCGCCGGGAAGTCGCCGATCGGCGTCGCCGCACCGCCGAGGTTGCACGCGACGAGCAAGAACCCCATCGTCCACGCGGCCTGCCTGCGTGTGACGCCGATCACGCGGAACAGCACGAGCACCACGGGCAGCACCAACACCAGCGCGGTGAGGTTGTTCATGAGCGCGCTCGTCAGGTACATCGCCGAGCCGAACACGAGCGCGATGCCCAGCGCCGTGGCGCGGCTCGCCGTCGCGGCGCGCACGGCGAGCACCGAGAAGAGGCGCGCCTCGACGAAGAGCTCCGACATGAGCCCGAGCGCGACCAGGATCACGAGCACGTCCCACGGCACGTCCGCGAGCATGCTCGACGCCGAGCCGAGGCCTCCGAGCGTGGCGATCGTGATCGACAGCGCCGCACCCAGCAGCACGACGAGCAGGCGCGCGCCGGGCAGGCGCGCCTGCAGCAGCAAGCTCGCGAGGAGCACGGCCGACAGCGCGAGCGCGAGGCTCATGGCGCCGGCGCTCGGGTCGGCTCGTGTGGCCTGCGCGGGATGAAGACGCTGAGCTCCGAACGATCGATCTCCACCAACCAGCGAGGGTAGGGGGCCGGCACGCCGCCGAGCACGTCCCAGCCGATGATCTCGCGGAACTGCGTGCGCACGTCGGGGCCGAGCACACGGAGCAGCGCCGGCACGACGTGGATGCGGCCCGCCGACTCGCCGTAGACGAAGCTGAGCAGCGCCGAGCGCGCGCCCGCCCAGCTCTGGAAGGTCCCCAGATCGACGGACTCCACGCGCCCGCCGAAGTTCGGCAGCACGCGGCCCCAGTCGACCGGCAGGAGTCGATAGCTCAAGAGGCCGACCTCGAGCTCGGAGGGCAGCGCCGCGACGAGCGCGTCGAGCTCCGGAGCTTCGATCCCCACGACGAGCAGCCGACGCAGCCCCTCGAGCTCGCTCAGCACGGGGCTCGGATCCGGTGCCTCCGGGCGCTCTCCCTCGAGCCAGCGCGACGCGCAGTAGTGGAGCACGGGGAACTCGCGGCCGAGCTCCTCGCGCAGCGCCGCGACGCCTTCGTCTCCTCGAGCCCGCCCGACCTCGCCCACGAACAGCCAAGACGCGGCCGCGAAGCCCAGCTCCCCCGCTGCGATCTCCAGCGCCGGTGCGAGCCGCGCCTGCGTCGAGCTCACGAGCCGCTCTCGGGCGCTTGCGGCGGCCTCGCAGCGCGATCGAGCTCGTCGATGCGCAAGAGCAGCGCCTCGACGAGCCACATCATCGCCGCGTTGGCGAGCGCGTGGTGCGGCGGAGAGCGCTTCCACGAGCTCGTCGCGCGCTCGACCCTCACCGAAGATCTCGTCGAGCGCGGCCGTGGGCAGGCCGAGCGGGTAGCCGTCGTCGTCGTGCGTCCTGCCGAGGTGAGGCGGGAGCCGCATGCGCAGCGGCACGGCGCGCCGCTCGGCGAGCGAGGTGGGCGCTCCGCCCGCGCGCTCCAGGGCCTCGGCGAGCACCCTCAGGAGCGCGTAGCTCGCGCCGCGGTGGTGGGGCGGCCCCTCGTCGAGGATGCAGCGCAGCACGAAGGCGCGGTCCCTCGGGGCGGGCAACACCTCCCTGAGCGCTCGCTCGAGCGGCTCGCGATCGCGCTCGGTGGAGGGCGAGGTGCGAGCGTGGGGCGGCGGCGGGCGAGGCTTCCGATGCGGCATCGATCGAGACGCAAGTTACATCGCTTGCTGCTGCGACGGCACGCGGAACCTCGAGGCGCCCTGCCGACTCAGCCTGGCAGACCGCGCAGGGTGCGCTCGAAGGCGCGCAGGTCGTGCTCCTTGAAGAGCACGAAGCGCACGAGCTCGAGGTGCGAGCACTCGAGCAGGGTGCGGCGCACCTCCACGAGCGCGATCGCCGAGGCCTCCTCCATGGGGAACCGGTAGGCGCCGGTGGAAATCGCGGGGAAGGCGACGCTCCGTGCCCCGAGCTCGACCACCTCGCGCAGTGCGGCCGCGTGCGCGCTGCGCAGCAGATCGGCGGCGCGCACGGGCGCGCGAGGGTCGTAGACCGGCCCGACGGCGTGCACGACCCAGCGCGCCGAGAGGTTGCCCGCCTCGGTGGTCTTCGCTTCACCCGTGGGGCACCTCCTTCCGTGGGCGTCCGGCGGGAAGGCGCGGCAGAGCTCGAGCAGCTTCGGACCCGCCGCGCGGTGGATCGCGCCGTCGACGCCCCCGCCACCGAGCAGGCTCTCGTTCGCCGCGTTGACGATCACGTCGACCGTCTGCTCGACCAAGTTCCCGGTGACGAGCTCGATGCGGCCTGCGCCGAAGCTGCGTTCCATGTTGCGGGGATGGTAGCGTCATCCGCGTGATCCGGCGCTTGGGACATCGCTTCGCGAGCTTCTTCCGTCGCACGATGCCCGACCCTTTCGTGATCGCCGTCGCGATCACCCTGCTCACCGCGCTGCTGGCCTCCGCGCTCGACGGGCTCGGTCCGCTCGCGCTCTCGCGTGCCTGGCTCGGTACGCGAGAGCGGGGCCTGTGGAGCCTGCTCGCGTTCTCCATGCAGATGGTGCTCATCCTCGTGACGGGGCACGCGCTCGCCTCTGCCCCGCCCGTCGCGAGGCTCGTGCGGCGGCTCGCCGCGCTGCCTCGCACCGGCGCGCAGGCCGCGGCGCTCGTCGGTCTCGTCGCGGTGGCTTGCTCGCTGCTCCACTGGGGGCTCGGGCTCATCGTGGGCGCGCTCTCGGCGCGCGAGGTGGGGCGCGCCGCGCGCGAGCACCAGAGGCCCATCCACTACCCGCTCGTCTGCGCCGCCGGATACGTCGGCATGATGACCTGGCACGGCGGGCTCAGCGGGTCCGCGCCGCTGAAGGTCACCACGCGGGGCGATCTCGTGGAGCTGCTCGGCCCCGAGCTCGGCGCCAAGGTCGCGCCGATCCCCTTCACCGAGTCGGTCTTCGGGGGGCCGAACCTGCTCGTCACCGGCGGGCTGGTGGTGCTCGTGCCGCTCGTGCTCGCGGCGATGGCGCCTCGCGAGGCGGAGGAGCTCGAGCCAGCGCCGCTCTCCTCGAGCCCGGCGCGCGAAGCAGCGGTCGCGGTCGAGGCCTCGACGCCCACTCCACCCACCCTGCCCGAGCGGATCGAAGAGAGCCGGCTCGTCGCGGCGGGGGTCGTGCTGCTGCTCGCGTCGGGCGTCTTCGTGTGGTGGGTCGACACAGGGCCGAGCGCGCTCGATCCCAACGCGCTGAACCTGATGTTCCTCACGCTCGGTCTCGCCCTGCACGGCAGGCTGCGGAGCTACCTCGGCGCTTGCGAAGAGGCCGTGCGCGGCACCTCGGGCATCGTGCTGCAGTTCCCGCTCTACGCGGGCATCATGGGCCTGGTCGCGAACACCTCGCTCGGCGCGCGCCTCGCGGGCGCGGTGAGCGAGCTTGCCACGCCCGCGAGCTTCGCCGTGTGGACCTTCCTCTCCTCCGCGGTGCTCAACGTCTTCGTACCGAGCGGCGGAGGGCAGTGGGCGCTCCAGGGGCCGATCGCGCTGCGCGCCGCCACCGAGCTCTGCGTCGAGCCTCGCCTCGCCGTCATGGCGGTCGCCTACGGCGATCAGCTCACCAACATGCTCCAGCCCTTCTGGGCCCTGCCCCTGCTCGGCATCACGAAGGTGCGAGCGCGCGACATCGTCGGCTACACGGTGGTGGTGATGCTCGTCGGCGCCGTGTGGATCGCCGGCGTGCTCACGCTCGTCAGCCTCCGAGCATCTGCTGGATGCTGATGCCGACGCCGACGAGGCTCTCGCCTGCGATGACGCCGGAGCAGAGCACGATCCAGAGCCGCGCGTGCCAGCTCGGCGCCGCGCGCTCGACCGCGAGCGCGAGGACCCCACCGAGGAACATCGACAGGCTCTGGTTGCCCGGCACGACGAAGCCGAGCCCGAGCGCCGACGCCGAGGGCAGCCATCGCGACACCGACTTCGGGGCCTTCGCGTCGGCCACCGCGAGCCCCACGCCGAGCGCCGCCGCCACCGCCATGGCGACGCCGACCCTCGGCGGCAAGGCCTCGAGCCCCTTCGCGAAGACCTCGGCGACCGCCTTCCAGGTCGTGACGGCGGGCGCCGCCCACTCGGGCGTGAAGAGCTGTTTGGCCGGGTCGGGCAAGAGCGCGAGGTAGATCGCGGAGCCCACCGCCGCGCCCGCGAGCGCGCCGGCGAGCTGCGACATCCACTGGCTGCGCGGCGTCGAGCCGAGCAGGTGGCCCGTCTTCAGATCGTTCATCAGATCGGCGCACTGGCTCGCGCTGCCGCCGGTGACGTTCGCGGTCATCAGGTTGGCGGTCACGTCGCCCGGCAGCGCGGCGCCGATCGTGAGCTGCGTCACCTTGCCCATGGCGCCCACCGGGGTCACGCCCGTCTCGCCGTTCACGCGTGCGGCCACGATGCCCAGCAAGAACGAGAGCAAGACGCCGATGAGCGCGGCCCACCAAGGGATGCCGAAGAGCCCGATCTGCAGCGCGAGCGACAGCACCAGTGCGACGACGAGCCCCGAGCCGAAGAGCTTGGGGCTGACCTCGGTGTCGTCGACCTCTCCGCCCTTCGCCTTCGCCTTGCCGAGGCCGAAGAGCGCGCGCCCGATCGAGCGCCACGACAGGGCGAAGCTCGTGAGCGAGGAGACCACCATCAGGGTCACACCCGGCCACAGCAGCCAGCCGACGAGCGGCCCGAACCACGCCTTGTCGGCCGGGCCTGCCTTCACGAAGCCCGCGTCGAGCAGCTCCGGCGCGGCGATCAGGTAGCCCGCGACGCCGCCAGCGAGCAGCGAGATGCAGGCGCGCAACCCCATGAGCCCGCCGACGGCGACGAGCAGCAGTGAGGGGTCGAGCGCCCAGGTGAGGTTCTTGAGGGCGTAGCCCGAGTGAGCACCCGGCAAGGCCACGGTCTTCACCCACTTCGCGTGCTCCACGAGCTTCCACGCGCCCGCGAGCGTCGTCGTGGCCAGGAGCACGCGCACCCGCTCCATGGCCTCCGCCCCCTTCGCGTAGATCTGCTTGAGCGTCTCGGCGGTGGCCATGCCGTAAGGAAACGGCAAGGGATCGTTCACGATGAGCTGCCGACGCAGCGGGATGCCGATCATGATGCCGACGATGCATACGCTGAAGACCCAGGCTGCCAGCGCCGGCCAGGAGAGCTTCTGACCGGTGAGCACCGTGAGCGCGGGGATGCCCGCGACCAGCCCCGCCGACGACACGGCGGCTGCGGAGCTGCATGCGGTCTGCGCCAGGTTCGACTCGAGGATCGAGAAGGGGCTCCGAGTCTTCGCGTCGCTCGAGCGCAGCTGCCAGATCGCGAAGCCGAGCAGCGCGCCCGTGATGCTCATGTTCGACGACCAGCCGATCTTGAGCCCGCTGTAGATGTTGCAGGCGCTCAGGATCCCGCCGAAGAACATGCCGGTGAGCACGGCGCGTGGGCTCCAGTCCTCGCGCCAGGAGCCGAGGCGCAGGGGCGCGTCACCGGCCCCCGACTGCTCGGCGCTCTCCTCCCGTCGATCTTCGCTCCCACGCGACGGATCCTCGGCATGCGTGCGACTCATCGGCGCGCGAGCCTACACCGCGCATCGGCCGCGCAGGCCACACTTCGAGCGCCCCCGCTGCCCAGCCCCACCGCAGCCAACGCGGCCGAGCCGGCCCGCGGCGCTTGCCCTCGTCGTGGGCTTGCGCGGTATCATCGAGGGTGGCCCGTTCGGCGCGCGACGCGCCGCGGGCTCTCAGCCAAGGGAGAGCACGTTGTCGAAGACGAAGGGTTCGGCGTGGGTGTGGGCGCTCGCCGCGGCGCTCACGGTGTCGCAGGCCGCTCCCGCGACGGCGCAGCAGGGCGCGAGCGTGGCCGCGGCCACCGCCGAGCAGAAGCAGGCCGCGCAGGACGCCTTCCTCCAGGCGCTCGAGAAGTCCAAGGCGGGCGACCACGAGGGCGCGCTCGCGGGTTTCCGTGCCTCCTTCTCGGTGGTCGAGAGCCCCAACACGCAGCTCATGATCGGCCGCGAGCTCGCCGCGCTCGGCAAGCTGGCCGACGCCTACCGCGCCATCCGCGCCGCGGAGAAGCTCGCTCAAGACGCCTCGCAGGTCGACGCGAAATACGTCGACGCCGCCAAGGCCGCGAACCTCGAGGCCGAGGAGATGCGCGCGCGCATCGGCATGCTGCGCATCGACCTCGGCGAGGTCGTCGCGCTCGAGATCACCGTGCAGGGTCAGCCCGTGCCGCTCGAGCAGCGAGGCGAGGCCATCCCGGTCGATCCGGGCCGGGTCCCGGTCGTCGTGCGCACGCCTTCGGGGGTGCTCACGCGTGAGGTCGACGCCATGGCCGGCTCCGAGTCGGTCGCCGACTTCAAGCCCGAGCTCGCGCCTCCACCTCCAGAGGAGCCCTCGGGCGGAGGCTTCAACCCCTTCGACGGCGGCAGCGACCAGCGGACGACCGCGTACATCGCCGGCGGCGTCGGTGCGGCGGGCATGATCGTCTTCGGCGTCTTCGGCGCGATGCACCTGTCGACCTTCGGCGACCTGGAAGACCAGTGCCCCGGCGGGCGCTGCCCGGCCTCGCTCCAAGGTGACGCCGACTCGGGCCAGACCTACCAGACGGTCGCCAACGTCGGCCTGGTCGTCGGCGCCATCGGGCTCGCCGCAGGCACCGCGCTGTTCGTCACGACGCTCATCGGCGACGACGACCAGTCCACCGCTTCGGCGCCGCCGCTCGAGCTCGGCGTCGGCCCCACTGGCTTCTCGCTCCGAGGGAGTTTCTGATGCGCACGCTCTGCTTGTTCGGTACCGCTGCCCTCGCGCTCGTCGCTTGCACGCAGGACTACGGCCAGTTCGGCTTCGGCGGCGGCGGCACCGGCGCCTCGACGTCGAGCTCGACCACCACCTCCTCCTCCAGCACGACGACGAGCACGGCGAGCAGCTCGTCCGGCGGAGGTGAGGGTGGAGCGACGATGACGACCACCACGACGTCCTCCGGCGGTGGCATGGGCGGCGCGGGCGGCGCCCCGCCGGTCGTGAGCGTCGACTGCGACGGCGCGGGCTGCGCGATCGAGGGAGCGCAGAGGTGTTGTTGGGATATCGGCAACGAAGTAGGAAGCTGCGAGTCCGACGGTGACTGCGGCAACGATCTGCCGATCACCTGTCAGGTCCCGGCCGACTGTCCGGGCCAGATCTGCTGCGCCGACCGTGCGAACGGCGAGCTCACCGCGGTTCGGTGCGCCGACAACTGCAGCATGGGCGGCGACCGCGCGCTCTGCGACCCGACGGCTCAGACGCCCTGCGCGAGCGGGACCTGCACCGCGTCGATGTTGCTCCCGGCCGGGTTCTTCATCTGCCTGTAGCGTTCAGCGGCGTGGGCGGGCACGCGAGCGTGCCCATGCCCTCGATCGAGCTGTAGCGGCTCATGCGGCCCTGCATGCGCTGTTGCGCGGGCGCCTGGCGGCAGGCGGTGTTCACGTCCTCCGGCTGCAGCGAGGGACCCTCGGACCGCGGGCTCTCGGGCTCCTCGACGTAGCCGGGCGCTGGCCCGCAGCCCCAGGCCGTGGCTCCGAGCAGCGCGGCCAGGACCAGCAGGCGCCCAGACCAAGGGCTGCGACCGGGGAACTGCGACGGGTGCGACTTCGTGCGTGGCTGGTGTTCCATGGCCCCGGTTCGCGCCCGCCCGTGGGGCGCTCGTCCAAGGCTGACCTCGCGACTCCCATGCGCAAGCTCGATGTCACCGGGCCCTCGCAGAACCCGTGACGAAGCGCCCCGAGATCGCTAAGCTCCGCGCCGCGATTCGCCCTCGTAGCTCAGTGGACAGAGCACCGGTTTCCTAAACCGTAGGTCGCACGTTCGAGTCGTGCCGGGGGCGCCAACAGTTCCGAGAGCTTGGGCGATTCGTGGGCGCCGTGGAGCGGGTCCATCCGTTGGTCCAACACCGACGGAGCCCGAGCCACCCCGGAAGGCCCGCCGAGGTGAACGGTCGCATGTCGGTCCATGTGGGATGCCTCCCACCCCTCGACGCAGAGCGTCGCAGACTCGCCAAGCGCCGAAACGCTGGTTAGAGTCACGTCTCGAGCCTCGATTCGAGGCCTCGCTCCGAGGAGATGAATATGGTTCGCTTTCTTGCTGTGGCAACGATGATGGTTGGCGCTCTGAGCGTCGTGGGTTGCGGCGACGACACCAGCGGCACCGGCGGCGGTGGCACGGGTGGCGGCGGAACGGGTGGCGATGCGACGACCACGACCACGTCCACGACCACGACGACGACCACGACCACGGGCGCCGGCGGCGCGGGTGGCGAGGCCGGCACCGGTGGCGCTGGCGGCAACTGAGCAAGGCCTCCGGGTCTGACTCGTGGCGGGTGGGCGGCCGAGAGGCCTCCCGCCCGCCTTTTTTGCGTCAGGGCGTCCGTCGCACGTCGAACTCCCGGCTCTGCTCCAGCGCCCGGCTCCGCGCCCGAGGCTTGCCATCTGGGCCGGCGCGCCCGATAGCGGTTCCATGCTCCGTCGCACCGTCTCCACCGTGCTCGGCAACGCTCAGCGCCTCGACGGCGGCGCCATGTTCGGCAACGCCCCGAAGGCGCTCTGGCAGCGCTGGATCGCACCCGACGAGCAGAACCGCATCCCGCTCGCCTGCCGCGCGATGCTCGTCGAGGAGACCCGCGACACCGGGCAGGTGCGGCGCATCCTGTTCGAGACCGGCATCGGGTGCTTCTTCAGCCCCAAGCTACGCGAGCGCTTCGGGGTGTACGAGAGTGAGCACGTGCTGCTCCAGAGCCTCGCGCAGCTCGGCCTCTCCGACGCCGACATCGACGTCGTCGTGCTCTCGCACCTGCACTTCGATCACGCTGGTGGTCTGCTCGGCGCCTTCCAAGAAGGGGAGCCGCTCCGCCTGCTCTTTCCACGCGCGAGCTTCGTGGTCGGGGCACGCGCGTACGCCCGGGCCGTCGCGCCGCACGCGCGTGACCGATCCTCGTTCATCCCAGAGCTGCCTTCGCTGCTCGAGGCCAGCGGGCGGCTCGAGCTCGCGGAGGCTGGGCGCTCGGAGGTGCTCGGCGCGGACTATCGCCTCCACGAGAGCGAAGGCCACACGCCTGGTCTCTTGCTCGTCGAGGTTCCGAGCGATGATGGGCCGATCGTCTTCGGCGCCGATCTCATCCCGGGGCGCCCCTGGGTCCACGTGCCCATCACCATGGGATACGACCGCGCCCCCGAGCAGCTCGTCGACGAGAAGCAGCGTCTGCTCGAGCAGCTCGCCTCGCGAGGGGGCAGGCTCTACTTCACGCACGACCCCGAGGTGTCGATGAGCCGCGTCGTGCGCGACGAGGGCGGCAGGTTCGCGGCGGGCGAGAGCTGGCCGACGCTCGTGCGTTCGCCGCTCTGAGACCGGGCGAGCTCGCGTGACGTCGTTGCAGCGAGGCCTCCGCGGCGGCCCAGCCACCGAGGCGCGCCTCGGTGCGCTCTGGTAGACTCACCTGAGCGATGTCCGTGGGCTCCGTCGATCGAACCGGCTCGATGCTCGACGGCAAGTGGCGGATCGAGCGCCAGCTCGGCGCCGGCGGCATGGGGGAGGTCTACGAGGCCGTCCACGTGCGCAACGCGAAGCGCGTCGCCATCAAGCTCCTTCGCGCCGAGATCGCCGACGCAGAGACGATGCGACGCTTCCTGCGGGAGGGCTACCTCTCGAACGTCGTCGACGATCCGGGCGTCGTCTCGGCCTTCGACGACGGCACCGCGCCCGACGGCTCGCCCTACATCGTCATGGAGCTGCTCGAAGGCGAGTCGCTCGAAGAGCGCGCCGAGCGCCAAGGTGGGCGCATGGATTGGCGCGAGGCCTTGTCCTTGCTCAGCCCCGCGCTCGTGTCGCTCGCGAAGGCGCACGCGGTCGGTGTGGTCCACCGCGATCTCAAGCCGTCGAACCTCTTTCTCACGCGTGACGGGAGGGTCAAGGTGCTCGACTTCGGGCTCGCCGGGCTCCGCAGCGCGCCCGAGCTGAGAGTCACCGCGCCGGACGCACCCACCATGGGCACACTCGGCTTCATGCCACCCGAGCAGGTGCGGGGCGAGTGGGAGCGGGTCGACGCGCGGAGCGATCTCTGGGCCATGGGGGCGACCCTGTTCACGCTGCTCACGGGGCGCTGCGTGCACGAGAACGGCCCGGAGGCGCAGTTCCTGAAGCGCGCGATGCTCGACCGCGCTCCGTCGCTCGCGAGCCTCGCACCCTCGCTGCCTCCGCTGGTGATCGAGCTCTGCGATCGCGCGCTCGCCTTCGAGCCCGAGGCGCGCTTCCAGTCCGCCGTCGAGATGCAGCGTGCGCTCGCCGCCGCCTACCACGGGCTCACCGGGCGCGAGCTCGAGGACGGGCCGACGAGCCTCGACGCGCTCCCGGGTCTCCAGGACGGCGTGCTCGATCGGCCCAGCGTGCTCGAGCGGCTCGGCACCAGCGCTCGACCCAGCGCGAGCGGCGCGCAGCCCGCCCACGCGGGCGACTCACCCTCGCGTTCGCATGGCCTTCGCTCGACGAAGCTCGCGCTCGGGCTCGTGCTGCTCGCGCTCTGCTTCGTGCCTGCCCTCTGG
>ERZ761602.924-NODE-924-length-57961-cov-6.646151_pt1 | contig 57961 bp, 46 predicted proteins | sample MGYA00512165_ERZ761602 | MGnify/ENA primary metagenome ERZ761602 (study PRJEB28899, sample SAMN02445085) | bioreactor sludge metagenome | biome: EBPR sludge; isolation source: Thorneside wastewater treatment plant | place: Australia: Brisbane, Thorneside Wastewater... | reverse complement strand
ACGAGATTTCTGCCTGTCTCGTGGGCTCGGAGATGTGTATAAGAGACAGGGATGTCTCCATCCGCATGGGCGTGCTCAACCTGATGCAGCGCCTGAAAGAGGAGCGCGGGATCGGGTTCCTGTACATCACCCACGACCTGGCCAGCGCCCGCTATCTCGGGGACCTGACCATGGTGATGTATGCCGGGCACATCGTGGAGAGCGGCGAGAGCCGGGAGCTGATGGAGAACCCGCGCCACCCTTACACGCAGCTGCTGCTGGCGGCCGTGCCCAACCCGCAGGCCGGGCTGGCCACCAAGACTGTGCAGGCGCGCGGCGAGGTGCCGTCACTGATCGATCCGCCGCCCGGCTGCCCGTTCGCGCCGCGCTGTCCGCAAGTTAAAGATATCTGCCGGCAGGCCATGCCGGAAAAGAGCACCGTCGGCCAGAACCACTGGCTGCGCTGCCATCTCTATTCGTAGGAGAGCTCCACTATGAACCCATCCATCGGTCTGCAGCTCTGGTCCGTCCGGAACAGTCTGCAGCAAGATTACCGCGGCACGCTGGAGAAGGTCGCGGCCATCGGCTACCAGAACCTGGAGCTGATCTGCACGGTCACGCCCCAGGGCCTGGTCTTCGGCAAGGACTGGCGCGGGCCGGAGCTGCGCCGGCACCTGGACGCCGCCGGCCTGCGCGCCGTCAGCTGCCACTTTGTGCCCACGCCCGATATGAGCCTGCCGGCCATCCTGGACGACCTGCACGCGCTGGGCGTCGACCGGCTGGGCTGCGCCATCGCCTTCTGGAACAGCCGGGCGGAGGTCAAGGCCTTCTGCCACGCCTTCAACGGCTACGCCGAGGTCTGCCAGAAGGGCGGCGTCCAGCTCTACTATCACAACCACTTCGAGGAGTTCCAGGTCTTTGGCGGCCAGTCGGCCTACGACCTGCTCATCGAGCACCTGGACCCGGCTCTGGTGATGTTTGAGTTCGACACCTACTGGGCGGTGCGCGGCGGCCAGGACCCGGTCTACTGGCTGAAGAAGCTCGGCCGGCGCTGCGACCTGCTCCACCAGAAGGACCTGCCGGCGGCGGCGGCCCCGGTCAACCTGTTCGAGAAGTTTGGCTACGACGCCGCGCTCAGCCTGGACGTGATGTGGGGCCTGCAGGACCCTGTGCACTTTACCGAGGTGGGGGAAGGCGTTCTGAACATCCCCAGCTACGTGCGCGCGGCGCGGACCTACAACCACGCCCAGTACATCTTCGTCGAGCAGGACATGACGAGCCGGACCGAGCTGGAGAGCGTCGCCGTCAGCTTCAAGAACCTGACGCGTATTCTGGCCGGCTGAACGCCTCAGCCGGTGCGGAGGACCATCATGACTTCACAATCCAAGATCAAACGCGGGGTCACCCTGTACAGCTTCCAGGAGGAGTATTTCCTGCGCCAGCTGTCGCTGGAGCAGATCATCGCCGTCTGCGCCCAGCTGGATATCCCCGGCATCGAGATCATCGGCGATCAGATGATCCCGAACTACCCCAACATCTCGGACGAGTTCGTCAAGCAGTGGCACGGCTGGATGGACAAGTACGGCCGGACGCCGGTCTGCCTGGATATGTTCCTGGACTGGAACAAATACAAGGGCCGCGTCATGACGGACGACGAGCGCTTTGAGTCGGTCGTCCACGACATCCACAACGCCCACAAGCTCGGCTGCACGGTCATCCGCGTCATCCACGACGTGGAGCCGGCGCTGCTGGAGAAGCTGGCGCCAACGGCCGAGAAGCACAACGTCAAGCTGGCGCTCGAGATCCACGCGCCCAGCTACTTCGACAGCCCGCTCGAGCAGCGGCTGGTGGAGATGTTCCGGCGCGTGCAGTCACCGTCCTTGTGCTTTACCCTGGATATGGGCGTCTTCACCAAGTTCCAGCCGCGCGTCGCCAGCGACCGCTTCCTGCGCGAGGGTATGAAGCCCGAGATCGTGCAGTACCTGATCGAGGCCTACAACACCCGCACGCTGCCGAGCTCGCACGAGCTGGGCAAGCGCAACGACGCGCTGCCCAAGAAGATCCTGGAAATGGGCGGGCGCGAGGCAGACATCTACTGGGCCATGATGGGCACGCACAGCGTCTACTCCGACCTGGCTCTGCTGCGCGATTACCTCCCCTACGTCAAGCACATCCACGGCAAGTTCTGGGAGATGCTGCCCGAAGGCCGCGAGTTCAGCATCCCCTACGACGAAATCGTGCCGATCCTGATCGAGGGCGGCTACGACGGCTACATCGACAGCGAGTACGAGGGCAACCGCTGGATCCAGGACGCGTTCACGGTGGACAGCGCCGCGCAGGTGGGCCTGCACCAGGCGATGCTCAAGCGCCTGCTGGGCGAGGCGTGAGGCCGGCACAAGGAGCACAGACATGTACGACAAATATCTGATCGTCGGTGAAGCGTTCAAGAACGTGGTGGAAGGCGGCCAGGTCACGGGTTACCAGATCGGGCTGCGGCTGCCTTACTATCGCGGCGTCGTCCTGTCGCTGGTGGGCGAGACCATCCTGACCGTGGACGGGGAGCGCGCCCCGGCCGAGGCCATGACCGTGACCCTGCGGGGCAAGACCTATCCCAAGACCCAGTTTGAAGACGAGCCGGTGGCCAAGTGGGAGTTCGGCGATATCGGGATCGTGACCGTGGCCAAGCCCGGCGGCCTGAAGCCCGGCGAGCACAAGGTGGAGCTGCGCCAGCAAATGAAGATCTCGTACGTGCCGGGCGGCTTCTGGGGCGGAGACACCAAGACCCTGACCCTGCCCGGTTGAGCCGGCCCGCCAGTTCTGGCCGACGACGGGGACCGCCAGCGGGCCGCCGCCCGCTCGCGGTCCCTGTTCCATGTCGCGGGCGGCCCGCGCTGCCCGCCAGGAGGTTTCCATGAATCCTGACCCCGCCCCGGCCTCAGAGGCCCGGGCCAAAGATCGCAGCTTTCTGGTCAGCGAAGACATCCGCCCCGGCGTGCGCGCTGGCCGGCCCGGCTACCTGATCCGCGTCCGCCTCACCAGCTATCGGTCGCTGCCGCTCTCGTGCATCGAGAACATCGAGCTCCGCGTCGACGGCGCGCCGGTGGAGCCGGAACGCCTCACCCTGATCCTGAACGGCTCCGGCCACAAGCTCCCCGAGCTGGGCCGCCTCAGCCACCTGTGGTGGTGGATCCTCGATTACGCCGACCTGTTCGTGGAGAGCGCGGCGCCGCTGGCGCCCGGTGAGCACCTGGTGGAGGGCACCCTGGTGACCGTGGAGCCGTACGTCACCGGCGGACGCTTCTCGTTCTACTATCCATCCCAGAAACGCCTGAGCGTGGCGCAGGATCTCTAGGAGGCCGGCGATGATATCCGCACAACCTTTCCGGGTCGGCGTCACCCTGCACAGCTTCACCCATGAATGGTGCTCGTTCCAGTGGTCGTTCGAGGACATGCTGCAGAAGGCCGCGCAGCTCGGCGGCGGCGTCGAGATCGTCGGTCCCTCCCATCACCGCGGCTTTCCGGAGGTCACCGATGAATTCGAGCGCGCCTTCAAGAGCGCCGTCGAGCGCTACGGGCTGACGCCGACCGCGTACGGCAGCTACGCCGACCCCTTCATGCTGCCGGACCGCAACCTGACGCCGGACGAGCTGTTCGCCTATACAGTGCCGCAGCTCAAAGGCGCGGCCAAGCTGGGTTTCCCGGTGGTGCGCCTGCAGTACTTCGCCGCGGTGGTGGCGGAGCGCCTGATCCCGTACGCCGAGAAGCTGAACCTCAAGCTGGGCTATGAACTGCACGCGCCGCTGACGATCGAGGCGCCGCTGACCCAGGAGCTGCTGGAGCAGATCAGGCGGCTCGGCTCGGACCGGCTCGGCCTCATCCCGGACACCAGCATCTTCGCGCGCTCGGTCTCTCAGCACCACATCGAGCGGGCGCGCCAGGGCGGCGTGCCGGAGCCGCTGATCCAACGCGCCTTGGACCTGTGGGCGCAACGGCGGCACACGGAGGAACAGGCCGTGGCGCTCCTGCGGGCTGAAGGCGCCGACAAGAACGCGCAAACCCTGCTCGGCGGCTTCTGGGGCACATGCGGGTTCTCAGAACCGCGCGCCCTGGCCGAGATCAAGACCCATATCAACCACTTCCACGGCAAGTTCTACAATATCGTCGACGGCGACGAGCCGGACCTGCGCTACGAGGAAGTGGTCAAGACCCTGCTGGACATCGGCTACACGGGCTGGCTGTCCAGCGAGTACGAGGGCGGCCCGACCGACGCCTTCGCCATCGTCCAGGCGCACCAGGCGATGATCCAACGCTATATCCAGAAGCATCGCCGGAACTGATGTGCCGGCGCTGCGCCTCCGAGGTCAAACACATGCCAACCGCGTCAAGCACCCCTCTTCCCGCCCTCGTCCACCAGCAATCCGGTCTGGTCCGCGACGAGCAGGGCTTCGCCTATCGTGACCTGAACAAGAACGGCCGGCTGGACGTCTACGAGGACCCGCGCCAGCCGGTGGCGGCGCGGGTGGAAGACTTGCTGCGCCAGATGACGGTGGCCGAGAAGGCCGGCCTGCTCTTCTTCCAGGGCTCGGTCGTCAACGCCGACGGCACGCTTGAAGACCGGTCCGCGCCGGGAGCGCCGCAGCTGGTGGCCAGCACTCAGATGACGCGCCACCACATGTCGCACTTCAACCTCTGGGCGATCCCGGGCGCGCGGGCCGTCGCCGTCTGGTACAACCACCTCCAACGCTTCGCCGAGCAGACCCGGCTCGGCCTCCCGGTCTCCATCGCTTCCGACCCGCGCAACCACTTCAGCCACTACGTCTTTGACCTCCAGGCGCTGGATTTCACCCAGTGGTGCAACTCCCTCGGCCTGGCCGCGATCGGCGACCCGGATCTGGTGCGGGCGTTTGCGCGCGCCGTGCGCGAGGAGTACCTGGCGGTGGGGATCCGGATGGCCCTGCACCCGCAGATCGACCTGGCCACCGAGCCGCGCTGGCCGCGCATCAGCGGCACGTTCGGCGAAGACGCGCACCTCAGCGCGCGGCTGGCGCAGGCTTACATCGAGGGCTTCCAGGGCGCCGCGCTCGGTCCGGACAGCGTGGCCTGCATGACCAAGCACTTTCCGGGCGGCGGCCCGCAGAAGGACGGTCTGGACTCACACTTCGAATTCCATCAGGGCCAGGTCTATCCCGGCGGCCAATTCGCCTACCACCTGATCCCGTTCGAGGCCGCGCTGGCGGCGGGCACGGCCGCCCTCATGCCCTACTATGGCGTCCCCATGGACCAGACGGACGAGAACGTCGGCATGGCCTACAACCGGGCCATCATCACCGGTCTGCTGCGCGAGAAGTACGGCTACGACGGCGTGGTCTGCACCGACTGGGGCCTGGTGACCGATGAGGCCGTGCCGGGGACGGTCTGGCCCGCGCGGGCGTGGGGGGTGGAACATCTCGACCGTCTCGCCCGCGTCAAGAAGGTCCTCGACGCCGGCTGCGACCAGTTCGGCGGCGAGCATTGCCCCGAACTGGTGACGGAGCTGGTGGAAAAAGGCCTGGTCACCGAGGCGCGCCTCGACCAGTCCGCCCGGCGTCTGCTGCGCCTGAAGTTCCAACTCGGCCTGTTCGACAACCCGTTTGTGGACCCGGCGCGGGCCGGACAGGTGTTCGGCAACCCCAGCACAACCGCCGCCGGCGCGGCCTCGCAAAAACGTGCCCTGACCCTGCTCAAGAATGAGGCGCAGACTCTGCCGTTGGCGGGCCGCCCGCGCCTCTACCTCAAGAACATAGACCCGGCCGTCGCCGCGCGCTATGGCGAGGTGGCGGCGACGCCGGCCGACGCCGACTTCGCCATCCTGCGCCTGGCCACGCCCTGGCAGTCAGTCGACACCCTCAACCCGATCGCGCGCGACTTCCATCACGGCGACCTGGACTTCAAGGGCGAGGCCCTGGCCGAGATCCTGGCTGTGCTGCGCGCTGTCCCCACCATCGTGGTCGTGTGGATGGACCGGCCGGCCGTGATCCCCGAGATCAGCGCGGCGGCCCGGGCGCTGCTGGCCGACTTCGGCGCCACGGACGCCGCAGTCCTGGACGTCCTCTTCGGCCAGGCCCGGCCGGAAGGCAAGCTGCCGTTCGAGCTGCCCTCGTCGATGGACGCTGTCCGCGGCCAGAAGCCAGACGTGCCGTACGACTCAGAGAACCCGCTCTATCCCTTCGGCTTCGGCCTATCCTACTGAAAGCACTGCGACCGCCCCATGGAATTAGACACCCTCGCCGCCGAACGATCCCGCCCGGATGACCTGATCCGGCCGGCCCAGCCGCGACTCAAGTGGGTCGTCTTGAGCCTCTCGGCCCTGACTAACGCCGTGGCCGTGGCGATGCCGGCGATGGCCATGACCGTGCTGATGCCCGAGATCGCGCGGGACCTGAACCTGACCCTGGTCCAGGCCGGCCTGGTCTGGGGCCTGAGCGGTCTGCCGACTATGCTCATCGGCGTCTTCGGCGGCGCCATCGGCGACCGCTTTGGCCCGCAGCGCATCCTGATCGGGGGCTGCCTGCTGGCCGGACTGCTGGGCGCATTGCGCGGCGCGGCCGGCGACCTGACCACGCTCATGGCGGCGGTGCTGCTGCTGGGTCTGGTGGGGCCGGTGGTCATCATGAGCAACTTCAAATTGGCGGGCGCCTGGTTCGCCCGACGGGAACTGGGCTTCGCCAACGGCGTCCTGTCGATGGGGATGGCCCTCGGCTTCCTGGTCGGCTCCATGATCAGCGCTACCGTGGTGTCGCCGTGGTTGGGCGGCTGGCGTCCGGTCTTCATCCTGTACGGGGTGCTGGCCGGCGCCCTGGCGCTGCCGTGGTCGCTGATGCGCACGGCGCCGGCGTCCGTCAGCGGGGCGCCGCCGGCGCCCGCCCGCTCGATGCTGGCCACACTGCGGTCCGTGGCCCGGCTTAAGAACATCTGGCTGCTGAGCCTGGCGGTGATGGGGCTGAGCGGCGGCATCCAGGGGCTGCTGGGCTATCTGCCCCTATATCTGCGCGGTTTGGGCTGGCCGGCCGTGCCGGCCGACAGCGCGCTGGGCGCCTTCCACCTGGTCAGTTTGCTGTGCGTGCTGCCGATCGCGTTGGGGTCGGACCGGCTGGGCGCGCGCAAGCACCTGCTGCTGGGCATGGCCGTCCTGATCGCCACCGGGATCGGCGCGCTGTCGTTTCTGCAGGGCGGCGCCATCTGGGGGGCCGTGATCCTGGCCGGCTTCGTGCGCGATGGCTTCATGGCCATCCTGAACACGGCCGTGTTCGAGACCAGGGGCGTGGACCAGGCCTCCTCCGGAACGGCCATGGGTTTCAGCATGATGTTCATCGGCCTGGGCGCCCTGCTGGCGCCGCCGCTGGGGAACAGCCTGGCGGCCGTCGCGCCGGGCGCGCCCTTCCTGTTCTGGTCTGGCCTGAGCCTGTTCGGTCTGGTGTGCCTCGTGTTCGCCGAGTAGAGAGTCAGCCGTGCTTACCTCCTCAACCACCGCTTCGCCTCAGGCGACCCAGTTCGCCCGCCTCGGCTCGGTGTATTACCTGGTCCACTTCCTGAGCGCCGGCGCGTACATGCCTTTCATGTACGTTTACTACGCCGAGCTCGGCATCAGCGGGCAGCAGATCGGCTGGGTGTCGGTCCTGTCCCCGCTGCTGATGCTGCTCCTGGCCACGCCGATCGCGGCATTGGCGGACCGCCGCCGTTGGCGGGTGCGGATCCTGCAGGGCGCGCTGGCCGGGTTGGCCGCCACGCTCTTCGCGCTCAGCCTGCCGCGCACGTTCGGCTGGATCGCGGCCCTGATGCTGCTGATGGCGGTCGTCTCCAGCCCGATCATGTCCGTGTCCGACAGCCTGATCGCGCGCATGGCCCAGCGGCACCGTCTCAACTACGGCGGCATGCGGTTGTGGGGGTCGCTCGGCTACGCGGTCAGCGCGCTGGCGTTCGGCGCCTTGTGGCAGTGGTTTGGCTTCCAGTGGATGTTCGTCCTGGCGGCGCTGTTCATGCTGCCGGTGATCTGGCTGGCCGGGCGGTTCGAGGAGCTCCCGGCCAGCACCCAGGCCGGGCGGCTGCCGGTCAGCGACCTCTTCCGGGATGCCGGCCTGGTCCTGCTGCTCGTGGCCTCGTTCTTCGCGGCGATCTCGAACAGCCTGGCCATGACCTTCGGCGGCATCTACGCGCGCGCGCTGGGCGGCGGCGACCTGCTGATCGGGATGATGATCGCGTTCGCGGCGACGTCCGAAATCCTGACAATGTTCCTCAGCGACCGCATCCTGCGGCGCCTGCACGGCATCCCCACCTTGCTCCTGGCCTACGGCCTGATGGCCGGCGCCTATCTGGGCTGGGTGCTGGTGCCCGACCCCAACGCCATGCTGGCCTTCTCAATCCTTAAAGGGCTGGGCTACGGGCTCTGGAACACCGCGACTATCCGCCTGGTCACCGAACGCACGCCTGAGACCCGCGCCGCGACGGCGCAGTCCCTCCTGGCGGTCAGCATGTTTGGGCTGGCGCCCCTGATCGCCGGACCGGCCGGCGGCTGGATCCACGACGCCTACAACCCAGCCGCCGTGTTCTGGCTCGGGATCCTGGCGTTGGGGGTGGCCGCCCTCAGCCTCCTCCTGGCCTCGCTGCGCGGCAAATTCGCCTCAACTTAGCGCCCCGTCCGTCCACGCAGCAATCCGCTGACCGACACCGGGCGCCGGCCTTTCCCACCCGGCCTCCCGGCGACAGGGCAGGGGGGCTGGGCGGTCTTCCTGACAGCCCGCTCCACTGCCCGCTTTGCTCGTCTCACCCGCCGTGCCAGAATCCGGCCGCCAATCGTCGGGGCGCGGCTTGCGGGTTCGCGCGCTTGGCGTTAACCTTGGCCACCAGCCAGCCTCTGGTTTCAGCAACGCGCGGCGTCTTCCCGGCGCGCCCACGGCCCGGTATTCTGGCCGGGCGCCTGCCGGTCTGTCCCCCCGCACTGGGGGCACGGCGCGGTAAAATGCCGGGGCTGTCCGGGGCCGCCGCCAGCCTTCCGTCCGCGCTCACAGGAGATCGTCCATGTCTGATCCGGACCTCGCGCAGATGACAGGCGCGCACGAGGCGGGCCGGGCGCCAGAGATCGGCGTCGGCCTGCTCGGCTACAACTTCATGGGCAAGGCGCACTCGAACGCCTTCAAGAAGCTGCCGTACATGCTGGCGCCCACGGTGGCCGTCCCCAGGCTCGTGGCGCTGTGCGGGCGCAACGAGGCCGCCGCGCGCCGGGCCGCCCGGCGCTACGGCTATGACCGCGTCTACACCGACTGGCGCGAGATGCTCAAGGACGACCGCGTCCAGCTGTTCGACAACGGCGGGCCCAACGACGCCCACGCCGAACCGTGCATCGCGGCCGCCCAGGCCGGCAAGCACGTCCTGTGTGAGAAGCCGCTGGCGCGCAACACGCCCGAGGCCGCGGCCATGCTGGAGGCCGTGACCAAGGCCGGCGTCAAGCACGCCGTGTCCTTCAACTACCGTTTCGTCCCCGCCGTCCGTTTGGCCAAGGAGTTGATCCTGTCCGGCCGGCTGGGCCAGATCTACCATTACCGCGCCGTCTACCTGCAAGAGTGGCTGCTGCCCCATTACCAGACGCCGCATCTCTGGCGCATGGACAAGGGGGCGGCCGGCAGCGGCGCCCTCGGCGACCTGGGCGCGCACATCATCGACCTGGCCCGCTTTCTGGTGGGCGAGCCGCGCCGCGTGTCCGGCGCGCTGCAGACGTACATCGGAACGCGGCCCGACGCCGCCGGCCAGGCGCGGCCTGTGGACGTGGACGACGCCTTTGTGGCCACGCTGGAGTTCGAGAGTGGCGCGCTCGGCACGCTCGAGGCCACGCGTTACGCCGCCGGCCGCAAGAATCACAACGCCTTTGAGATCAACGGCGAGAAGGGCAGCCTGCGCTTCAACCTCGAGCGCCTGAACGAGCTGGACGTGTTCTGGGTCGACGAGGGACCGCGCGAAACCCAGGGCATCCACACGGTGCTCGTCAGCGAACGCCATCACCCCTTCTGGGCCAGCGGCTGGCCGCAAGGCCACGTCATCGGCTGGGAGGATACTTTCGTCTATCAGGCTTATCACTTGCTGGAGGCCATCGTCCAAGACAAGGCCGTGGCCCCGTTTGGGGCGACGTTTGAGGACGGCTACAAGAACGCCGTCATCTGCGACGCCATTATCGCGTCGGCCGCCAGCGGCCGGCGCCTGGAGATCACCTACTAATGTCACAACCACTTGCTCTGCAACTGTACAGCCTGCGCGATCAGCTGGCGCAGGACTTCGACGGCACGCTGCGCCAGGTGGCCGCGCTCGGCTATGCCGGCGTGGAACTGGCCGGCATCTACGGCCGCTCCCCGGTGCAGGCCCGCCGGCTGCTGGACGACCTGGGCCTGCAGGTGGCCGGCGCGCATCTGCCGCTGCCGCTGGGGCCGGACAAGAATCAGGTGATCGAGACCGCCCAGGCGCTGGGCTGCACGCGGATCACCTGCGGCTGGCTGCCGGCCGAGCGCTTCAACACGGCCGAAGACCTGCGCGCCGTGGGCGCCGACTTGAACGCGGCCAGCGCCGCCGCCCGCGCCCACGGCCTGACCCAGGGCTATCACAACCACTGGTTCGAGCACGACCACCTGGTGGACGGCCGGACGCCGCACGAGTGGCTGGTGGAACTGGCCGCGCCCGAGGTCTTCTTTGAAGTGGACGTCTACTGGGTGAAGACGGCCGGCCGCGATCCGGCCGGCGTGATCAGCGCCCTGGGCACCCGCGCGCCGCTCCTGCACATTAAGGATGGGCCGGCGCAGCCCGGCCAGCCGATGACGGCCGTCGGGTCCGGCACGCTGGATTTCGCCCCAATCATCGCGGCCGGCGCCCACGCGGAGTGGCTGGTCGTCGAACTGGATGCCTGCGCCACCGACATGTTCACGGCGGTGGCCGACAGCTATCGCTACCTGACCGCCCAGGGATGGGGTCATGGAAAAAACTAGAATCGGCCTCGTCGGCTGCGGCATCATCAGCGATGTCTACCTGCAGAACCTGCCGCAGTTCGACGGCCTGACCGTGACCGCCTGCGCCGACATCGACCAGGCCCGGGCCGCGGCCAAAGCCGCGCAGTACGGCCTGCGCGCGCTGCCGGTGGACGCTCTGCTGCATGACCCCGAGATCGAGCTCGTGGTCAACCTGACTGTGCCGGCCGCTCACGCCGAGATCAACCTGGCCGCCCTGGCGGCCGGCAAGCACGCCTACGGCGAGAAGCCGCTGGCGGTTGAGCGCGCCGACGGCCGGCGCATCCTTGAGCTGGCGCAGGCGCAGGGCCGGCGGGTGGGCGCGGCGCCGGACACCTTCCTGGGCGGCGGCCTGCAGACCTGCCGCCAGATCATCGACGCCGGCGGCATCGGCGAGCCGGTGGGCTGCGCGGCGTTCATGGGTTCGTCCGGGCCGGACGACTGGCACCCCAATCCGGGCTTCTTCTTTCAGCCCGGCGGCGGGCCGCTGTTCGATTTCGGGCCGTACTACCTGACGGCCCTGATCCATCTGCTCGGCCCGATCAAGCGGGTCACCGGGTTAGCGCGCGCGTCATTCCCGGAACGCATCGCCGGACATGCGGCGATCCGCGGCCAGCGCATCCGGGTCCAGGTCCCCACGCACGTCATCGGCGCGCTGGAGTTTGCCAGCGGACCGCTCGGCACCCTGGTGACGTCGTTCGACATCGTCGGCCATGAGCAGCCGTGTCTCGAAATCTACGGCAGCGAGGCCACCCTGAGCGTGCCGGACCCGAACGGCTTCGGCGGAACGGTGCGCCGGCTGCGGCGCGGCCGGGACGAGTGGGAAGCGCTGCCGCTGACGTACGGCTACGCGGACAACTCCCGCGGCCTGGGCGTCGCCGACCTGGCGCGGGCGGTGCGCACCGGGCGGCCGCACCGCGCCAGCGGGGCCTTGGCCTTCCACGTCCTGGACCTGATGCACGCCATCGTGGAGGCCGCCCAGGCCGGCCGGGCGGTGGAGTTGGACAGCCAATGTGAGCGGCCGGCGCCGCTCCCGCTCGGGCTGCGGCCCGGCCAGATCGATGACTGACGGCCTCAGCAACGTGAGTTGGTGGCGCGGCTGGGGCGGCCGGCACCTGCGGCGTCTTGCCGATCCTGGTCCGCCAGCTGACCGGCTGGGCGCTGTGCGTGACCAAATGCCCGATTAACTGGTCCCTTCCCTGGCACTCGGCGGCGAATACGACCTTCATTGCCACGCCTCCCGCCGGCGCGACCTGTGGCCTCTTCGCTTTCAGCGTGCCCACCGGCGAGATACCGATCCTCCGTTGCAGCGATGAACGATTCGATCCTGGCTCATGTCTGGGCCAGTGTCTCGTTCGGATCATCGCCGTGCCGGTGCAGGTCGAAGTGACCGGCGCAAGCCAGTGGACCGTGCCGGACTACTGGAACCACCCTTGATACGGCTATCCGAATCAATCACTCCAAAAAACGCGGCGAGGCGCTGCGCGCCGAGGGGAAACAGAAAGCAGAAAACAGGAGACAGAAGACAAGAGCTAACGAGAGATAGGAGCGGCCACCACCCGAAAACCCTGACTGCTCCAGTCGAAGTCCGGGCTGCCCCAGCCGCGGAGCGCGACACGCGCGTCATCCAGATCGATGTTCCACGAACCGCCGCGCGCCGAGATACGGTCACGATCCTTGTCGTAGAAGTTCGCCAGCCACTCCCACACGTTGCCGGCCAGGTCCATCACGCCGTGCGGCTGGCTCGCCCCGGCCGGGTACGTGCAGGCCGGCGTGGTCTGGCCCAACCCCGACTCGCTCGTGTTGGCGTAGCGCTGAATGTCATTGGGCGTGACCGCACCCGGCCCGCTCTGCCACGGATAGCGCGGCGGCTCATTGATGGCGGCCCCCCGCCACAAGCCTCCGGCGGCCGGCTCCCACTCCGCTTCAATGGGCAGCCGGAAGAGATACGCCTGCGGATCGGGCGCGGCTGCCAGCAATCCTTTGACTTCCGGGACGCTATCCTCCCGTTGGCGCAGGCGCGCAGTGAGCCAGGCGCAGTAGGCCGCGGCTTCGTACCAACTCACGCCCACCACCGGGGCCAGTCGCCGTGATTGACCAAAGTCTGAGTGCTCCCATAAGCCTGGACGGCGCTCAGGGCCGCCATTCCCCAAGAACCAATCCCTGGCGCGCGGCCCCATGGAGATGACTGTTCGCTGCGTTTCGTCGCAGGCCGTGAGCGTCTCCCAAAAGGCGGGCTGCTTGTATTCGACCGAATTCAGAAAGCGCTCGTACTGCGCGTTCGTCACCGCGTACTTCGCGATGAAGAAGCGCCTGAGCAGCCCAACCCCCTCAGCGCTGGGCACGGCGCGGTCCGGCGGCAGTTCGCCTTCAATGGCGATGAGATCGTACAGGTCAGGCGGCGTCCAGCCGAGGCGCTCCAGCAGCCGGCCCGCTTCCAGCCGGTCGGCGGGCGCAAAGCCGGCCGGATCGTGCGGGGCATCGACACCATACGCGCCCGCGCTGTCGCGCATCAGGTTGATGAGCTGCGGCTCAAGGCGCGTGTACACGGCCTTGCCCAGCCGCTGCTCGGTGACCTTGGCCGCGCCCACGTCGGCCAGCACGCGCCCGGCCAGCAGCACCCGCGCGCCGCTCTCGGGCGCAAGCGCTTCCGGGCACAGCTCGTCCAGCGCCTCGGCCACCCGCTTGGGGTTGCGGGCATAACTCGCCGCGAAGCGCATCACCTCGCGCCAGTAGGCGGTGCCGGCAGTCGCCAGCCGGGGCAGCTCGGCCTGCCAGTCGTCGGCCTCGGGGTCTTCGTTCTTGACCAGGCAGCGCGCGGTGATGAATTCGTAAAACGAGCGGTGGGGGAACTCGAAGCGGCGCTCGCCCGCCGAGCGATACAGCCCGTTGCGATCCAGCAGCCACTGGTCAATGAAGCGCGCCGCCAGCGACTCGGCCCGCTGCAACGACATATCCGGGTGCACGCTGAGGAACTTGCGGCTGAGGTGGTCGCGCAGGTGGGCTTCGGGCAGCTCGGTCTGCCCGGCCCGGAAGGCCTGCCACGCCGCCACGTCGAGGGCGGTCTGCACATCGTCGCGCTTGAGGCCGGGCACGCCCAGGTTCTGGATGAAGGTGTGCGACGGGTCGCGCTCGGTCTGGGCCGCTTTCAGGTCTTCCCACTCCCACAGCAGGTAGCGCGCACACTCTTCGTACAGGTCCACACGCTCATCGGGCAGCTTCTGGCTGCGGCCGACGAGCAGCGCCATCTGCGTGAGCAGAAACGGCTGCTGGGCGAGTTCGTCCAATTGCTCCCGCGTGGCGATGGCGGTGCGGAGCGAGGCGATGTAAGGCTCTGGCTCGCCGGGCAGGCGCTTGGCCGCCTTCATCTCGTGGAACCAGCGGGTGATGAAGGCCTCGATCTGCTCCGGCCCGAAGGGGCGCAGCGTGACGGTGCGGAAGCCGAGCAGCGGCTTCCCCTGCGCGTCCACCGGGAAGACGCGGACGCGGCAGGTGACGAGCACGTTGGCCTTTGGGAACTTGCGGGCCAGGCTGTGGATGGCCTCGATCACCTGCAAGCGCCGCTGCTGATCGGAGTAGATGGGGTCGCGCTCGTCCGGCTCGGGGTGGGTGACCTCGTCCAGCCCGTCCAACACGACGAGCGCCTCACCGCTTTCCAGCGCGGCGCGCAGCGGCTCCATAAAACGTTCCGAGCCGCAGTGACGGGCCAGATCCCTGCCGATGAAGGCCAGCAGATGATCGAAGCGCCCCGGCGCAGGGCCGGTGGGGAGCGAGGCGGTGTCGCGGGCCAGCTCACGCAAACGGACGAAGACGGGCAGCCGGTAGCGGCTCGTCCAGCGGTCGGGGTCGGTCTTCGGGCCGGCGCTGAGCAGCTCCGCCGCGCCCGGCCGGCCCAGCCGCGCATTGGCCAGCGCCAGGCACAGGTGCTGGACGAAGGTGGACTTGCCCGAGCCGGGGTCCCCCACCAGGCTGAGGTGCTGGTGGGTGTCCACGGCCCGCAGCGCGGAGTCGGGAACGACCATCAGCGTTTCACTGGACTTTGCGTGTCTTGGCACAGTGCGCGTCTCGGTGGTGTCGAGCGCGATGTAGACCTGCGCCAGGCTCACCGGCTGGCCCACCACGTTATCGGCGCGGCGGAAAAGGTCGAGATGGGCGAAGCGCTCGGCCAGCCGCTCGAGATAGGCGGTTTCGGAATAGGGCGAGACCTCGGCGACGCGCACGGCCGGGCCGGTGGGCGTGTCCGCCACGGCTGCGCCGAGGCGCGTGATCCCGGCCAGCATCGCCTCGAGCTGGCCGCTGCGGTGCAGGTCGTTGGCGTAGGCGATGCGGTCACGGTACTGCGAAGCGCCGCTCAGCCCTTCGCGCAGGCGGAACAGGAAACGCGCCACCGTTGGACGCTGCGTCTCGGGCAGGCCCATGGCGGCCAGCAGGCCGGCCGGCACACGCTCAGGCTGGGCCGTGACCATGCCGACGGTGGCCGCCGCCAACTGCCGTGTCAGGGCGTGATCGTGTTGCAGCTTGGGGAAGGTGTCGTACCACAGCGCATACAGCGCCGAGTCCTGCGCGATCTCGGCCAGGGCCGCTTGCAGCGCGGCGCGCAGCTCGTCGCGGGCGCGGGCCTCGTCGGCGCCGGCGTCGAGCAACAGCTCAGCGCCGCGCCCGGCGGCGGTCTTGGCTAGTTCGGTGACGACGCCGATGATGGCGGTTGCGAGCAGCGTAAGGGTAACGGGGTCCATGCCAGGCCTCCCTGTGGAGTGGCGGCATGATAGCACAGCGGGCGGAACGGAGGTCAGCCGGCCGAGGCCGGCTGAGGGCGTGGTCGAAATCTCAGTCCGCTACCCTTGGACTTCGCAGACCCTGGAAGAAGCGCTGGTGACAACCTTCGGGTTGAAGGCGGCCCGCGTCCTGGTGCGCCGCACTTCAGACTACCCAAGTTTGCTGCGTGATCTTGGGCTGCTGGCAGCCCGTTACTTTGTCAGCGCGCTTCAGGCCAGCACCCGTCTGGTTGGGATCTCGTGGGGTTCGGCGCTTAACAGCATGATCCACGCCCTGCCGCAGCTCCAGCGCCCAGAACTGGAAGTGATCCAACTGATCGGTGCGACCGGTTCGGAGATGATCCGCGACGACGGCCCGATGCTGGCCCAACTGCTTTCACGCCAGCTGGGCTGCGGCTGCCGCTACCTGCACGCGCCGCTCATCGTCGAGAGCGCGGCGATGCGCGATGCGTTAATGCAGGAGCGCACCATCCGCGAAGCCCTGGACCGGGTGCGGGGCGCCGATATTGCGCTGGTCGGCATCGGCACGCCCGATCCAGACCTGTACAGCCTCATTCGGGCCGGCTATTTGCCGCCTACAGCGGCGGCTGAGCTAGCCGCCGCCGGCGTTGTCGGCGATATTTGCGCCCAGCACTACGACAGCACTGGGCAAGTGCTCAACCTTGATATCAATCGCCGGGCCGTGGCGACTGACCTGGAAACCCTGCGCCAGGTGCCGACCGTCATCGGCGTTGCCGGTGACGTCCGCAAGGCGGCCGCGATCCTGGGGGCGCTCCGGGGCGGTCACGTCAAAATCCTGATCACCGACGAGCAGGCGGCCACGGAAGTCCTGCGCTTGCAGCACCAGGCTTGATCGGCCGCCGCGTGTCGGCGGCGGGGGCGGCTTCCCCGTAGCGGGCATCCGGCCGCAACCCAGTTGGGGCCGGCGCCTGAATTGGGCCGCACAGGCAGATCCACCCCTTTCGCCGGCCTTGTGCCAGGCGGCGGTTTTCTGCTATAGTTGCCGGCAGCTTGATCTGAGGCGCCAATCTATCGGGAGAACTCGGCTCCCACCCAACTCCGAGTCTGGTGGAGGCGGTCATTTCTTAAGGACCGCCTCTTTGCGTTTAGGCCGAGGGGCCTGGCTGGTGGCGGACCGAATGGGAGGCTGGAACCGATCATGCTGTTACCCTTGCTAGCCGCCATAGCGCTCGTCCTCGTCGCCGCCAAGCTGGGAGGCTGGCTGGCCAGCGTCCTGCGCCAGCCGGTGGTCCTGGGCGAGTTGGTCATCGGGCTGATCCTGGGTCCGTCGGTACTCAACGTCTTCGGGTATGAGTACTTCCAGAGCGCGCATGTGGGTGAAGCGCTGTATGAGCTCGGCGAACTGGGCGTGATCTTCTTGATGTTCGCCGCCGGTTTGGAAATTCATCTGTCGGATTTCGCCCGGGCGGGCCGGCCGGCGGTGCTGACCGGCATCCTGGGCGTGGTCTTGCCGGTGCTCGTGGGCGCCGGCACGCTGCTGGCGTTCGGGGCGGATCAGACGACGGCCCTGTTTGTCGGGATCGTCCTCGCGGCCACCTCGGTCAGCATCTCGGCCCAGACGCTGATGGAACTGGAGCGCCTGCGCAGCCGGGAGGGCCTGGTCTTGCTCGGCGCGGCGGTAGTGGATGACGTGCTCGCCATCGCCGTGCTGTCCGCGTTTGTGGCCTTCGCCCTGGAAGGCGGGAGCGATTGGCTGAGCCTGGCCGGGATCCTCTTGCGCATGGTGGTGTTCCTGGGCGGCGCGTTCGTCCTGGGGCAATGGCTGCTGCCGCGCGCCGCCCGCTGGGTGGAGGATCAAGACCTGCCGATCGCCGAGCCCACCCTCTCCCTGGTGGTTGTGAGCATCCTGGTCTTCGCCTGGGCGGCCGAAGTGGTGGGCGGGGTGGCCGCCATCACCGGCGCTTTCATCGTCGGGATCGCATTGTCCAGCAGCCCGCTTAAGGGGAAAATAGCCCGTGGCATTCACGTCCTGGCGTACGCGTTCTTCGTCCCGATCTTCCTGGTCGGGATCGGCCTGGGCGCCGACCTGCGGGCGTTGTTCGCGGGCGGCGGCCTGTGGCTGGCCGCCGCGGTGAGCGCGGGCGCCGTCCTGTCCAAGTTCTTGGGTGCCGGGTTGGGGGCGCGCCTGGGCGGACTGACCTGGCCGGCCGCCCTGCGGGTGGGCACGGGCATGATCTCGCGCGGCGAAGTCGGCCTGATCGTCGCCCGCGTCGGCGTGGATGCCGGCCTGCTGGATGAGGTCGGCTTCGCGGTCATGGTCTTGATGGTGTTGGTGACCACGCTCGTCACGCCGCCCTTGCTGCGAGCGGCTTTCTATGACAAGGAGAGGCCCCATGCCTGAACTGATTGTGCTCGTGCTGGACGACGCCAGCCAGGCTGGCGATGTGCTGAACGCCTGGTTGGCGGCCGGCGTCTCCGGCGTGACGCTGCTGGACAGCGCCGGGCTGGGGCACGAATTTGCCAAACATGGAGCCCGCGGCGATCTGCCGCTCATGCCAACTCTGGAGAGCCTGTTCAGCGTGCGCGAGGAGCGCAGCCGCACGCTGTTGAGCGTGGTGCCGGACGGCTTCGATATCGACGCGCTGATCGCGGCCACCGAAGCCATCACCGGCGCGTTGGAAGAGCCGGACACCGGCATCCTCTTCACCGTTCCCGTGACCCGCGCCAAGGGCCTCCACCGCCGGCGGCCACCCAACCCCTGAATCAAACCCTCTGATACGGCCCAACTGAGCGAACCGATCGACAGGCGGCGCAGAAGCGCCGCTTTTGTTTATGAAGTGACAGACAGGGTAGGCCGCAATCCATTATGTTGTTTTGGTCAACTTATTGTGACAATCGTCACCAGCGCAAATGACATCTCAGCTTCTTTAGCAAAGAAAATGCAAATACTATAGCAAAAGATAGCATGATATTGCACAAGATACCCATGATGGCAATCTTGTTAGCCTGCCAAACATCGTTTCCGGGCGCTCATCGTCAGACCAGATATCCCTGTGAGCACAATGTCCACTCCCAGCGAATTCAACCAGCTCCACGCCAGGTTGTGTGCGGCGCTGGGTGATCCGAGCCGCCTGCAGATCGCCTATGCGCTGGCCGGCCGGCCGCACACCGTCAACGATCTGGCCGCCGCTGTCGGCCTGCGTCAATCGGCGGCTTCCCGGCATTTGCGCGTCTTGCGCGATCACGGCGTGGTGGTGGCGCGGCGGCAAGGCTCCCGGATCGAATATCGCCTGACGGACGGGCGCATCGTCCAAGCCCTGGATTTGCTCCGGCTGGTGTTGCGTCAGACGCATGCCCGGCCAGCAAACTGGCTCGTCCAGCCGTCCCAAACTCCCAACGTCGCGGAGGCCGTATCGTGAAGCACATCCGTATCTGGCTGACCGGATTGGTCATCACCCTGGCGGCCATCGCCATTCCTGTTTTTTATTTCGGCCGCGCGCCCACAGAGGTCCGCGCGGCGCCGGCGGCGGCTGTGCCCCAGCACCAGACCCACACCAGCCACGTCGATCTGCTGCCCGGCCCGTATGCCACCGGCCAGGAAGTCACCCGCGCCTGCCTGGAGTGCCATCCTGATTCCGCCCGCCAGGTGATGCAGACCAGTCATTGGACCTGGGAAAGCCAGCCGTTCACGGTGGCGGGGCGGGCTGAGCCGGTCACGATCGGCAAAATCAACCAGATCAACAACTTCTGCATCAGCGCCATCGGCAATCAGAAGAGCTGCAGCAGCTGCCACGTCGGCTATGGCTGGGAAGAGGGCACCGCCAACGCCAACCTGACCCAGCCGGACAACGTGGACTGCCTGGTCTGCCACGCCCAGAGCGGCTACGCCAAGGGCAGCTATGGCAATCCGGCTGAGGGCGTCGACCTGGCCGCCGCGGCCCGGAGCGTGGCCGCGCCCACGCGCCAGCAATGCGGCCAGTGTCATTTCGACGGCGGCGGCGGCAACGGGGTGAAGCACGGCGACCTCGACGAAAGCCTGTACTACCCGGCGGCCGAGACCGACGTGCATATGGGCGCGTTCAACCTGTTGTGCACCGACTGCCACACCACGCACGACCATGTCATCCGGGGCCGGCTCGTGGCCGACAACTACCAGGTGGACCCGGCCGAGCAAGCGGCCTGCACCGACTGCCACGCCAGCGCCGGCCTCCATGCCGACGAGCGCCTGAACTCCCACCTGGACGCCGTCGCCTGCCAGACCTGCCATATCCCGTCGCTGGCCACCCAGGATCCGACCAAGGTCTATTGGGACTGGTCGACGGCCGGCCAGGCCCTCCAGCCCGACGATCACTACGAGTACCTCAACATCAAAGGTTCCTTCGCCTACGCCGCCAATGTCCAGCCGGAATATCTGTGGTTCAACGGCAACCTGGCCTACCGCTATCTCCTGGGTGACACCGTGGACCCGAATAAGCCCACAATCCTGGATCTGCCCGCCGGCGACATCACCGATACGGCGGCCAAGATCTTTCCCTTCAAACTCCACGTCGCCAAGCAGCCCTACGACACCGTCTTCAATTACCTCCTGGCCCCGATCACGGCCGGCCCCGACGGCTACTGGACCACGTTCGACTGGGACAGCGCCTTCCAGCTGGCCGAAGCGCGGATGGGCCTGAAGTACAGCGGCCACTACGGCTTCACCGAGACCTGGATGTACTGGCCGACCACCCACCTGGTGCAGCCCCAGGAAAACGCGCTGCAATGCAGCGACTGTCACAGCGCCAATGGCCGGCTTGATTGGGAGGCGCTCGGCTACCCGGGCGACCCGATGGAGTGGGGCGGGCGCCTCAGCCACAAGTAGCGCGCCACCGCCCGCTCGGCGTTATCTCTCGGAGCACTTGTATGCGTCTCTTTCAATCCCGTGCTTGGATCGCCCTGCCGCTGGTGTTGGGCCTGACGCTGGGCCTGGCGGCGGCCCAGCAAGCGTTGGCCGGCGCCGAGCTGCGCCCAGCCGAGCAAGCGTCCCTGCTGCATCCGGCCTTCCCCTTGCTGGATGCCGCCGGTGCCAACGTCCTGAGCAGCGGCCAGCCCTTGTCTACCCGGCAGACCTGCGGCGCCTGCCATGACACCGCCTTCATCACCGCCCACAGTTTCCACGCCGACCTGGGTTACAGCGAGGTCCAGCCGGCCGGTCAGGTGGCGGGCGGCCGGCCCTGGGATACCTCCACCGGGCTGTATGGGCAGTGGGATCCGCTGACCTACCGCTACCTGTCGCCGGCCGGGGATGAGCGCATCGACCTGACGCCGCTGGCCTGGCTCCAGCTTAACGGCGCCCGGGTGGTGGGCGGCGGGCCGGCGGAGGCCGCCGCCGGCGTGGAGATGAACTGCTTCCTGTGTCACTTCACCAACCCCAATAACCCGGAGCGGGCCGCGGCTTTGCAGCGCGGCGACTTCGCCTGGGCCAACACGGCGGTGCTGGTGGGCACCGGCATCGTGACGAAGGCCGGCGACGCCTATCAGTACGACCCCAGCGCGTTCACGTCCGCGGGCGAATTGCAGCGCGCCTTCATCACGCTGCGTGATCCCGGCAACGAAAACTGCGCCCAGTGCCATGGTCTGGTCCACACGTCTCCGGCCCCGCTGACCACCGCCGGCCGCGACCTGGCCGAGTGGCAGACCGCCACCACCGGGCAAATCATGGCGGCCCAGAAGATTTCGCTCTCCGGCATGAACCTCGCCGGCAAGGCCGATCTGGCCCGCGCCTGGGATCTGCACACCGAGCGCGGCCTGCAATGTGTGGACTGCCACTACGCGCTCAACAACCCCGTCTTGGCGCAGACCAACGCCAAGACGCAGCCGGACGACATCGTCTTTGACCCGCGCCGGCTGGATTTCAGTGAGTACCTGCGGCGGCCGAGCCACCAGTTCGCCCGCGGCCAGAGCGCGCAGTACACGGTTGCCGCGGACCTGAAAGGCACCATGCGGCGCTGTGAAAGCTGCCACGCCACTGCCGCCGCCCACGCCTGGCTGCCGTACACGGACCAGCATCTGGCCGTCGTCGCCTGCGAGACCTGCCACATCCCCAAGTTGTACGCGCCGGCAGTGCAGTCGGTGGATTGGACTGTGCTCACCGTGGACGCCGGCCCGCGAGTGGCCTGGCGCGGGGTCGCAGGCGACAGCGCCACCCTCGCGGACCTCATCACTGGCTACGAGCCGGTGCTGCTGCCCCGCCAGGGCATCGACGGCACAACCCTGATCGCGCCCTACAACCTGGTCACGGCCTGGTACTGGCTCTACGATGACCCGGCCGGTCCGCGGCCCGTGCGGCTGGAAGACCTGCAAGCCGCCTACTTTGTGGACGGCGCTTATCGGCTGGAGGTGGTGCAGACGCTGGACACCGACGGCGACCAGGCCCTGACAGAGGCGGAACTCCGCTTGGATACGCCGGACAAACAGGCCGTCATCGCCAGCCGGCTCCAGGCTCTGGGCCTCGTCAACCCTCGGCTGGCCGGCGAAGTGCGGCCCTACAGCATCAACCACGACGTCGTCCGCGGCGAGGCCGCCCTGCGCGACTGCAGCCTCTGCCACAGCGATCAGTCGCGCCTCACCCAGGCCTTCCCGCTCTCCACCGGCGGGCCGACCGGCGTGACGGCGGCCTTTGGGCTGACCGCCAACACCCTCATGGCCGGCTCACTGGCCACGGTGGAGGGTGGCCTGGCCTACCTCCCCACGACCGCGCCTCGGTATCAGCTGGGCCATGACCGCGTCCTGTGGATTGACTGGTTCGGCATCCTGGCGGTGTTGGGCGTGTTGCTTGGAGTGAGCGTCCACGGCGGCTTGCGTTTCCTGAGCACGCTGCGGCACCCGCCGGCGGCCGTGCCCCTGAAGCGCGTATACATGTATTCGGTCTACGAGCGCTTCTGGCACTGGTTCCAGACCTTCGCCATCCTGCTGCTGGTATTCACCGGGCTGGTCATCCATCGTCCGGACCTGTTTGGCCTGTTCAGCTTCGCTCAGGTGGTCCTCGTCCACAACGTTCTGGCGGTGGTCCTGGTCCTGAACGCCGCACTCTCGCTCTTCTACCACCTGGTCAGCGGCGAAATCCAGCACTACATCCCCCGGCCGTACGGCTTTTTTGACCAGGCGATTGTGCAGGCCAAGTACTACCTGCGCGGTATCTTCCGCCACGAACGCCACCCGTTTGAGAAGACCCGGACCAAGAAGCTTAACCCGCTTCAGCAGATCACCTACTTCGGCATCCTCAACTGCCTGCTGCCGCTGCAGATCCTCACCGGCGCGCTGATGCTGGGGGTGCAGTCTTTCCCGCAGATCGCGGGCTGGCTGGGCGGCCTGCCTTTCCTGGCGCCCTTCCACACCCTGGTGGCTTGGACCTTCGCCGCCTTCATCATCGCCCATGTCTACCTCACCACCACCGGTCATCAGCCGCTGGCCAACCTGCAGGCCATGATGGTGGGCTGGGACGAGGTCGAGGATTTCAGCGCGGCCGAGGCCGCCGAGCCCGCACCGGCGGCGCCGGCCGCGGCCGCCAGCGACTGATCTGGCTTGAACGAGTGGGCCGCCGAGCGGCCCAAGGAGCACGCATGGCAACTCTTCCCGCAACAAAATCCCGTTCGCCGCACAACTGGGCCGGCTGGCTGGGCGCAGTCCTGCGCCGCCCGACCCAGCCGTATATCCACCCCTACCTGGGCGGGCTCTTGTTGGGCCTGGTCCTGTTCGCGGCGTTCTTCTTCACCGGCAACGGCCTGGGGGCCTCCGGCGGCTTGAACCGCTACCTGGTCTTCATCGAAGACCTGCTGGCGCCCGGCCACGTTGATCAAACCCCGTATCTCCTGAAAATGGCCGGTGGCGACAAGAACCCGCTCGACGACTGGGTGGTGCTGGTGGTGGCCGGCGCCCTGCTGGGCGGCTTCACGGCCGGCTGGCTGAACGGGCGGCTGAAGATCGAGACCGTCAAAGGCCCGCAGATCTCGGTGCGCACGCGCTGGCTGATGGCGTTTCTGGGCGGCGCGATCATGGGCTACGGCGCGCGCCTGGCCCGGGGCTGCACGTCTGGGCTCGCGCTTTCCGGCGGCGCCGTGCTTTCCACTGGCGCCTGGGTGTTCATGCTGGCCATCTTCGGCGGCGCCTACCTGCTGGCTTACTTCGTGCGCAAGCTCTGGCTCTAGCACCCCTCTTGCCTGGGGTCGGGGCATTAGCGCCGGCTCGGACGGAGACTCACTATGCTTTTCCCGCTGCCTCAACTCCAGGCCACCAGCGCCTCTAATCCCTGGTCGTACGTCGTCTTCCTGGTCATCGGCTTCGCCTTCGGCTACGTGCTGGAGATCGCGGGCTTTGGCAACTCCCGGAAGCTGGCGGCCCAGTTCTATTTCACCGAGATGACGGTGCTCAAGGTCATGTTCGGCGCCATCATCACGGCCATGGTCCTGATCTTTGTCAGCGTGGGCCTGGGCTGGTTGAACTACAGCCAGGTCTACGTCAACACCACCTACCTCTGGCCCATGCTCCTGGGCGGCCTGATCATGGGCGTCGGGTTCGTCATCGGCGGCTTCTGTCCCGGGACCTCGCTGGTGGGTCTGGTCACCGGCAAGATCGACGCGCTCTTCTTTGTGCTGGGCGTGTTGGCGGGCATCTTTGCCTTCGGGGAGACGGAGTGGTCCTTCGATTACTGGTGGCAGAACAGCGGCTACCTGGGCCGCTTCACCCTGATGGACTGGCTGAACCTGCCGATCGGCGTGATCGTGACCGCGATCGTGGCGATGGCGCTGTTCATGTTCTGGGGGGCCGAGCAGTTGGAGCGCCGCTTCGGGCGGCGTGATCTGACGCGCGAGCCCAAGCTGCGCCTGCTGGGCGGCGCGGCGGTCTTGGCGGCGGCCCTGGCCGTGGTCGTCATCGGCTCACCCAGCTTTGAACAGAAATATGCGCGGGTAGCGCCGGCCCAGGACGCGGCCCTGGCGAATCGCGAGGTCCAGATTGTACCGGCCGAGCTGTTCCACACGTTGAACGATGACGGCCTGCAGGTGGTCCTGCTCGATATCCGCGGCGAGACCGATTACAACCTGTTCCATCTGCGCGGCGCCCGCCGGCTGCCGCTGGATCAATTGGGGACGATCGTCCCGGAACTGCTGGCGCACACCGCCCCCAACCGGGTGGTCGTGGTGCTCGACAACGACGAAACGGCGGCGACCGCGGCCTGGAAAGTCCTGGTGGCCGAGGCCATCCCCAACGTCTATATCCTGGAGGGCGGCCTCAATAATTGGCTCGCGACGTTCGGCCAAGATGATCCCGGCATCCGGCCGGCCGTGACCAGCGCGGTCGGAGCGCTGCGTTACACCTTCCCGGCGGCGCTGGGCGATCGGTACAACTCAGCCGCTCCAAGCGTCATGGAATACGAGGCCCTGACCTACGAGCCGAAGATCCACTTGCAGATCCAGCGTGACAAAACGGGCGGCGGCTGTGGCTAGGGCCTGGCCCGTACGGGCTTACCAGTTCGCAGCGCTCTGCGCGCCGGGGCCCAGCGGGCCGCCCGGGGAAGGCCGGCCGCAGGCTATTGCAATGCTGGGCAACTTGTAGCATAAACTATGGTCATGGATGACTTACTGACCACCAAGGAGCTCCAGGATCTGCTCAAGATCGACCGGACCACGGTCTACCGGATGCTCAACGATGGGCGGCTGACCGGGGTCAAGGTCGGCGGGCAGTGGCGCTTCCCGCGCAAAGAGGTGGATGCCATTCTGGAGGGCAAGCCGGCCGCCGCGCCGGCGCTCAACCCCAACGTCTTGCCGCTTCCGTGCGTGCAGTCGATCCAGAATGTGTTCGCGGAGGTCGCGGAGATTGGAGCCGTGACCACCGCTCCCGACGGCGAGCCGCTGACCGAGGTCAGCAATGCCTGCGCGTTCTGCCAGTTGATCTTGAGTTCCGAGTCGGGCCGGCAGGCGTGCATGGCGTCCTGGCGCGAGCTGGCGGCTAAACCTGAGCACCGCACTCAGTTTGTCTCCTGTCACGCCGGGCTCCAGTATGCGCGGGCGCGCATCGAGGTGGATGGGAACTTCGTGGCTATGCTGGTCTCCGGCCAGTTTCACGCCCAGGCGCCCACGCCGGACGAAGAAGCCGCCACGGTCAGCCGGCTGGCGGCGGCGCACGGTCTGGAGGCAGCGGCTCTCGCCGCCGCCGCCCGGGAACTGCCCGTGCTTAGCCGGAAAAACCAGGCGCGCATCGGCGGCTGGCTGGAGGCGGTCGCCCATACGTTTGAAGAGATCGGGCACGAGCGCTCTGAGTTGATGCGCCGCCTGAAGCGGATCGCGGAGATGAGCGCGCTAAACTCGCCCGGGTAGGGCGCACCTAAGGGGCGCGCCGCTGCCGTGAGCTGACCGAGGCCGTGTCGGACTGACACGGCCTTTGCGTTTGGCCTGGCCCGCACGCAGCGGCCCGCTGGCCTTCAGGCTTCAGGGGTCTCGTCTGAACCAGAACCAGCCGGACGCCCACGGCGCCTGGTCATTCACCTGGGTGGTGCCATGCTCTACCCTCTCCAAGGTGAAACCGGCCGCGAAAATCTGGCGCAAAGTTGCCTCGTCCAGCCAGCGGGGCGCCTCCGGTCCGGGGTGGGCGTCGTTGAGGTGCGCAAAGAGCAGGTAGAGAGCGCCCGCCTTGAGCAGGCGCAGCATCTCGCGGTGATAGGCGCGCAGGTCGCTCTCGCCCAGGCCGTGGGCGCACCCGACATCCAGCGCGAAGTCATAGGGTCCGGACAGAAAGCCCAGGTCCGTCACGGAGCCCTGATGGAAGGCGGCTTGCGCTGCCAATCCGGCCTGTGCGGCCCTGACGCGGGCTTCGGCGATGGCCTGGGGGATGAAGTCTACGCCGTCGACCGTCCAGCCCAGAGCCGCCAGATAAAGGCTGGCGCGGCCCAGGCCGCACCCCAGATCCAGCGCCCGGCCGGCGGGCAGCGCGGCGGCGCTGGCCGTCACCTCAGGCGGCGGCGCGGGGCGATCCCAAGGCACTGCGCCGGCTTCGTAGAGTTGCTGGAGGCGGTCGAAATTCGACATGCTTAGCGGCCCTGTGCGATCCCGATGGATCGGCGATTGAGTTTCAGCTGGCGCGGGGTCAGTCCGGCCCCCTCAAGTTCTTTCGGTCGCGCCCGGCCTGGGCCGGCGCTTCCAGGCCTCGGCCACACAGCGGATCTCGCCGTAAGTCGTGAAGTCGTTGAGCCGAGCCTTGATCGGCGCCAGGTATTGGGCCGAGCCTTCGGCCTCGATGGCGGCGACGATGCGGGCCTGGGCTGCGACGGGCACGACCGTGCCCACGTCCACCTGGCCGTCGGCGATCAGGTCCGCCAGGTGGCTGTAGATCGTGCCTTCGGTCAGCCCGCGCTCCGCGGCAATCTGGTCTGGCTTCAGGCCGCGCGCCAGCAGGTCACGCGTCACAGCCAGAGTCCCGCCCGCTTCCCGCGCCGCGTGCCAACGCGCCGCCCGGCCGCGCTCAGCCAGGCGCAGGTCCACCTTGAGCGCGGCGCGGTTGTGCAGGGCGCGCTCGCCCAGCGGCGTGAGCGCCAGCACCGGGCGCAGGCCGCCGGCCTGGCCCAGGTGGCCTGAGTCCAGGAGTTGATCGACCAGGGCCTCGATATCGGCCAGGCGCAGATCCGTCAGCTTGCCGTAGTAGGGCTGGTGCTTCAGGTCGGCGACGGCTGCGCTCGCGCTGCCGTGCAGGAACTGCGCCAGTTTGCCCTTGCCGAGCAGCGTGTCCAGCCGGGCGACGGCATCCAGGACGATCAGGGCGGCGCGCTCCGCCTGGGTGAGTTCGGTCAGCAGGGCCTGCTGCTGGGGCGTGGCGGGCGCGGCGGGCGCCGCTTGGGGCTGGGCCGCCCTCGCCCGGACCAGGCGCGGGCCGCGGCGTTCCGCGCAGTTGTCGCAGCAGACCTCGGGCGCCACGGCTTCGGTATCGTGGTCTCCAAAGTGCTGGAGCAAAGCCCGCCGGCGGCAGGCGTTCGTCTGCGCGTAGTTCACCATCCGGCCGAGCAGGTCATACTTGTGCCGGCGGCGCTCGTGGCTCTCGGCCGTCAGCCGGCGCAAAGCGGCCTCGGTCAGAGGCGCGGCCTCCAGGCGCAGGCGGCCATAGGCTTCGTCAGTGCGGCGCACGGCGCGCGCCATCTCCAGCTGATCCAGGCCAACCCGCACCTTCGGGCCGTTGAGCTGGGTGGCCGTCTCGATCTCGGCCAGACCGGTGGCGCCCGTCAGGTTCTGGATATGGGCGTGCAGGTGCCGCAGTTCGGGCGCGGTCAGTGCGCCGTCATCGATGAAGTGCTGGTGCAGGGCCGAGTCTTTGGCCGCGTATAGCAGGAGCGCCTCGGCCGGCAAGCCATCCCGCCCGGCTCGGCCGGCCTCCTGGTAGTAGGCCTCGAGCGTCCCGGGCAAGGTGTAATGGATGACGAAGCGCACATCGGGCCGGTCAATCCCCATGCCGAAGGCATTCGTCGCCGCCACCAGGGGCAGGTCGCCGGAGAGGAAGGCGTCCTGCACGCGGGCGCGCTCGGCGGCCGGCAGCGCGGCATGGTAGTGCTCGGCCGGGCGGCGCAACTCGGAGCGGAGGTAGGCGGCCACGCTCTCAGCCTCACGCCGGGTGCCGGTGTAGATCAGGCCGGCCCCGTCGCTTGTGGTCAGGAACTCCCGCAGCCGGCGCAGCTTGACCTCGTCGTTGCGGGCCGTGACGACGCGCAGAGTCAGGTTGGGCCGGTTGAAGCCGGTGATGACGCGTTCGGCCCGGGTCAGGCCCAGCAGGCGGAGCATGTCTTCCTGCACCCGCGGGGTGGCCGTGGCGGTGAGCGCCAGGGTAACCGGCGGCCGGAGCTGGCGGCGGGCCTCGGCCAGGTAGAGATAGTCCGGGCGGAAATCGTGGCCCCATTGCGACAGGCAATGGGCCTCGTCCACAGCCAGCAGGCTGAGCGGGACGTTGGCCAACGCGGCCCGAAAGGCGGGGCTGCGGAAGCGCTCCGGCGCCACCAGGATCAGCTTGTATTCGCCGGCGGCCAGCGCCTGCAGGCGCCGGTTCTGCTCGGCCAGGTCCAGGGACGAGTTGATGTAGGTGGCCGGGATGCGCCGGCGGGCCAGGCCGTCCACCTGGTCTTTCATCAGCGCGATCAACGGCGAGACGACCACGCCGGTGCCGGGCCGGCACAACGCCGCGAGCTGGTAGATCAGTGATTTGCCGGAGCCGGTGGGCATGACCACCAGCACATCGCGGCCGGCCAGGGCGTGTTCGAGGGCCTCGGCCTGGCCCGGACGGAAAGCCGGGTAGCCAAAGTGCCGGCGCAGAGCGGCGTGCAAGTCGGGAGTCACGTCGGCAATTCTATCGCAGCGGAAGACGGACAGCGGTATTCTCGCGTTCGCCCGGAGCCAAGCGGTCACCGCCGGGGTCTGCTGAACGCGCGGCCAAAGTCTATAGCCGCCGCGCCGGACACGCGAGGCCGCCGAAGAGCGGGGCGGGGCGGGCAATTGGACCCAAACGCCAGCGGCGACCAGGGCCCAGGAGAAGTCACTGAGCGGCTGGTCGCCGCTGGATCAGGCAGGGGGTGAGCAGTGAGCCGTGAGGGACTCGAACCCCCAACCAAGTGCTTAAAAGGCACCTGCTCTGCCATTGAGCTAACGGCCCACTGGCGGCGATTGTAGCATGCGGGCATATGAGCGTCAACGCAAGCGGCTTTGTTATACTCACGCCATGCCCACAGCGATCTATCTTTCCGCCCATCTCGACGACGCCGCGCTTTCCTGCGGCGGCCTGATCCATCAACAGACCCGGCGCGGGTCGGTTGTGGCCGTGGTCACGCTTTGTGCCGGTGACCCGCCCTCGGCTTCGTTCTCACCCTTTGCCGAGGCCTTGCATGCGCGCTGGCAGCTGTCGCCCAGCGAGGCCGTGGCGCGGCGGCGCGAGGAAGACCACGCCGCGCTCCGCGGCCTCGGCGCACGCATCGTCCATCTGCCGGTGCCGGACTGTATCTACCGCCGCCATCCCGCTAGCGGCGAGTTCTTGTACGCGTCCGAGACGGCCCTGTTCGACCACTTGCATCCGATCGAGCTGGGCCTGGCCGGCGATCTCGCCCGCTCCCTCACGGCGACACTGGCCGCTTGGCCGGACGCGCAGGTCTATGCACCATTGGGGATCGGCCGGCACGTTGACCATCAGCTTACCCGCCGCGCGGCCGAGCAGTTGGGCCGGCCGCTGTTCTACTATGAAGACTACCCCTACGCGGAGCGAGCACCGGCGGCGGCTGAGTGGGGCGGGCTGGCGGCCGGACTGCAGCCCGTGACCCTTGACCTGGAGGAAGCCGATCTCCAGGCTTATTGTCAATCGGTGGCGGCTTATCGTTCACAGGTGAGCACCTTCTGGCCGGATGAGGCGGCTATGAGGGCGGCGCTGCGCGGCTTTGCCACGCAGACTGGCGCGGGCCAACCGGCCGTCCGTGTGTGGCACCAGGGCTGAAAATTTGTTCTATCGCGGCCGTTTGCCTTTACAAGTCCGAGTGGCTGTGCTAACATTTAACGCACGGCGGGATGTGGTGACTGAGAGGCGGCTCTCAGTTTTTGTTTTCCCCTTGACTCCCAACGACGATACAGGACGATCTGGCGATCCGCCAGATTTCATCACGAGGCCAAGCATATGAGCAGCGACCGCACCTTCCTGACGCGCGAGGGATTGAAGAAACTTGAGGAGGAACTGGAGTTTCTGCGCACCACCCGCCGCGCCCAGGTCGCCGAACGCCTCCACAACGCCCAGGAAGACGGCGAACTGATCGAGAACGCCGAGTACGAAGATGCCAAGAACGAGCAGGCGTTTGTGGAGGGCCGCATCCTGACGCTGGAGACGATGTTGTCGAATGCCGTCATCATCGACGAGCACGGCTCCAGCGACATCGTCGCTCTGGGCTGCCGCGTCACCATCAAAGAGGCCGGCAACGGCTCGGAAGAGTACTTGCTGGTGGGCGCGGCCGAAGCCAACCCGCGCGAGGGCCGCATCTCCAATGAGAGCCCGCTGGGCCGCGCGCTGCTGGGCCGCCGGGTCGGCGACGAGGTCAAGGTCCAGGCGCCGGCCGGGTCGCTCTCCTTCCGCGTGGTCAAGATCTCGCGCGATTGACGCGCCGGTTATGGCTTTGCTGCCCCGCCACGGCGCCGTCGTGGCGGGGCTTTTGTTTCCTCAGGGCGCGCCGCTCTTCGTTGTATAATGGCGCGTCCGGGAGCCCAGAGTTGTATGCGAGAGTACACCGAACTCGAGAAGATCCGCCTGGCCAAGCTGGAGCGCCTGCGCACCGCCGGCTTTGAGCCCTATCCTCCCCGCGCGGAGCGCACCCACACCACCGCGCAGGCCCTGGCCGCTTACGCCCAGAACCCGCCCACCGATACGCACGCCGCCCACGGCGCCTACACGGTGGCCGGCCGCGTTAAGGCCATCCGCGTCATGGGCAAGTCTACGTTTGCGCACATCGAGGACGGCGCTGGCCGCCTGCAGCTGTTTCTGCGGGTCAACGATCTGGGCGAAACGGCCTACCGCGCCTTCGTCGACCTGTTCGACCTGGGCGATTTCGTCCAGGCGGCCGGCGGCCTGTTCACGACGAAGTCGGGCGAGGTGACGCTGTGGGTGAAGGAGTTCCGCCTGCTGGCTAAGGCCGTCAGCCCGCTGCCGGCCGCCAAGGAGGAGGTCGTCGACGGCCAGAAGCGCGTTTACTCGGCCTTCGACAACCCGGAGGCGCGTTACCGCGAGCGCTACGCCGACCTGGCCGTCAACCCGGAGGTGCGCGACATTTTCCGGGCGCGGGCCCGCATCACGGCCGCCCTGCGCCAGTTCCTGGACGGCCAGGGCTTCCTGGAAGTCGAGACGCCCATCCTGCAGCCGCTCTACGGCGGCGCGGCGGCGCGGCCGTTCGTCACCCATCACAATCAACTGCATCAGGACCTGTACCTGCGTATCTCGTTTGAGCTCTACCTCAAGCGCCTGCTGGTGGGCGGTCTCGAGCGCGTGTATGAGATCGGCCGCGATTTCCGCAACGAGGGCGTGTCCTTCAAGCACAACCCCGAATTCACTCAGCTGGAGTTCTACTGGGCCTACGCCGATTACGAGCAGGTGATGCGCCTGACCGAGGCCATGGTCGCACATGTGGCCGACACGGTCCTCGGCCGCCGCACGCTCACCTACCAGGGCCGCGAGATCAACCTCAACCCCGGCTGGCCGCGCCTGCCGCTGGCCGACGGTATCGCCCAGTATACGGGCCTGGACATCAACGCCTACCCCACGGCCGAGGGCCTGCTGGGCGCCATGGAGGCCAAGGGCATCCACGCCGACCCCAAGTCCACGCGCGGCAAGCTGGTGGAAAAACTGCTCGGCGACTTCGTCGAGGAGCACCTGCAGCAGCCAACCTTCATCGTGGACTATCCGCGCGACATCTCGCCGCTGGCCAAGGCCAAGCCTGGCAACCCGGCCGTGGTCGAGCGCTTCGAGGGCTACGTGGCCGGCTTTGAGCTGTGCAACGCCTTCACCGAATTGAACGATCCGCTCGATCAGGAGCAGCGCTTCATCGAGATGGGCCGCGACTACGCCGCCGACTCGGAGGACACGCACCCGCTGGACGAGGACTACCTGCGCGCGATGCGTTACGGCATGCCGCCCAACGGCGGCTTTGGCATGGGCGTCGACCGGCTCGTCATGCTGCTGACCGACAAGGCCACCATCCGGGAAGTCCTGCTCTTCCCGCACCTACGCTCGCGAGAGGAATAACCATGTCGGATCGAGATTTCGCCGAGATCTTGCCCGCGCTGATTACGGCCACGCTCCTGCTGTGCTGCTGCTGCCTGGTCGTCATCGGCGGCGGGGCGGGCGCGTTCTTCTACTTCCGCAACCGCCGCCAGCGCGGCCCGGCGGCCACGGCCACCGTCGACGCCAAGCCGACCGCCTCGGCGCCGGCCACCTTTGTGCCGACCATGGCCGGCAGCGCGCCGCAGGCCTCCGAGGCGCCGAGCGTTCCGCCCTCGCCGTTCGCGGCCGCCGCGCCCGCGCCTGAGCCGCCCGCCATGATGGCGTCGCCGGCCGGGCCGATCGAGCCCGATGATATCCGCGCCAAGCTGCTGGCCCTCAACAGCGGCGACAAGCCGTACGTCGTCCAGGCCAGCGGCTACAAGATCGCCATCGCGCCGACGGCGGTCACCGGCTATCTGCTGGAGATCTCGTTCGACTACGTGGAGAAGGTGGCGCGCTTCGTGGAGACCAACCCGCTGGCCGCCGACCAGTCGATCCGCTTTGACGCGCGCCAGACGCTGGAGGCCGAGGGCTGGACCGTGCGCGAGTAGCCGCGGCGCGGGCCCGTGCTATAATCGCGGCAATTCATCAGTCAGACGCCGGAGACACGCGGTCCGGGCAACCCCGCAGAGAGCCGCCGGTCGGTGCGAGGCGGCGGGCCAGCCGAACCATTCCACTCCTCCGTCGCAGCCCCTGAGGCTGTGACGGCGTCGCCCCCGCAGAGGTGAGGCCGGGTCCGCCCGTTATAGCGATTGAAGGCTGCCGGTGCGCGTTGAACGCGGGCCAGGCCGGCTGCGGTGGAGCCGCAGCCCTAAGGTCGGCGCGCAGTGCCGACCGGCAGCGAAAGCAGGTGGCACCACGGGCGGCCCCTCGTCCTGCAATGGAAGAGGGGCCGCTTTGTTTGTGGAGGCCAATATGGCATTCTCGGGTTTGTTGCTGACCGTGGTCGGTCTGGGAGGGTGTGCGCTCTTGGCGGCGGCCCTGATCGGGGTGGTGTGGGCCCTCGCCAACGAGCGCCGGTCCCGGCGCTGACGGCGGCCGCTGGCCGCGCCGGTGAAAACCCGCCTTATCACAGTGCGCTCTGATCCACAGGGAGATCAACATGCTTGACATCAACCTTATCCGCACCCAGCCGGACCTGGTGAAGACGGGCGTCCGCAACCGCCAGGACCCGGCCCTGGCCGAAACGGTCGACGAAATCCTCGGGCTGGACCAGCGCCGCCGCGACCTCCTCAAAGAAGTGGAGACGCTCAAGGCCCAGCGCAACACAGTCAGCAAAGAGATCGGCAAGATGAAGGACGCCGCCGCGCGCGAGGCCAAAATCCTCGAGCAGCGGCAGGTGAACGAGCGCATCGACGCGCTGGACAAGGAAGTCGGCGGCGTGGACGCGCGCCTGCAGGAGCTGCTGAGCCAGATCCCGAACGTGCCGGACACGCGCACGCCGGTCGGCGCGACCGAGGCCGACAACGTGATCGTGCGCACCGTCGGCGAGCCGCGCCAGTTCGATTTCACGCCGCAAGCCCACTGGGATCTGGGGGCTAAGCTGGGGATCATCGACTTCGAGCGCGGCACCAAGCTGGCCGGCTCGCGCTTCTACGTCCTCAACGGGGCCGGCGCCCGGCTGCAGCGCGCGCTGATCGCGTGGATGCTGGATCTGCACACGCGCGCCGAGCAGGGCTATCGCGAAGTCTACACGCCCTTCATGGTCCGGGCGGAGATCCTGTACGCGGCCGGCCAGCTGCCCAAGTTCCGCGACAACCTGTACCACGACGCGGAAGAGGACTTCTGGATGGTGCCGACGGCCGAGGTCCCGGTGACCGGCCTGCACAAAGACGAGATCCTGGAGGCCGGCGAGCTGCCGCGGCGCTACACGGCTTATACGCCCTGCTTCCGGCGCGAGAAGATCGCGGCCGGCCGCGATGTGCGCGGCATCAAGCGCGGCCATCAGTTCGACAAGGTCGAGATGTACGCGTTCTGCCGGCCGGAGGACTCAGACGCCGAACTCGAGCACATGCGCGCGGCGGCGGAGGCCACCTGCGCGCAACTCGGGCTGCCCTACCGCGTAAAGTTATTGTGCACGGCCGATATCGGCTTCGGGGCGCGCATGACCTACGACCTGGAAGTCTGGGCGCCGGGCTGCGGCGAATGGCTGGAGGTCTCGTCGGTCTCGAACGTCGGGGATTTCCAGGCGCGCCGCGCCAACGTCAAGTTCCGGCGCGAGGCCGGCCTCCGGCCCGAGTTCGTGCACACGCTCAACGGTTCGGGGCTGGGCCTGCCGCGCACGCTGATCGCAGTCCTGGAGAACTACCAGCAGGCCGATGGCAGCGTGGTAGTGCCGGAGGTCCTGCGGCCGTGGATGGGCGGCCTTGAGGTGTTGAAGTAGGCGGTCTTCACCGAATGGAAGCGGAGCTGAACCTGGTCTTGGAAATCGCGTTGATCGGGCTCACCGGCCTGGTGATGGTGGTGGGCCTGATCGGCGCCGTGGTGCCGGTGCTGCCCGGCGCCTGGCTGATCTGGCTGGCCGCGCTCGGCTACGGCCTGACGCAGCCCGTGCTCGGCCAGCCGCTGTTCGACAGCTGGATCGGCGGCGTCGCCATGGCGGCGCTGACGGTGCTGGCGCTGATCGACTTGGGCTTGGAATATGTGGTGACGAACTCGGTGGCCGCGCAGGAGGGCGTCTCCTTCCGCGCGATCCTGGCCAGCCTGGGTCTGGGCCTGCTGGGCCTGCCGTTCTTCCCGCCGCTCGGGCCGTTGGTGGGCGCGGTGGCCGGCCTGTTCTTGGTGGAGTACTTCCGCCACGGGCGGGACTGGCGTAAGGCCTGGAACGGTGTCAAGGGCTACGCGCGCGGCAAGGGCTGGGCCATCGTCGCCGAGGTGCTGTTGTGCCTGGTGATGATCGCGGTCTGGCTGGGGTGGGTGACCGCCGACTTCCTGTTCCGGTGAGGCGGGCCGGACGCAGTCACTGAATCACTGACCCGGGCAGGCGCGCGTCTGCCCGGGTGGCTTTAAGGCTAGACCTCGCCGGCGAGTTCGTCGGTGGTGGCCAGCCAGTCCAGCCGGGCAACGCCCGGCTGGCGCAGTTTCAGGCGGGCCACCGTGCCCTCGCGGAAGTGCACGGGCCGCTCGGTCAGCCGCGCCGCCACGTCGCCCAGGTCCGGGTTGTGGCCGATGAGCATCAGGCTGGCGCCGGCCGCATTGGCCTGCAGCAGCACCTGAAAGGCCTTGAAGTCGAAGCCGGGCGCCAGCAGCCGGTGCTCCACCACTGCGCCGTCCAGCGCCAGCGCCGCGCCCAGGATCTCGGCCGTCTGGCGCGCGCGCAGCAGCGGGCTGTGCAGGATCTTCTCCGGGAGCGGGCCATCCTGGCGCAGGCGGCGCGCCAGGCCGGCGGCGGCGGCCGTCAGCCAGCGCACGCCGTCGGCGGTCAGCGGGCGTTCGGCGTCGTGGCCGGGCCAGGTCGGCCAGGTGGCCAGGCCGTGGCGGACGAAGTAGAGATGCATGCGCTGTGGGGTGATCGTTCAGGGTTGAAAGTAGACCTGGCCCACGCCCAGGCGTTCCAGGCCCTCATCGGCCCAATGCTGCACGAGGGCGGAGTCGTCGTCCAGGGCCCGGAACAGGGCCGGGATGGCGCGCGGATCGGCCAGATGGGCGATCGCCCGCGTCAACGCGACGCGCACCCGCGGCTCGGCCTCTTGCTCCAGGGCCCGGCACAGGGCCGGCACGGCGGCGGGGCCGAGCTTGATCAGGGCGTCGCCGGCGATGCGTGCCAGGAACGGGCTGGGGTCGGCCAGGGCGAATAGCAGCGGCGTCAGCGCGGCCGGGGCGCGCTGTTCACCCAGGCTGTGCAGGACGGCGGCGCGGACGGCTTGATCCGGATCGGCGGGCGCCCGCAGCAGGGCGGCCAGCGCCGCTTCGGCGGGTACCCGCCCCAGGCCGGCCGCCGCCCACTGGCGCGCGTCGCGCTCGCCCTCGGCCAGGTGATCGATCAGCCCGGGGACATCGGCGGCCGTCACCTGCGCCAGGGCCGCCTCGGCGCGGGCCTCCTCACCGGAAAACAGATCCTCCAGGCTGGACATGGAAAAGCGAGTCGACCGGGTCAGGCCAGTCCGCGGCCGGCTTCACTCGGCGGGCGGGGGGACGGGCAGCGCCTCCAGTTTGGTCTGCATCCACTTCTCACCCTCTTCGATGAGCATGACGGGGATGTCGTCGCGGATCGGGTACTTGCGCCCGCAGGTCTCGTCCACCAGCCAGCAGTCCCGGTAAACGGTCAGGCGGCCGGGGTCGTCGCCGGGCTGGCGCGTCTGGTGCGAGACGCAATACGGGCAGCGCAGGATCTCCAGCAAATCTTGACTGATCATCACATCCTCCAGAGCGCCTGGATTTTATCACGGAGGCCGGCCGCGCCCTCAAGGTGTCGGGGTGGCGTTGGGATCGGGCGCCGGCGTCGCAGCTTCGCTGCTGACCGGTGTGGGGATGCCCTCGGTGCCGGGGCCGTACTGATAGATGGCGCGCCAGGGTTGGTAGTGGGTGCGCAGCGGCGGCTCGCCGAAGTTGATCTGAACGCCGTCACGGGTGACGACGCGGGTCACGGTCGTGTCCGCGCCGTCGGCGGCGTAGTCCACCTGCTTGATCTGGCCGGCGGCCAGTTCGGCGTTCTCCTCGTACAGGGCCTCCGGCGCCGGGACGATGTTTTCCACTACCGGCGCGCTCACCTGCACCTGGCGTCCGTCCGAGGTCGAATAGAACTTCCAGGTCAGCCGCCCGGCGCCCTCGTTGACGTAGGTCTCCATCAGCAGCCAGTTGGGCGTGTCGTTGAGAAACTTAAAATCCACCAGCGGCGCGTAGATGGCGGCGTCCAGGCCGGGGCCTTGCCAGGCCGTGCCGCGCTCGTAGTAGCCGACGCGGTAGGCGTGGGCGTTGCGCTCGACGATCGGGAAGCCGGCGAAGTAGGCAGCCCGGAAGACGGTGGTGCTCACCTGGCAGACGCCGCCGCCGATGCCGCGGATGGTCCGTCCGCCGTAGATGATCAGGGCTTCGGCGAAGCCCGAGTCCAGGCTGATGTCGCCCAGATGCTCGACGAACGAGAAGGTGCTGTTGGGCGGGATGAGCAGGCCGTGGAAGCGCGCCGCCGCGACCTGGATGTTGTTGACGCGCTCCGCGCTGGAGCCGGCGAAGGACGTGAACTGCTCGCTGACCAGTTCGGTGATGCCGAGCTCGGCGCCGGTGGCGGCGTCGGTGACCAGCGGCGCCTGGGTCTGGAAGACGAGCGCCACCGTGTGTTCGCCGCGCGGCAGGGCGGCGTTGATGGCCGCGACGGTGGCGTCCATGTCCAGGGTGCGGGCGTCCAGGGCGGGCTGGAGGACCTCCAGCTGGCGGGTCTCATCGTTGAAGATGAAGCGGGCGTTACGGGCGTCGCGCTGCAGCGGCTCGGCCAGCGGCTCCAGCACGGCGCGCAGCCCGGCGGCGTCGAGCGTCACGTCGAAGCGCGCGGCGTTGGCGCCATCCTGGACGCGCGTGATGCGCAGCAGCGTGGCGAGCTGGGCCGGTTCCAGCGTCCACGGCCCCGGATCGCCCTCGGCCGGCTCGGCCAGCACCAGCGTCAGCGGCTGGCTCAACAGGCGCCGGGCGGCTTCGGCCTGCGGCGCCGCGTCCAGCACCAACGGCATGGTCTCCACAAACGGCAGCGCCAGGGCCGCCTTCTCCACGCGCGCGAGGTGGCCGCGCAGCGCCGCGGTGACGCGCGGGACATCCAGGCTGCGCCCGACCTGGCCGGGGGTGGCGACTACGTCGGTGCCCTGGGCCTGGAGCGAGGCCTCAACCACGGGCCGGAACGTCTCGGCGGCCAGGCTGTCCAGCACCGCCAGCGTGCGGGCCTCGTCCCAGACCAGCACCGGCGCAACTTCGGCGCCGGCGTGCCAGGTCTGGAACTGCGCCTGCCAGTCGGCCAGCAGATTCCCAGACCGGCCGATCCGGTAGGCGCGCAGCACGGTCTCGCCGACGTCAAAGGTGACGCCCAGGTCGCGCGGCGCGAAGGTGCGCTCAGTCTGACCGTCCGAGAGCAGGAAGGCCGGGTTGCTCGGGTAGGTGAAGGCGGCGGTGAGTGCGAGCGCGGCCGCTTCCGGGGACTGGCCGGACAGGTCCACGCCCCAGGCGCGCACGCCCGGGTAGATGCGCCCGCGGTAGCTCAACTCGAAGACCGTGGCGCCCGTCAGCGCCAGCGCCGCCATGATCACGACCATCAGGCCGAGCGTGGTGGCGGCGCGGACGAGCCAGACGCCGAGGGGCGCGGACGAGGCGGGCACGGAAGCAGGATGGGCGTTCATAGGCGGCATTATAACGGCGGGCGAGTCTGCCGCTCCAGACGCCGGGGGCGGCCGGGAGGTTCCCGGATAGGCGGTTCCCCGAATGACTGGTGGCCAACAGCAGCCTGGCCGGGGCCTGCGCATCCTGAGCGGAACGAAGCGCAGTCGAAGGAGCGCGGGGCGATTGGTCGTCTGGAGCGCAGAAAGGCGCGAGCCGCAGGGGGAGGGGCCTGGGCTCGCGCCTAGAAGGTGGGTCGAAGTCTATGCAGCTGCTGGCCGGCGTCAGGGCCTGCGGCTTCCGAGCTGGTGAGATCGCGTCGCTGCGCGTCCGCACTCAGTCGTCGTCATCATCATCATCGTCATCGTCATCGCCGCTGCCGCCGCCGCCACACGGGCCGAGCGTGTCGCCGTGGCCCAGGTGGCCGGCCGCGTCGGCCTGATTGATTGTCAGGGTTTTGCGGTTGCTTGGGTTGCCGGGCGGGATGTGGCAGATCGTGACCGAACCGCCCGTGGGCGCGGCCGTCGGCGCCGGCGTGACGGCCTCGGCCGTGGTCGTCACGTTGATCACGACCGTCCCATCGGCGTGGGCGCAGACCTGCACCACCAGGGTGGCGCCGGCCGGGTAGTGGCCGGCCCCGGTGATAACCAGATTGCCACGGCCCTCGACCTTGACCTCGATTTCGCCCTTCTTCTTGAGCTTGATCTTGAGCTCGGGCTTTTCGCCCTCCACCTTCAGCTTGACCTCGTCGCCCTTTTTATTGAGCTCGATCTTCAGCCAGACGCCATTGCCCAGGGCAACTTGCGTCCCGCTCAGGATGGCCGGGCGGCCGTCGCTCACCTGGATGGCGGCGAAGCAGCCGACGGCCGGCGCCGGGGTGGGCGTGGGCGGCAGCGCCTCCAACTGGAAGACCACGGTGATGGCGATGACGATGATCTGGCCGGCCTCGTCCACGCAGCCGTTGACGATGACGACGCTGGCGATTTGGAGGGTGCCGGTCACCGCGACCGAGTCGTCCAGGGTGAGCGTCCGCCCATCCAGTAAGGTAAGGGTCCTGGCGTTGATGGCGCTGACGACGGCGCTCAGGGAGATGCAGCCGGCCTCGTCGTCGACCAACGTGATCTTGTCCGCGACCACCGTCCCGTCCGGCCGCAGGCTGCCCTTCACGCGCACCAGGTCGCCGACGGCGATGTCGCCCGCGAGCTTGGTCTTGGCGTCCACGGTCACCGTCACGCCGCCGATCACCCACGGGTCAATAGCGGCGACGCGCGCCGTGAACTGCACGGCGTGGCGCCGGCCGGCGTCGATGCGCTCGACGCGTTCGGCCAGGCGGGTGCCGTCGGCGAGCACGCGCCCGCGCACGCGCACGCGGTCCCCGAGGCGCAGGTCGTCGTCCACGTCGGTATCGTCGTCCACGGTGAAGGCGACGCCGCCGACGTTCCACGGGTCGCGGCTGATCAGCACGCCGGTGATGTCGAAGATCTGGTCCGGCGCCGTCAGTTTCTGGATGGTGCGCGCGCGCCAGACGCCGCCCGGCTCGACGACGCCGTCCACGCGCACCAGGTCGCCGAGGACGACGCTGGCCGGGAGCGTGGTGCTGACGTCCACGGTGAGCGTCAGGTCGGAGACGGTCCAGACTGTGGCGCTGATGGCCTGAACGACGCCCGTCCACGTGAACGGCACGCTCAGGTCGGCGGCCGCCCAGCGCCGCAGCGTGGCGGCCCAGAAGGTGCCGTCGGCGGCGAGGCCGCCAGTGACCTCAACCGTATCGCCGACGGCCAGACCGGCTTCGATCTGGGTCAGGCCATCCACGCGCACGGTGCGGCCCGCGATGATCCAGGCGTCCGGCCCGAGGGCGTCCACGGTGCCGATGAAGCTGAAGGCGTTGGTGAGCGAGCGGCGCACCAGCGTGATCCGGTCGGCGACGCGCGTGCCGTCCGCGAGCTGGCGGCCCGTAAACGTCACCCAATCGTCCACTTGCGGCTCGCCGGTGATGACCGTGTCGGCGGTGACGCGCAGGGCCTGCCCGGCGATAAACCAGGTCTCGCCGATCTGTTGAACAGCGCCCTCGCCCGTGATCTGCAGGGCTGGCTCAGCCGGCGGGTGGCCGACGACGATGACGCTCGTCTGCCCGGCGACGACGACGACGGTGACATCCAGGTTGGTCACCGCGACGGCGCCCTCGCTGACGGCGAAGGACACGTTGACAACGGTCACGGAGACATGGAAGGCCGTGCCCTGGGCGCGGCCGGCGCCGGATGGCGTGGCGACCTCGTAGACGGAATCGGGCAGCGCAGACTTCGCCACCGTGTGGTCGGAGTCGCCGCGGACCTGGGTGAGCCGGATCACGCGCGGGCCGGCGCGCTGAGCGTCCAGAGCGTCCACACTGACTTCGGTGTTGGGGCCGAGCTGGGCCTGGCTGCCGTCATAGAAAGTCAGCGTCACGCGCGAAAGCGCGCCCGTGCGCACGCGCGCCCCAGCCGACACGAGGGCGCCGGAGGCGGCTGGCTGCCAGGCCCCATCGGCGGCCTGCACTTCCACCAGGCCGTGGGCTTCGCTCAGCGCCGCGCTCTGCGGGTCAGGGGCGACGGCTGCCGCGGTCGCTTCGGCGGCCATGCCCGCCATTGCCGGAGGCGTGCTCGGACTCTGGGCGACAGGCGCGGAGCGGGCGGTCCACCACCACAGAGCGCCGGCGCTGACGGCCGTGAGCGTGCATAGGGCCAGCACGCCCACGGCGCCGGAGGCCGCCAGAAGCCAGGGCCAGAGGGGCCGGCGGGTCGGCGCAGGCGGGGTGGGCGCGGCCCGGGCCGCGCGCAGCACGGCTTGGCGCTGCGCGGCCAGGCGGTCGGCGGCCGGAGCGATAACTTCCAGATCCTGCAGCGCGGCGGCCAGTTTGAGGTCGGCGGCCTCGTCAGCCGGTAGGCCGCTGGCGACGCGGTCCAGCGCCTCGCCGGCCGCGAGCCGTTCCAGCGCGTATTGCAGTCGGTCGCTTGGCGTCATCATCACAGCACCTATGCTTCGGTCAGGGCCTGGCGCAGGGCGGCCAGCCCGCGGTGTTGCAGAGCTTTCACGGCAGCTTCGGTCCGGTCCAGCGCCGCCGCCGTCTCCGCCAATGAGAGGCCGGACAGGAAGCGCAGCACCACCACGTCGCGCTGGGCCTCGTCCAGCCGCGCCAGGGCGCGCTGCAGCTGCGCGAGCGACAGGCGCTGCTCGGCCAGTTGGATCGGATCAGACTCGGGCGCGCTCTGGTCGTGGGCGGCCTGCAGCGGCAGCGGCGCGCGCGCGCCGGTCTGGCGGTAGTGGTCCACCAGCAGGTTGCGCGCGATGCGGTAGAGCCAGGCCCGGAAGGGCACGCTCGTCACCTGGTAGCCGGGCAGGGCGCTCACCATCCGCACGAAGACCTCGCCGGTCAGGTCTTCGGCGGTGGCGCGGTCGGCCAGCCGCGCCCACAGGTAGCGGAAGATCGCGGCCTGGTGCTCGTCGAAGAGCAGGCCGACCGCTTCCACGTCACCTTTCTGGGCGCGCACCACCACTTCCAGGGGCCGGGCCTCTAGCTTGCGGTCGCTGCGCGGGATCATCGCGAGGTGGTCCATCTGCCAGGAATAACGGCCCTGGCCTGAAAAGGATTCAACCAGTTCGGCCCGCTGTCAACGAGCGACATAATCTCCGCGTGTAACCTGGAGAAAACAAAAGGCTCCCGGGCAGGCCGGGAGCCAAAGCGGAGCCGGGCGTGCGCGCCCCGTCACAATTCGATGGGCTTCTGCAGCGTCTGCACCAGCAGCGCCACCACGCCTTCCACGTCGCGCAGGTCCACCATCTCCGAGGGCGTGTGCAGATAGCGGGTGGGGATGGACACGCAGCCGGCCGGCAGGCCGCCGCGCGCGATCTGCATGGCGGCGGCGTCGGTGGTGCCGGCTTCCAGGATCTCGAGCTGCGCGGGCAGATTGGCCTCGCGCGCGCGCTGCACCAGCAGATCCTTGACGCGCGGGTCGGCCAGCATGCCGGAGTCGCGCACCTTGATGGCGGGGCCGCCGCCCAGGTTGACGGCCATCTTGGGGCCGTTGGGCGTGTCGCCGGTGCGCGTGACGTCCACGGCGATGCCGACCTCGGCGTCCAGCCCGAAGGCGGCCGTGCCGGCGCCGCGCAGGCCGACCTCTTCCTGGACGCTGAAGACGAAGGCGACCTCGTGCGGCGAGTTCTTGAGCTGGCGCATGACCTCGATCAGGATCGCCACGCCGATGCGGTCGTCCAGGCTCTTGGCCACCAGGCGGTGCTCGCCGATCGTCTCCATCGGCCGGTAGAAGCCGGCGGCGTCGCCGACCTTCACCGGGCAATCGGCGCGGCTGGCCGCGCCGAAGTCGATGAACAACTCCGCCAGCGTCGGCGGCTTGCCGGGGTCGTCGCGGCGCGCGTCCAGGCCGATGACGCCGGTGACGCCGCTGGCAAAGCGCACGCGTCCGCCCACGCACGTCAGCGGGCTGACCCCGCCGAGGTTGACGAAGCGCGCAAAGCCGCGCTCGTCGATGTGCGAGACCATCACGCCGATCTCGTCCAGGTGCGCGGACAGCATCACCTTGCGTCCGCTCTTGGTCTTCTTCTTCAGGACGGCGATCAGGTTGCCGAGCGGGTCCACGCTGGTGTAGTCCGGCAGGCTGCGGATCTCGGCGCGCACCAGCTCGCGCACCTGGCCCTCATAGCCGGACGGGCCGTAGGCTTCGACGAGTTTTTTGATGAGAGGCTGCATGTCGCTTCGCTTTCTGTCCGAGGACGGAGGCTGATCAGAGCGCTGCGTCCGTCCGGTGTCTCGTGGTGCCTCGCGGCTTATGGGGCCAGGCGCGTGATCGTCCAGGCCGGGCCGGCGCGCTGATACAGCAGCCGGTCATGCAGGCGGTGCGGGCGCCCCTGCCAGAATTCCACTTCGTCCGGGACCAGGCGGTAGCCGCCCCAGTGCGGCGGGCGCGGCACGGCCTGCCCGGCGTACTCGGCCTGCAGCTCCACAAAGCGCGCGTCCAGCGCGGCCCGGCCGGTGAGCGGCGCGCTCTGCTCGGAGGCCCAGGCGCCCAGCTGCGCCTCCGGCGGCCGCGAGTGAAAATACGCGTCTGACTCCTCGGCGCTGGCCCGCTCCACGCGGCCGACCACGCGCACCTGGCGCAGCAGCGGCTGCCAGAAGAAGACCAGGGCCGCGCGCGGGTTGGCGTCCAGCTCGCGCGCCTTGCGGCTGGTGTAGCTGGTGAAGAACACAAAGCCGCGCGCGTCGAACTCCTTCATCAATACCAGGCGCGCCGACGGCACGCCAGCGGCCGTCGCCGTCGCCAGCGTCATGGCGTTGGGCTCCTCCAGGCCGGCCGCGACCGCGTCCGTGAACCAGCGCGCGAACTGCTCGATCGGGTCCGGCCGGGCGTCATGCTCATCCAGACCGGCGTGGACGGTCGCGCGGCGCAGGCGGGAGAAGTCGCTGTCCATGGCCAACCGGATCGCTATTTCCAGACTTTGGACGACCAGCCTTCCAGGGCGCGCTGCAGCAGCTGGACCGTGTGGCGCCAGTCGTCCAGGCGCGCCAGGGCGGCCGGGCCGTGCAGGTAGCGCCCGGGCACCGAGACCGACACGCTCGGGACGCCGGCGCGGGTGCGATGGATGGCGCCGGCATCGGTGCCGCCGCCGCCCGGCTGGCGCAGTTGGTAGGGCAGGCCGGCCGACGCGGCCGTCCGCTGCAGGTGGCGCACCAGGCGGCCGTCCGAGAGCGTGGCGCGGTCCGCCACGTAGATGGCCGGGCCGAGGCCGAGGCGCGTGTTGTATTCCACGTTCTCGCGGTCGTCCAGCGAGTGCGGCAGATCGAGGGCCGGGGTGCAATCCAGCACGAAGGCGGCCGCCGGCTCAGTGGCGTAACCGGCCACCTTGGCGCCGCGCAGGCCGACCTCTTCTTGAACGGTGAAGGCGGCGTGCAGCTCGCACGGGTAGGGCCCGGCGCGCAGCAGCTCCACCAGGGTCGCGCAGCCCAGCCGATCGTCCAGGGCCTTGCCGCGCAGCGTGCCGGCGAAGCCCGCGCCGGCGCCGAGCAGGTCTAGCTCGCTGGCGAAGGTGCCGCGGTCGCCGAGCCGGGCCAGCTTCTTGGCGGCTTCGGCCGTCTCCACGCCCAGGTCGATGCGCAGGGCGTTGGCCTTGACGACGCTGGTGCGCCGATCCTGGCTGAGCAGGTGCACGGGCGCGGCGCCGATGACGCCGGGGGCGCGGTTCGGCCCCACCAGCACCGGCTTGCCCATCAGGATCCGGTCATCCACGCCGCCGACCGGCTCGAAGCGCAGCGCGCCGTCCGAGTCATGGCCGGTGACCATGAACCCGATCTCGTCCATGTGGGCGGCCGCCAGCACGCGCTCGCGGGCGCCGCCGTTGCGCGCCTTCTTGACGGCCAGGACATTGCCGAGCGCGTCGACGGTGACGCTGTCGACGTGCGGGCGGATGGCCTCCAGGATGAGCTTGCGGACCGCGCCCTCGTCGCCGGACACGGCCACGGCTTCGGAGAGCTGCTTGAGGAAGGCCACCTCGGGCGGCAGGGAGGCCGCCGCCGGAGCGGCGGGTTGGGGTTTCTGGGCGGCGGGTTTGGCGCGGGCAGCGGGTTTCTTGGCCATGCTTCACATGAGCCCGTCCGGCGCCGGACGGGCGTGGTGCTCAGTCCTCCAGCCGGAGGCTCTCCATGAAGTCGGGTGTCAGGGCGCCGATGAATTCGGCCAGCAGGCGGCCGACGCGTTGGACGTCTTTCAGGGCCACGATCTCCACCGGGGTGTGCATGTTGCGCAGCGGCAGGCTGACCACCATGGTCGGGATACCGGCGCGCGCCACCTGGAGGCCGAAGGCGTCGGTGCCGGAGTGCTGGGGCATGGCCTCCAGCGTGTACGGCATCTCCAACCGCTCGGCCGTGGCTTTGAGCGCGGCGTGCAATTTGGGATGAATGTTGGGGCCGAGGCCCAGCGCCGGGCCGCTCCCCAGGGCGAAGGTCCGGTCCGGGAAGTCGCGCACGCCGCCGCCGGCGCCGAAGGTGACGTCGATGGCGATAGCCAGCTGCGGCTCGAGCGCGAAGGCGGCCGTGATCGCGCCGCCCAGGGTAACTTCCTCCTGGACAGTGGCCACGGCCACCACGTCCCAGGCTGGCGGGCGGGCGCGCAGTTCATCCAGGCAGGCGGTGACGGCGGCCACCGAGGCGCGGTTGTCCAGGCGGTTGGCGGCCAGCAGGCCGCCCTGCAATTCGCGCGGCGGCTGAGCCAGCGAGATCACGTCGCCGACGCGCACTTGCTCGGCCACCAGGGCGGCCGGCAGGCCCACATCCACCAATAACTCAGACACCGGCACCACGCCCTCGCGGCTGGCCTTGGGCAGCAGGAAGGCCGGCGGCTGCACCACCACGCCGGGCAGGTCGCGGCGGCCGTGCACGGTTACGGGCTGGCCCGGCATCACGCGCGCGTCGATGCCGCCGACGGCGACGACGCGCAGAAATTCGCCTTCCAGCAGCGTCACCATCAGGCCGATGGCGTCCATGTGCGCGGCCAGCATCAGGCGCGGGCGCGGTTCGGCAGCCGTGCCGCGCCGGATCGCCCAGAGGGAGCCGAGCCGGTCCACGTGGAGCTCGTCGGTCAGCGGCGCCCAGGCCGTGCGGATCAGGTCGCGCGCGCGGCCTTCATAGCCGGAGATCCCGGGCGCGGTGCACAGGTCTTTGAGGTGAGCCAGAAGGTCCATAACGGGTCTAAGGCGTTGACGTCGGCGTCGGCGTATCAGCGGGCGTGGTCGCCGTCGGCGTCGGCGTGTCGGCGGGCAGTGTGGCCGTCGGCGTCGCTGTCGCGGCCGGCAGGGTGCTGGTGGGTGTGACCGTGGCCGCCTGCGTGCTGGTGGGCGTCGGCGTCAGCGCCGTAGACGTGGTCGTCGGCGACGGCGTCGCCGTCGCCGTCCCGGTGGCGGTCGGCGTCCAGGTGGCCGTGGTGGTGGCTGTGGCCGTCGCCGTCAAGGTGGGCGTGCGGCTGGGCGGGCTGAATTGGGTCGGCGTCGCCTGCAGCGTGGTGGTGGGCGTGCCCGGCGTCGCGGTCAGGGTCGGCAGCAGCGTGCCGGTGCCGGTGGGTCCGGGCGTGACGGTCAGGATGGGCGTGAGCAGCGGTCCGCCGGTGATGGTGGGCAGCAGCGTGGGGGTGGGTGCGCCCGGGGCCCGATCCGGAGCCAGGGCCAAAGCCAGGAAGCCCAGGCAGTAGAAGGGCAGGGTGAACAGGATGATGCCGGTGAGGATCGTGTACGTCCGTTGGCGGACGGTATCTGCGCCTTGCGCCATGCCGAGTCCTATCGGGTGTCTTGTCTGAGTGGGTGCCGGGCGGATGATAGCAGAGATAAACGAATATCACAAACAAAACAGGCCGGTCTCTGACCGGCCTGTCGTCCGTCTGGGGGCCTGACGCGGTTAGTTGGCTTCCGCCACTGCCGGGCGGAACTTGTAACCATAAACGAGCATCCCGCGCTCGCCGTCCTCGCGCAGCTTGCGCGTCACCATCTCCACGGGCGTGCCAATGGCGACTTTGCCGTTCTCGACGTCGGTCAGCTGGGCGGTCACTAGCGGACCCTCCTCCAGCTTCACCAGGGCCACCGTGTAGGGGGCATTGCCCTCGTAGCCCTCCGGCGCGTCGTAGACGGTGGTGTACGAGAACACCTCGCCCTTGCCAGAAAAGACATAAGGGGTCTTTGCCTCACCCGCACAGTTCGGGCAAACGTCCCGAGGCGGGAAGATTTTTCCGGAGCAATGCGGGCAGATTTCGCCCACCAGACCATACCGCTGCTGCTGCAGACGCCAATGCCTTGATATCTCCATAACAACCTCTCTTTGGATTTAGCCTGGTGGAATACTATCCCGCTTGTGCTATCAGAAACTATCGGAGGGACGGATGATGGCTCTCACTTTGGATATGGTCAACTGACGCGCTCAAAGATGTGAGTGACGGCGGTAGCGCCGGCCCCACCCAGAGACTGTGACATTCCATAAATAGGGTTGGCGACCTGGCCAGCGCCGGCCTCGCCGCGTAACTGCAGGACGACCTCAGCCGCCTGATACACGCCCGTGGCGCCACCCGGATTACCGCGCGCCTTCAGCCCGCCAAAGGTGGAGACGGGCACACGACCTTTTATGGAAATTTCGTTGTCGGCGGCCAGCTTCCAGCCGCAGCCGCGCTCCGCAAAGCCGGCGGCCTCCAGGCTGAGGGCGCTGAAGATCGTGAAGGCGTCGAAGAGCTCAAAGACCTGGATCTGCTCCGGCCCGACGCCGGCCTGCTGGTAGGCCCGGGCCGTGGACAGGCGCGCGGCCTCGAAGCTCAACGGGTCGGCGCGGTCATGCACGGCCAAGGTATCCGTGGCCACAGCCGAAGCCGCTATGCGGACGGGGCCGGGCTGGGCCGTCACCAGCAGCGCCGCGGCGCCGTCGCAGTCCGGGGCCGTATCGAACATGTTCACCGGGTCCGCCACCATGCCGGCCTTGAGGAAGGCCTCGACCGTGAGCGTGTTGCGGAACATGGCGTTGGGGTTGGCTTTGGCGTTGAGGTGCGCGTTGACGCTGAAGTTGGCAAAGTGCTTCAACTCGACGCCGTGGGTGTGCATGTAGCGCCGCATCAACAGGGCCGCCAGGGCGGCCGGGGTGGTGCCGTGCGCGGACTCGTAGTCGCTGTCGCCGGCGGTGGCCGTGGCCGCGATCACGCCGGCGCCGACCTTGTCCGTCATCTTCTCCACGCCCACCACCAACGCCGTGTCCACGCTGCCGGAGGCCACGGCCAGGTAGGCCTGGCGCAGCGCTGCGCCGCCGGACGCGCCGGCCGCCTCCACGCTGACGGCCTCGATGCCGCGCAGCCCGGCGAAATCGGCCACCAGCGCGCCTAGGTGGGCCTGGTGGCTGAGGGCGCCGCCGAGCATGTTGCCCACGAAGAGCGCCTCCGGGTTGGGCTGGGGCGCGTCCTTGGCGACGGCCTCGATGGCGTAGAAAGCCAGCTCGCGCAGCGAGCGTTCCCAGTGCTCGCCGGCCGGCGTCAGGCCGGCGCCGGCGATATAGACGTCACGCATAGAGGTCCTCTGTCTCCAATCCGCCGGGCCTCACGGCTCGGCCGTCAGGTTGCCGGCCAGGGCCTCGGCCAGCTCTCGGGCCAGGGCCAGGTTGTCGGCCAGGGCCTGTCCAGAGTCGGCTTCTGCGCCGAGCGGCGGCGACTGCAGCTGCACGGTCGCCACGTACCGGTCGATGGAAAAACTGATCTCGGTAATGGCCAGCCTCTGGCCGTCGACGGTGCCCTTGACGGCGCTCCAGGCGCGCGTGCCCTCGCCCACGCTGGGCGGGGCCGCTAACTCTGGCGTGTCGGGCAGGCCGATCAGGGCCTGCAGGCCGCGGGCCGTGGAGGCGGCCTGGCGGTACGCCGACACCTGCTGAAACAGCGCCGCGCCCGCCACTTCGGCAAACTCAGCCGAGTTCAGCGGCTTCACCATGTAGAGCTGATAGCCGGCCACCCGCTGCAGCCGGTCCAGCGTGGCCCGCGCCTCGTCGCCGAAGTCGGCGTTGAGGGTCCAGCTGCCAAGGTATTGGTCGCTGATGATCCAGCGCTCACCATAGGCGGCGTCTAAGGCCGCCAGCTGCGCCTGGCCCAACAGCCGCGTGCGCAAATCCGGCAGGCCGGCCTGCCCCAGCTCGCGCAGAGCCGCCGGCTCCGCGCCCGTCTTGAACTTGTCCAGCACGAGTTGCGCGTAACGCAGCGGCTCGTCCGGGCCGGGCAGGACCACGCTCGACCCGAACATCGTCAGCGAGCCGACGGCGTTCAAGTATTGGAAGTCCACGCGGTACAGGCCCTGTTGGACATCGCTGGCGGGCGCCTGGTAACGCCAGACCCGGCTCTGCTCGCCGATCGTCGGCGCGTCCACGGGCACCCAGTCGGCGCCGGGGTTTTCGGCGCTCAGGCCGGCCTGGGCATCCACGGCGGCCTGGTACAACAAGACCTGCAGCGTCAAGTCGGCATAGGGCGAGTTCTCGGGCGGAGTGTAGCGGGCTGTGTACAACTGCGTGGCGTTGTTCAAGCTGGCGGCCGGGACCGTGTCGGTGACGACGGGCGCGGCCGGGTCAGTCGGCGCCGGTTGGGAGATCTCGGCCGCCGTCTGAAAGGTCTGGTCCGTCAACGTCCACTCGGCCGGCAGGTCCGTGGCCGTCAGGCGGTAATCCCAGGCATCGCCCCGGACCAGGGCCGGGGCCGGCGCGGCGCAGGCCGCCAGGCCCGCCAAGCCGCATATTCCAAGCAGGAGGAGGAGGAGGGTTCGTTTCATGGGCAGGGAGTCAACCAGCCGCGCGGCGCGAGGTCAGCCTCGGCTCAGCCTGAGGGCCGCGACGGATGAGGCGGTTACTTCATCACCAGTTTGCCGCGCAGGCGCGTGTACAGCGCGTAATCGATCTCGGTGCGGCGTTGGATGTAATCACGCGTCTTCGGCGCGCGTCCCTGGCGCGCCCGGATCTTGTCCGTCACGCGCAGGCCGAAGGCGTCTGAGCCGGCGCCCGAACCAAACGAGACCAGCAGCACCCGGTCGCCGGGCTGGGCCTCGTCCAGCACCGCCGTCAGGCCGATCATGGCGCTGCCGGCATAGGTGTTGCCGATCTCGCCCACCAGCAGCCCGGTCTTGATCTGCTCGTCCTTGAAGCCCACGGTCTTGGCCGCCTTCTGCGGGAACTTCACGTTGGGCTGGTGCAGGACCGCGTACTTGTAGTCGGCGGGCGTGGTGCCGGATTGCTCCAGGTAGCGCTCGGCGGCGGCCGTGATGTGCTTGAAGTAGGCGGGCTCACCCGTGAAGCGCTGGCCGTGCTCGGGATACTTCTCGTACTGGCGGCGCCAGAAATCCGGGGTGTCGGTGACGTAGGAGTACGAGCCTTCGAAGAGGGCGAGCGCCTCGTCGGCCGGGCCCAGCAGATAGGCTGCGCCGCCCGCGCCGGCCGTGTACTCCAGCGCGTCGCCGGGCCGGCCCTGGGCCGTGTCCATGCCGATGGCCAGGGCGTAGCGGGCCATGCCCGAGCCGATAAAGCCGATGGCGGCCTGCATGGCCTCGGTGCCGGCCTTGCACGCGAACTGCCAGTCCGCGGCCTGGGTGTTGGGCACCGCGCCGATGGCCTCGGCCACGATTGTGGAGGTCGGTTTCACGGCGTAGGGGTGGCTCTCGCTGCCCACCCAGACCGCGCGGATCGCGGTCGGGTCTATGTCGGCGCGGCGCAGGGCGTTGCGCGCCGCCTCAATCGACATCGTCGCCACGTCCTCGTCCAGGCCGGGCACGGCCTTTTCCTTGATGGGCAGCCCGCTGGTGCCCTCCGTCCACACCCGCGCCACCTCCTTGGCCGGCAGGCGATAGCGCGGGACGTACGCGCCGTACCCGACAATCCCCACCGGCTGGGCCGGGCGCATAATCTGACCAGACTTGTCTGACATTATGAAAACACCTCCGCTGATAGCCAAGGGATTTTAACACCCTCAGGCTGGCAAAATCTATCAGGAAGCGCGAAACCTTGTACAGTCGTGATGCAAAATGATTCAGACGCTGGATGGCCGAGCCGCAAGGAGCGGCGGCTGGACCCCGCGGCTCTACGCCCGGTCGCTGGACCACGGGGCCTCGGGCGCGCTGATTAAGCGGCAGAGCGCCAGGAGGGTGCTGTCATAGTTCACGCGCCAGCCGGCGAAGTCGCTCCAGGCCTGGTCGAGGTCGGGTTTGAGCGGCAGGCCGGCCTGGCGCAGCCGTTCCACGGCCTGGTCGAACTCGGCGCGTGAGACGCTGATGGGCTGGGCCGGGAAGTGCGGGTCAGGCGGGTAGGGGAGCTCGAAGAAATCGCAGATATGCCGCAGGGCCAGGTAACCAGCGCGGATGCACAGCGCGGCCTGTGGGTTGGGCGGGTAGCCCAGGGTGGATTGATACAGCCCGGCGGCATCCAGGATGGCGCCGGCCGCCGTGATCCAGGAGTGGTGCGGCTGGGGTGAACGGAAAAAGGCCAGCACCGGCAGCGAGGTGTGGGTCTCGTCGAGCTGGGAGAACCAGATCTCCCACTCGCGCCACAACTCGTTGAAGTGGTCCATCCGGCCCAACGGGAAGGCCAGTTCGAACAGGTACACGGCCGAGGGCGGCGCGCCGGCGCGCGTCTCCAACAGGTTGACCAGCGTCTCCCGGCTGGAAAAAGCGGAGTACATGGTCGGCAGGTAGGAGATGAGCAGGGCCGCCAGCGTCATGCCCAGCGCGGCCTCGGAGAAGGACAACACCGCGATGAGCGGCGTCTGCGTGGGCGGGACGAAGCCCAGGGTCAGCAGGGACGAGCCGCTTTCCAGGAAGGCGGCCAAAAACGGCCGGATGCCCAGCGCCCAGAAGATCAACGCGTAGCCCAGGGCCACCAGGGTGAGCAGCACCATGGGCAAAGTCAGCAAGCTGACGGGCGCGTACATGGCCAGCACCGCGTCCTGGGCCGCGAAGGTCCGCATCTGTTTGACGCGCCACTGAAAGGCCACACGCACAGCGCGGAACGTGAAACGCGTCACCGGGTCCGGCGCGGAGCGCGGCAAGACGAAGGTCCGCAGGGCGGAGACGACGGCCGCGTAAATCAGCCCCGCTCCGAGGCCGCCGGCCACGCCCGACAGCAGTTGGCCGGCCACAAAAGCTAAAGTGCTCTCCATCCATTCTCCTATCTCGGTAACTATTGCGGTTTCCGTCTGGGCTGGTGTCACCCTGGCCCCGGCCCCCACTGTGCGCGCTGCGGGGGCCATGGTTCGCCGGAATGACCCGGGCGCGCATCAAATCGGAAACAGCCTTGAGTGTAAGATAGAGTCCGGCCCGGGAGGCCTGTCTCTTTGGGCGGAGGAACTGAAGGTGGGCGCGGTCTTGGGCGGCTTGGGGTTGGCGCCGCGGTGCCCGTTTCCAGCCTGAACTCAGGCCGGCCGCCGCCCGCGCAGACCGCGCAACAGGGCGCGCAGCGCCACGCCGGGCGGCGGCGTGAACGCGTCCGGGGAGAGGCCGCGCACCAGCAGCAGCCCGACCCGGCGCTTGATCTCGGGATCATCCAACAGCCAGCGGCCTACCGTGCGGATGAACCAATCCGGCAGGGGCGTATACAGATCGCGCCTGACGCGCCGCAGCGTCTCGCGGTACATCGGCAGCGTCTCGGCCCGCACGGCCGCCTCGTAATCGGCCAGCGCCTGTTCCCAAGTTCGGCCGCCGCGCCGCCAGGCCGTGATCGCCTCGGCCAATGCCCGGGCCGTGAAGACGGCGTCGAAGATGCCCTGCCCGTCGAGCGGGTCTTTCTGATGCAGCGCGTCGCCCACCAGCGCCCAGCCCGGCCCGCCCGCCTGCCGGTAGAGGTTGCGCACGCGCTTCAGGCCGCGCACGTCGGTCTGGCGGGCCGCCCCGCGCAGCCGCGCCCACACGTTGGGGGCCGCGCGGAGTTGCGCTTCGTAGAAGGCCTCCGCGCTCTGGCCCGGCCCCGGTTCCAACAGCGCCGCCTGGCCCTCGATCACCACCGCCAGCGAGCCGTCGGCGCTGTCCATGAGCAGGTAGCCCAGGCCGGGCCGCCCGGCGTAGGCGTGAATGGCCGGGCCGTGCGCATCGTACGGGCGCGCGCCGCTCCAGTAGGCGTAGTAGAGCGTCGTCGGCAGATCGTCGCGGCGGTGGTGTTCCGGCGCGCCGACCTTGCGCGCCACCAGGCTGAAGCGCCCGTCGGCGCCGACCACCACGTCGGCCGTGTCGGTCTGCGTTGTCCCATCCGCGGCGCGGCTGACCACGCCGGCCACGCGGCCTGCGGCCCAGAGCAGATCGGTGACCGCGCGGCCGGCGCGCACGGTCACGCTGGGTTGACGCGCGGCCACGCGCCACAGCGCGTGGTCAAAACGCGCCCGGTCGATGGCGTAGCCGTAGTCGCGCCCGAAGATATCCGGGACGCCGTTGACGATGACGAAAGCGTCGCGATACTCCGTGATCCAGCGGCGGATGGGCGGCGTGCCGGCCGCATAGTCGGCCTCGTCCGCGCCGATCTCGTCCAACAGCGCCATGGTCTTGGCGTAGATGGCCGGCGCCGAGGCCGCCGGCCGGCTGGGCAGCGCCGTCCGCTCCAGCACCAGCACGCGCAGACCCGCCTGGCCGAGCCGCGCCGCCAGCGTGCTGCCCGCCGGCCGCCCGCCGACCACAATCACGTCATAGTGTTCCGAACTCGTCATCGCCTCGCCCGTCGCCTGGCGGGCGCCGCCCATCGGCCGCCCGCCGGGAGAACGCTATCACAGCCCGGCCCGGCCCGTCCACTCGCGGCGCCGGCCAAAGCGCGCCAGCCAGTGCCCGCAGACCGGCTATACTTGGCCCTGGCGCCAGCGGGAGGCCGGCCTCTACCGGCCTGGTGAATCGAAAAGGCGGGGCGTAGTTGGAGATCTTTCTCTACCTGCGCCCCATTGTATTTCCGGTTCGGACGGTCAGCCGCGGTTCAGGGGCGCGGCTGGCCGGGGAGAGTGGTTATGCGCGAGGCTAGGCGGAGTGCCGATCAGCGCGCCGCGCTGCGGATCGCGGCCATCTACGCGGCCGTGGCCGCCGTCTGGATCTTCTTCTCCGATCTGTTTCTGGACCTGATCTTCGGCCCGTTGGCCCATGAGTGGCAGACCGTCAAGGGGCTGCTCTTCGTCGCGGTCACGGCCGGCCTGCTGTATGCGCTCATGCTGAGTGAGCTGGCGGCGCGCAGCCGCGCGCACGCCGCGCTGCGCGCCAGCGAGGAGCGCTACGCGCTGGTGGCCCGCGCCGTCAACGACGGTGTCTGGGATTGGGACCTGGCCACCGGGCAGGGCTACTCTTCGCCGCGCTGGAAGGAGATCCTGGGCTTCCAAGACGACGAGTTGGTCTCTGAGCGGACCGTCTTCTTCGATAAGCTTCATCCCGACGACCGGCCCCTGGTGGAGGCCGCGCTGCAAGCCCATTTCGACACCGGCCAACGCTATTCCATGGAGCTGCGCCTGCGGCACAAAGACGGCGGTTACCGCTGGGTGCACTCGCGCGGCGAGGCCGTGCGCGACGCCGCCGGCCGGCCGGTGCGCATGGTCGGCGCCAGCACCGACATCACCGAGCGCAAACAGGCCGAGGCCGCCTTGCACGAGACGCAGGCTCTGCTCATGGCGTTTCTGGAGCAGGTGCCGGCGCTGGTCTTTGTCAGCGGCGTGGACGGCCAACTGCGCCTGGTCAACACGCGCTGGGAAGCCTGGGCCGGCCGCAAACGCGCCACCGTGCTCGGCCGGCCGATTGCCGAAGTCTTCACCGGCCGGCAGCTGGCGGATTTCCTGGACAGCAACCGCCAGGTGGTCGAGGCCGGCCAGCCTCTGACCTTTGAGCGCCATCTGCCCGGCCCGGACGGCGAACAGGTTTTTGAGGTCATCAAGTTCCCGCTCGCCGATGCGGCCGGCCGCCTGGACGCCATCGGCGGCATCTCGCTCGACATCACCGAGCGCAAACGGGCCGAGGCCGCCCTGCGCGAGAGCGAGGCCCGCCACCGCCACATCGCGGCGCTGATGACCGACTACGTCTACGCCGGCACGGTGAATGCCGCCGGCGCGGCGCGGACCGAGTGGGTGAGCGGGGCCTTTGAGGCGATCACGGGCTACACGCCGGCCGAGGTCAACGCCCTGCCGGGCGGCTTCGCCGCGCTCTTGCTGCCTGAGGATCTGGCCGCCGTCCTGGCCCAGCGGCCGCACCTGCACGCCGGCGAGGCCACGACGATGGAGTATCGTCTGCGCGCTCGCAGCGGCGAGGTCCGTTGGCTGCGCGACCGGGTTCAGTCGGCGCCGGACGACGGGCCGGGACCGGAGCGGCACCTGATCGGCGCCGTGCAGGACATCACCGAACAGAAGCGCGCCGAGCAGGCTCTGCGCGAGAGCGAAGAGCGCTACCGCAGCCTGGTGGAGCAGGCGCCGATAGGCCTGGCCCTGCACCAGGCCGGCCGGGTGCTGTTCGTCAACCCGGCCATGGCCCAGCTCTTGGGGGCGGCCGACCCCGCCGGGTTGATCGGCCGCCCGCTGCGCGATTTCGTCCACCCCGAGGCCTGGCCGGCCACCGAGGCGCGCCTGGCGGCCCTGCCCGCGGGCTTCGCCGGCCAGACGCCTGTGGAGAACCGCTACGTGCGCGTGGACGGCCAGGTCATCGACGTGCAGGTGCACGCCACCCGCGTCGAGTACGATGGCCGGCCGGCCATTCAGCTGCTGGCGCAGGACATCACCGAACGCAAACGCGCCGATCTGGCCCTGCGCCAGACCCAGGCCCGGCTGGCCGAGGCCCTGGAGATCGCCCAACTGGCGTATTGGGAGTACGACTTTCTCACCGACACGTTCACATTCAACGACCAGTTTTACGCTGTCCACCATACGTCGCTCGAGCGGGAGGGCAGCTACTGTCTGTCGTCGGCGCGCTATGCCGAGCGTTTCGTCCATCCCGAGGACGCCGGCGTCGTGGCGGACGAGATCAGCCGGGCGCTGGCGGCCACGGACCCCGACGCTCGGAGGCAGGTCGAACACCGCATCCGCTATGGCGACGGCGGGATCGGCTACATCACCGTCCGCTTCCAGATCGAAAAAGACGCCCTCGGCCGCACGGTCTGGATGCGCGGCGTCAACCAGGACGTCACGGCCCGCCGGCACGCCGAGGACGCCCTGCGCGCCAGCGAGGCCCGTTATCGGAGCACCCTGGACCATCTGCTGGAGGGCGGCCAGCTCATCGGTTTCGATTGGCGCTACATCTACGTGAACGAGACGGCCGCCCGGCACGCGCGCCAGCCCGCGTCTGCGCTGCTCGGCCGGTCGATGCTGGAGGTCTTCCCGGGCATCGAGGCGACGCCGCTGTTCAGCGTCCTGCGGCGCTGTCTGGCGGAGCGCGTCGCCCACCAGCTCGAGAACGAGTTCGTCTACCCGGATGGGGCCAGCGGCTTCTTTGAGTTGAACATCCAGCCGGTGCCAGAGGGGCTGTTCATCCTTTCGTCCGACATCACCGAGCGCAAGCGCGCCGAGGCCGCGCGGCATGAAAGCGAGGCGCGCCTGCAGCTAGCCCTGAACGCGGCGCGCATGGGTGTGTGGGAATGGATACCCCAGACCGGCGCCGTCGTCTGGTCGCCGGAGTGCTACGTCATCCACGGCGTGTCCGAGTTCGCGGGGACGCTGGCCGCGTTTCAGGCGCTGGTGCATCCGGAGGACCTTGAGCGCGTCATGGCGACTGTGAACGGCGCGCTCGCCGCGCGCACGGTCTACAGCGCCGAATTCCGCATTCAGCGCGCGGATGGCGCCGTCCGCTGGGTGGCTAACCTGGGGCAGGCTCACTACGCCGCGGACGGGACGCCCCAGCGCCTGGTGGGCGCTATTCAGGACATCACCGAGCGCAAGCAGGCCGAGGCGGCCCTGCGGGACAGCGAGGCCCGGCTGACCGGCATCATCGAGTCGGCTATGGACGCCATCCTGTCGGTGGATGCCCAGCAGCGCGTGGTGGTCTTCAACGCGGCGGCTGAGCAGATGTTCGGCTGTGCCGCGGCCGAGGCCGTGGGCCGGCCGCTGGACCAGTTCCTGCCCCAGCGCTTCTGGCAGGCCCGCGCCGAATTCGTGCGCGCCTTCGGCCAGGGTTCGGCGGACCAGGCCCTGCTGGGCGCCCTCGGTTCCGTCACCGGCCGGCGCGCCAACGGCGAGGAGTTTCCGATCGAGGCCTCGATCTCCCAGATCGAGGTCGCCGGGGACCGCTACTACACGGCCATCCTGCGCGACGTGACCGAACGCCGCCGCCAGGAGGTGCTGCTGCGCCAGCAGTTCGACATGCTGACCGCGCTGTACGCCGGCGCCCGCCAGCTGGCCCAATCGCTGGACCTGGGCGCCGTGGCCGCCGCCGTGGCCCGCGCCTGTGTCGAGAACTTCGGCGCGCGGCTGGCGTGGCTGGGCGAGGCCCGGCCGGATGGCGACGTGACGCCGCTGGCCCACTGGCCGCTTGAACTGGACTATCCGCGCCAGCTGCGCGTGCGCTGGGATGAGACGCCGGCCGGCCAGGGGCCCACCGGGCGCGCCATCCGTTCCCGGCAGCCGGTGGTGGCCCAGGACCTGGCGGCGGAGGCCGGCTATGCCCCGTGGCGGGCGG
>ERZ761602.922-NODE-922-length-58008-cov-12.302642_pt1 | contig 58008 bp, 43 predicted proteins | sample MGYA00512165_ERZ761602 | MGnify/ENA primary metagenome ERZ761602 (study PRJEB28899, sample SAMN02445085) | bioreactor sludge metagenome | biome: EBPR sludge; isolation source: Thorneside wastewater treatment plant | place: Australia: Brisbane, Thorneside... | reverse complement strand
GAGGTGGCCGCTATACTCTCTTAACCTGCGGAAGTCTTTTTTGGGGCACTACCATAGGTAATAGTGGGGATCCGAATTTTCAAAGTGTCACCCTACCTACGGGTATCGGCGACAGCCTTTACGATATCTACGGCTTCGACGCGCAAAATAACCCGCTTCTCCTCCAAAGTAACTGGCTAGGCGGTGATCTGTTCAATTTCGGCCAAGGTGGTCTGGATCGCTTCCGTGTGCTGGGCATCGAAACATCCGCCGGACTCGATCCGACGAATACGACCGCTTTCATCACGGGAGTCACCTTTACTGGCAGCGGTCGTTTCACCGGCACACAGACGCCGATCACCGTGAATGTCCCGGAACCTGGCACATTCGTGCTGGTGGGACTTGGTCTTGCTGGCTTTGCATGGCGTCGGCGTAAGCATTGACTTCCATGTAACGGATTGAACCGCCCCGGCTTTCTCGGAGGCTCCAACATTTGAGAGTATGGAGCCATGAAGACATCAATCAACTTTTCACTGGAAGTCAGGGAGCGAGCCGTTCGCATGGTGCGGGAGCATCAAGGCGAGCATGAATCGCAATGGGCGGCCATTGGCTCGATCGCGGCCAAGATTGGCTGTACGGCGGAGACGCTGCGGCGCTGGGTACGACAAGCCGAGCAGGACTGCGGGGAACGGGCGGGGGCTACGAGTGCCGAGCGGGAGCGGATCAAGGCGTTGGAGCGGGAGGTGCGGGAGCTGCGCCAAGCCAACGAGATCTTGCGAAAGGCGTCGGCGTATTTTGCCCAGGCGGAGCTCGACCGCCCGTTCAAGCGATGAAGGCATTCATCGACCAGCACCGTGATGTCTATGGAGTCGAGCCGATCTGCAAGGTGCTGCCGATCGCTCCATCGACGTATTATCTGCATGCCGCCCGGGAGACTGATCCGGCGCAAAGGTCGGCTCGAGCCCAGCGTGATGAACGTCTGTGCGGGCAAATCCAACAGATCTGGGACGAGAATTTGCAGGTCTACGGCGCCGACAAGGTCTGGCGGCAATTGCGGCGCGAAGGCGTGGAGGTGGCCCGCTGCACGGTGGAGCGGCTGATGCGGAGGCTCGGCCTGAAAGGCGTGCGGCGTGGCAAGCCGGTCAAAACCACGGTCAGCAACCCGGGAGCCGCCGGTCCTGAGGATCGGGTCCACCGCCAGTTCACGGCGGAGCGTCCGAATGCGCTGGGGGTATCCGATTTCACGTATGTGTCTACGGCACAGGGGTTCGTCTATGTGGCCTTCATTATCGACGTGTTCGCCCGGTACCTTGTCGGCTGGAAAGTGTCCCGCTCCGCCCGCACCGACTTCGTGCTGGATGCGCTGGAGCAGGCCCTCTGTGCACGCCAGCCATTCGGCCGGAGCGGCTTGATCCACCATAGCGATCGCGGGGTACAATACGTGTCGATCCGTTATACGGAGCGCCTGGCCAAGGCGGGCATCGAGCCGTCGCTGGGTAGCGTGGGCGACTCGTACGATAATGCCTTGGCCGAAACCATTAACGGGCTGTACAAGGCCGAAGTGATCCATCGGCAATCCTGGGCCCACCTGGAGGCGGTGGAATGGGCCACCCTCACCTGGGTGGACGGGTTCAACCATCGCAGACTGCTGGAGCCCATTGGTTACATTCCGCCGACTGAGGCCGAAGCAGCCTACTATCGCCGACTCACCGAGTCCGCCATGGCGGCGTGACTCACAGCAATCAGCCTCCGGAATTCCCGGGGCGGTTCAGATTGAGGTTGCGGCCTACGGTCTAAGAGTCTGATGATCAGCAAAAAGGCTGGGCTTGAACAGTCCGGCCTTTTTGGTATTCAGAAGGCTAGTTTCCTTCCGATTTTGGTGTAGGGTTAGGTCTTCGGGTGAATATGGTCATGAAGATGTGGATGGTCATGAGGATGGTGATGATGACCGTGGTCATGACGGCTTCTCGCGATTTCGGCGGGCACGAGATGGAGGTTTCCGTGACGTACGCCTGTTTCGGCGATGGTCGTTTCGGCAAAGCAGCGAACATCGATGGTGTTGCCTTGGAGAATGGCGATTTCAAAGCAATTCTCATGGTCGAGATGGATGTGCAGGGTTGAAAGCACCAGGTCATGGTGGCTGTGCTGGATCTGAGTGAGCCGGCGCGCCAGTTCGCGTTGATGATGGTTGAAGACGTAGGATAAGCAGGCCACAGTATGCTCGGTCTGATTCTCCTCCAGCCGGTCTTGCTCCAACTGCCGCCGCAGCAGATCGCGGATGGCTTCGGAGCGGTTCTCGTAGCTTTTGCGCTTGATGTAGGCGTCGAACGCTTCCAGTAGTTTGTCGTCCAGGGATATGGTCACGCGACTCATGAAGCCTCCTCGCTCCGCAATGTATTTTCTTCAGCATAGTCGCCGGCGGATTGAGAGTTGACAATTGCAGTATTGTGCGCTTTTGTATGAAGAATAAAAAAATCATCATACCATTGGCGTGGAAGCTCCATAGAGCGTCAAAGCATCCTTGATCCCTGCGGAGATCAGCGGCAACAAAGCGCTTATGGCAGCCCATGCAATCAAACGGGCAGTCCTGTCCCTGCTTGGGAGAATTGAATGGCGCATATCCCCGACGGCGTACTATCCGCTCCCGTCCTCATGGCAGGCGCCGCGGTATCCTTGGCCGGATGCGCTTATGGCTTATGGCGGTTGGAAGCCGAGCGCATCCCTCAGGCGGCCTTGTTTGCAGCAGTGCTCTTCGTGGCCGCGCTGGTGCATTTTCCTGCTGGGCCATCGTCCGTCCACCTGATCCTCAGCGGTTTGACCGGCGTCCTGCTAGGTTGGGCGGCTTTTCCCGCGATTCTGGTGGCGCTGCTGCTGCAAGCGGTGCTGTTCGGCTTTGGCGGTTTGGTGGTGTTGGGCGTTAACGTGATGAGTGTGGCCCTGTCTGCAGTGTTGTGCCGTGCTTTGTTCCTCGCCGTGGCGCGCTCCGGCAATCATCGCCAGACGGTTATGGCCGCCGGATTGGCGGGGGGAATCGGGGTGGTGTTAACGGCCTTGCTGGTATCACTGGCGCTGGCCCTGTCCGGTCAGGCGTTCGCCACGGCCGCCAAGCTAGTGGTCTTGACCCATATTCCGGTGGCGGTGATCGAATCCATCTTCAGCGCTGCCGTTATCGGTCTGCTGCTGCGAGTCAAACCGGAGTTTCCAGGTCTCACTCTTGTCGGGGGAAAACGTGAATAAGCCGGGTCTTCTTCCTGTCCTGTTCGTTGTCAGCCTGTCTGTCACAGCCGGACTCGCCGAGGCGCATGGACTGAAAGCCCTGGTGACTGTCGAGGGAACTAGCTTGGTAGGTTCCGCGCATCTTACGCCCCGCAGACCACTCCGTCATGCGACGGTCACGGTGACCGGCACCGATGGCAACGTGCTCGCTACCACCACCACGGACGATGCAGGCCATTTCCGTATTGAGGCGAAGCGCCGGGTCGACCACCGCATCATCGTGGACGGCGGCGATGGCCATGTTGCCACCTACACGATCAGGGCTGATGAGCTGCCGGATAGTCTATTCCTCTCGCCTCCAACCCCTCTCGTACAGGCGGGCGAGGGGAGTTTACCCGCATTGTCTGCCCCCGGCACGGACTGGCGTACTTTCATCGACCAAAGCATTGCCCGGCAAATCCGCCCCTTGCGTGAACAGATTGACGCTTATCAGGAGAAAATCTGGTGGCATGACGTGCTGGGAGGCATCGGTTACATCCTCGGTCTCGGTGGCTTGGCCTTTGGCTTATCCAGACGCAGACGCCGGACGGATGCGTCGCCCTCAACCGTAACCCGGAGGAACGACCCATGAACGCCTATGCATCGAGTAGCGCGATGACGGCCCGCCCAGTGGATGGTGGCCACCCATCCACCGCCTATTTTTCAACAGGGGCAGGGGAGAAGAAGCGCAAACCGATGCTAGAAGCGGTCGATTCACGCTTGCGCCTGGTGGTCTGCTGGGGCTTCGCCTTGGCTGTGATCGGGTTGACGCAGCTTCCTGCTCTGCTGGCGGCTCTAGCGTTGGCGGGGTTTGCCGCTATGGCAGCAAGATTAAAACGTGCTGCGACACTGCGGCACATGGTTGCGTTCGACGGCTTCATGCTGTTTGTCCTGCTGTTCCTGCCCTTCACCGTGCCGGGTGAGGTTGTCTTCTCGTTGAATGGCGTTTCAGCCAGCCGCGAAGGCCTGTTGCACGCCGCCGGAATTCTGTTGAGATCCAATGCCGTAATGCTGATGATCCTGGCGTTGCTGGGTTCCATGGAACCGGTGGAATTAGGCCATGCCATGGCGCGGTTGCGGCTCCCCGCCAAGTTCGTGCATTTGTTCCTCTTCACCGTGCGCTATATCGAGGTGTTGGGCCGTGAATATCGCCGCTTGCGCGTGGCGATGAAGGCGCGCGGTTTCCGTGTGCGCTGTAATCCGCACACTTGGCGTAGTATCGGCTACCTCTTCGGGATGCTCTTGGTGCGCAGTATTGAACGCGCCGAGCGTATTTTGGCTGCGATGCGTTGTCGCGGCTTCCAGGGGCGCTTTCACTCGTTGACGGAGGTGAAGACCATGGATCGGCGCGACTATGCATTCACTGGATTGTCGGTGGTGGCAGGCGGTGCGCTGATCGCCTTGGAGTATTGGTGAGCGAACCGCTGTTTCATCTATCCGGCATTCATTTCGCCTATGACCCCGAGCAACCGGTGTTGGCGGGAGTCCATTTCACCCTGCATGCCGGTGAGCGGGTGGCGCTTACCGGTCCTAATGGTGCCGGGAAGACCACCTTATTTTATTTAATGGTGGGGCTGTTGAAAGCGCAGGCAGGCTGGGTGGAAGCCTTTGGGCGCCGGCGCATTCACGAGAAGGATTTTGTGGACGTGCGGCCGCGGGCGGGCCTGCTGTTCCAGGACCCCGATGATCAACTGTTCTGTCCCACGGTGATCGAGGACGTGGCTTTTGGGCCGCTCAATCTGGGTAAGAGCATGGCCGAAACCAGAATCATCGTCCGCCATACCCTAGCCGGATTGGGCTTGGAGGGTTTTGAGAATCGCATCACCCACCAGTTATCGGGTGGCCAGCGGCGTCTCGTATCGCTGGCTACGGTGCTCGCTATGAATCCTGAGGTACTGCTGCTCGATGAGCCGGCCAACGCGCTTGATGCCGAGATGCGCGAACGGCTCATCACCATTCTCGATGGCTTGCCGCAAGCCATGATGGTGATCTCCCACGACGAAGATTTCCTCACGCGTATTGCCCGCCGCCGCGTTTGTTTGGCGCAAGGCCGGCTCATGGAATATTGATCTTTGAGGGATTAGGCTTTGTTTAGAGGGTTGGTGTGTCTCCAGTGGCCGGCGATGCTTCGCTGTGAGGCAATTCCTTTACATCTCGCACTATAATTAGGCAGCACCATCCCCATTAACCGGGTTTTTTGATCAAGAAAATAGTAAAATTTAATAAAATAAGTGACCTAAAAAATTGGCAATTGAATTGCATTGTCAGATTTCAAGGATTGATGCTCACCGGCTCAATGTGGCTTGGCAGCAGTATCAATCCGGGCGGCTAACGGGGGCCGCCGTCGCGGACTATGGCGTCCGGGTTCGTATCATCACGGTACGTGTCCGGACGCCCTTTTTATTTCTGCAATCTTTATAAGCTGCGTTAGACTGGTGGCCGTTTTTCATCCTGCTTAGAGTTCCGCCATGCTCCAATCGTTGATTAACACCCGTATTCTACTCGGCATTACAGGTGGCATTGCAGCGTATAAAAGCGTCGATTTGACGCGCCGGTTGCACGAGGCTGGCGCTGAAATCCAGGTTGCCATGACCCCGGCAGCTACCGCCTTTGTTGCACCTCTGACTTTTCAAGCGGTCTCTGGGCGACCCGTGCGTACTGAATTGCTCGACATGAATGCTGAAGCGGGCATGGGTCACATTGAACTGGCGCGTTGGGCGGATTTAATCCTGATTGCGCCGGCTACTGCCGATTTCCTAGCCCGGTTAGCGCACGGCATGGCGGATGATCTGCTCAGTACCCTTTGTCTCGCCACGGACCGGCCATTAGCCGTTGCGCCCGCCATGAATCGGTTGATGTGGGGGAATGCCGCCACTCAGGATAATTGCCGGTTGCTGGCGCGGCGCGGCGTCAAGATCTGGGGACCTGGCAGTGGCGAACAGGCTTGCGGAGAGATCGGGGCCGGGCGAATGCTGGAACCGTTGGAGTTGCGAAATCTGGTCGTTGAACTGTTGGGCGTGAAGGAAGAGAGGGCGAAGTGGCAACCGGCTCCGTCTGCTGAGGCATCCACGGTTGCCGGGGTGCTGGCGTCGCATGACCTGCAAGGATTGACTGTGTTACTTACCGCGGGGCCGACCCGTGAGGCGCTTGATCCGGTGCGCTTCATTAGCAACCGCAGCACAGGAAAAATGGGTTTTGCCGTTGCCGAAGCGGCAGCGATGGCCGGAGCGCGGGTGATACTGGTCAGTGGCCCTGTGCATTTGCCTGCCCCTGCTGGGATCGAGCGAATTGATGTGGAGAGCGCAGTTGAAATGCATGAGGCCGTGATGAGCCGGGTCCGGCAAGCGGATATTTTCATCGCAACGGCGGCCGTCGCCGACTATCGCGCTGCTCAGCTGGCGGAACAGAAAATCAAGAAAACCCGCGACACGCTGACGCTCGAATTGGTGCGTAATCCGGATATTCTAGCTGAAGTCGCTGCGTTACACTCCCATCGACCCTTCACGGTGGGCTTTGCCGCTGAAACCCACGATATAGTGCGTTATGCAGAAGACAAGCGCCGCCGCAAAAATCTGGATTTGATCGCCGCCAATCAGGTGGGCATCGCCGGCAGCGGTTTTGAAAGCGAGCAGAACGCATTGCATATCCTGTGGGAAGGCGGAGAACGGGTGCTGCCCTTGGCAGATAAGACCTTGCTCGGACAACAATTAATGGCGCTGATCGCTGAACGGTATTGGCTGTGGAAAGCATAATGACTCCTCAAACCATTGAATTGAAAATTCTCAACCCGCGATTGGGTCAGGATATCCCGCTGCCTGAGTACGCGACGGCCGGTTCCGCTGGCTTGGATCTGCGTGCGTGCTTGGTGGAGCCGTTAACGGTGCATCCGGGTGAAACGCATCTGATTCCGACCGGTATGGCGATTCACATCAGCGACCCTGGATTGGCGGCGATGGTCTTGCCGCGCTCTGGCCTGGGCCACAAACATGGCATCGTGTTGGGTAACCTGGTGGGACTGATCGACAGTGACTATCAGGGTGAGTTGCTGGTCTCGTGCTGGAACCGGGGTCATGCGCCATTTACCATCGCGGTGGGTGAACGCATCGCGCAGCTCATCATCGTACCGGTGGTGCGGGCGCAGTTCGAAATCGTCGCCGGGTTTGCGCCCAGTGGCCGCGGAGCGGGAGGTTTTGGCCATTCCGGGCGGCATTGAGATCTCTTTTACTCCCGGCTCCTCTCCCGCCAAGGAAAAGAGGCGCTTTGGAATCCAGTGCTAGCATGAAAAAATCCATTTTTCGGGAATATGATATTCGTGGGGTGGTGGATCGCGATTTGACGCCTGAAGTGGTGCGGGACATCGGCCAAGCTGTTGGTAGTCTGGCTGCTGATCGTGGTGAACACTGCATCGCAGTAGGGCGTGACGGGCGGCTGTCCAGTCCAGCGCTATGTAAAGCGCTCAAGGCGGGTATCCGCGCTGCTGGTCTGGATGTCATCGATCTAGGCGAAGTCTCTACCCCGTTACTGTATTACGCAACCCATACCCTTGACGATACCCACGCGGGGGTGATGGTGACCGGTAGCCATAATCCGCCCAATTATAACGGTTTGAAAATCGTCATTGACCGGATTGCCTTGCATGGCGAAGTGATCCGCGATCTGCGCCGCCGCATCGAAACCAGCGATTTGCGTCATGGTCAAGGAGGCGAGCGTTCAGCCAATATCCGCATGGAGTATATTCGCTGCATCAGTGAAGCCTTGCCGCTATCCCGGACTATCAAAGTTGTCGTGGATTGCGGCAACGCCATCGCTGCACACACCGCCCCGTTACTGCTGCGTGCGTTAGGCTGTGAAGTGGTGGAGCTGTACTGTGAGGTGGATGGCCGGTTTCCCAATCACCATCCCGATCCGAGCGTTCCCGAAAATCTGGCTGATTTGCAGGCGGCGGTGCGCACGCATCAGGCGGATATCGGTCTCGCCTTTGACGGGGATGCCGACCGGCTGGGTGTGGTCACTAGCGCAAGCGAGATCATTTGGCCAGATCGGGTCTTGATGCCGCTGGCTGAGGAAGTGCTGGCCCGTTATCCCGGTGCGGCGATCGTTTACGACATCAAGTGCTCCTGGTATCTGACTCGATTGATCGAACGTTGTGGCGGCCGGCCAATTTTGTGGAAGACCGGTCATTCGCTGATCAAAGCCAAGATGCGCGAAACCGGGGCGTTGCTGGGCGGTGAGATCACCGGTCATCTGGTGCATGCCGATGAGTGGTTTGGTTTCGATGACGCCTTTTACGCGGCGGCGCGGCTGTTGCGGTTGCTGGCTAAGCAAGATGGTTCCAGTGCTGCGTTCTTTGCGGCCTATCCGGCTGGGTTGACCACCCCGGAATTACGGCTGGAGATGGCTGAAGGTGAGCCGTTTATCTTTATGGAACGGCTGGCCGGTCAGGCCGATTTTGGTCCGGATGCGCGTCTTATCACACTGGACGGGTTGCGGGTGGAATTTGCGCAGGGCTGGGGCCTGGTGCGCGCCTCCAACACGACGCCCAGTTTGGTGCTGCGCTTTGAGGCGGATCATGCGGAAGCGATGAGCGATATTCAGGCGCGATTCCGCCGTATCTTGTTAGGATTGCAAGCGGATCTGGTGCTGCCTTTTTAGTGGCCGCTTAATCTGTATCGGATATCAGCCATCAACAGACAGATTATGGCCATTGATTGAGAGGCTGCCTTTTTCCTGTGTTGCCTGGCATCCCTCATCCACCATTTCAGGACTATCAAAAAGAAACTGCTGAATGCTGTTTGAATCCATGCCGTCATCACCGGCAGACAGGATCGTTAATTCTACGTGTTAGCCTGTTGTGTCATTTTTTATTGACGGTAGAATGGGAAAGTGAATTTCGCTACGCTACCCCGTTTTGCATTTCGATACTTTTCCATTCAGAGGTTGACCCCCATTATGGCTCTTGATGCCCAGGCTGCCACGCAGGTAGCGCATGTTCTCACCGAATCGTTGCCCTATATCCGTCGTTTTTCCGGTAAGACGTTTGTGATCAAATACGGCGGTAACGCCATGGAAAATGACGAGCTGAAAAATAGTTTCGCGCGCGACATCGTGCTGATGAAACTGGTGGGTTTCAATCCGGTGGTGGTGCATGGCGGTGGCCCGCAAATCAGCCAACTGCTCAAGCGCATCGGCAAGGAAAGCCGCTTCGTCGATGGGATGCGGGTCACTGACAGTGAGACCATGGACGTGGTTGAGATGGTGCTGGGTGGACAGGTCAACAAAGAAATCGTCAATAATGTGAATCGGCATGGTGGCCGCGCGGTTGGGTTGACCGGCAAGGATGGCGATCTGATCCGCGCCCGTAAACTGACCATTTCCCGCAAGAGTCCGGAATTGGAGGCCCCCGAGATCATCGACATCGGTCATGTGGGCGAAGTGGCCAGTATTGACGCTGCTATTGTCAATACGTTGATTCAAGATGATTTTATTCCGATTATCGCTCCGATCGGTGTCGGCAATGATGGCGAGTCTTACAATATAAATGCGGACCTGGTCGCTGGTAAGATCGCTGAAGTGCTGAACGCTGAAAAGTTGATCCTGTTGACCGATACCACTGGAGTGCTTGACCAAGAAGGCCATTTATTAACGGGCCTTGATGCCCGGCAGGTGCAGGCTTTGATCGATGACGGCACGATTCACGGTGGGATGTTGCCCAAGATTGCCTGCGCTCTGGATGCGGTGCGTGGCGGGGTCAAAGCGGCGCATATCCTCGATGGACGGATTGAACATGCCGTGTTGGTGGAATTATTTACCGATGCCGGTATCGGGACACTGATTCGAGGATAGGTGCATTGCATAATGCTTGCCCATCTGCCAACAGACAGGCAAGCAGGACTCCTGCATTAACAAGATCTTGATTTTCAAATAGTGGCTTGAATACCGTCTCCAAGTTCGCAACTTGAACTAAAGTTAACGTCAAGTTCCGAACCGCGAGACCGCCGCCATGACCGACGCCTCATCACCCCCCATTCCTCGCCCCAGCAAGGTGTATTACTTCGGCACCTGCGTCATCGACGCCTGTTTTCCCCAAGCCGGATTGGCGGGCATCGAATTACTGCAACGGGAAGGCATCCAGGTCATCTTTCCCCAGGAACAATCCTGTTGTGGCCAGCCGGCGCATAACTCCGGCTTTCCCGAGGAGGCCCGCCGGGTCGCCCGCCATCAATTGAAAGCCTTTGCCAAAGATTATCCGATCGTGGTTCCTTCCGGTTCCTGCGCCGGGATGTTGAAGCACCAGTATCCCCATTTGTTTGCCCATGAACCGGATATCGAGGAGGTGTGCCGTTTCTCTAGCCGGATCTATGAGCTGAGCGAGTTTATGGTCAAGGTACTCCAGGTTCGCCTGGAAGATCGCGGCGAGCCGGTCAAGGTCACTTGGCATTCGTCCTGTCACGCCCTGCGGGAAATGGCCATTGTCCCTTATGCCAAGATGTTGTTGGGGCAGTTGGAGCGGGTGGAATTGGTGGAATTGCAGAACGAGCGGGAGTGCTGCGGTTTCGGCGGCACGTTCTCGGTTAAGCAGCCCGCGATTTCCGCAGCCATGGCCCATGACAAGGTGAATGACATTATGCAGACCGGCGCAGCGCGGGTGTTATCCACTGACTGCGGTTGTTTGCTCAATATCGCGGGTACGCTCGGTTACCGCCAGTTGAATGTCCCGGCCCAACATTTCGCCGAATTTATTCTGGAGCGCACCCAATGACCAAAACGGCTGATGTCGTCATCTTTGAACGTAACGTCGCCAAGGCGCTGGATGATGGGCAATTGCGGCGCAATTTGCGCAGTGCGATGACTACGTTAAGTCAGCGCCGCCGTGCCCTGTTCGCTGACACTGAAGCCTTCGAGCAGTTGCGTGCCCAGGGCGAAAGCATCCGCCGCCGGGCTTTGCGTCAGTTACCGGATCTGCTGGAACAATTGGAAGGGCGTTGCACTGCCAACGGCATTCAGGTGCATTGGGCGGAGACCACCGCTGAGGCTAACGCGATTTGTTTGGACATTATCCGTCGCCACAACGCCCGCCGGGTCATCAAGGGCAAATCGATGGTGTCTGAGGAAATGCATCTCAATCATTTTCTGGAAGAGCAAGGCATCGAGGCACTGGAAACGGATCTGGGTGAGTACATTATTCAACTGGATGGCGAGACCCCTTCGCATATCATCGTGCCGGCCATTCACAAGAACAAGGATCAGATCGCCCACCTATTCCATGAACGGATTCCCGATGCGCCCTACACCGAGGTGGTGGAGGAGTTAAACGCCATTGCCCGTCAGGAGTTGCGCGAGAAGTTCCGGGCGGGCGAAATCGGGATCAGCGGGGTTAATTTCGCGGTGTCGGAGACGGGTACGCTCTGCCTGGTGGAAAACGAAGGTAATGGCCGGATGTGCACCACTGCGCCGCCGGTGCATATTGCATTGATGGGTTTGGAAAAGGTGGTGGAAAAGTTGCAGGATGTACCACCTTTGCTGCGCCTGCTCACCGGTTCCGCCACCGGCCAGCCGATCACCACCTATTTCAACATGATCACCTCGCCGCGCCGGCTGGATGAATTGGATGGCCCCCAGGAAGTGCATCTCGTCATTCTCGATAACGGGCGTTCCAGTATCTACGGCGACGCCGAGCGCCGCGCCACCTTGCAATGCATCCGCTGCGGGGCCTGTCTGAATCACTGTCCGATCTATATCCGGCTCGGCGGACACGCTTATGGTCACGTTTATCCCGGCCCCATCGGTTCGATCCTGACCCCGCAATTGGAAGGGCTGGACGAAGCGGGCGTGATGGCCAGCGCCTCTACGTTCTGCGGCGCGTGCGAGGAGGTCTGTCCAGTTAAAATTCCGTTTACTGAAATTCTCCGCATGTTGCGCAACGAGGCTTACGCCCAGGGTGAGTCAGAGCATGATGTCAAGGGCCACGGCTACCGTTACACCACGGTGGAAGGACTGAGCTGGAAAAGCTGGGCGCTGTACAACACCCGTCCCGGACTGGCCCGGATTGGTTCCCAAATATTGGGCAAACTTGGCCAGCATCTGCCGATGATCGGCCCGCTCAAGGAATGGACCCGCACCCGCACCCCGCCGCTGTTCGCCCCGAAGAGCCTGCATCAACTGGCCCAGGAACGAGGACTCGACAATGACCGCTAACGCCCGCGCCAACATCTTGTCCCGGCTGCGGGCCACGACTATCCAAGGCCAAGGTCCTTTTATCGTGCCGGACGCGCCAATCATTGCGGGGTTAGAGCTGAGTCTGGAGGAGCGCATCGGCCGGCTGCAGAGAATGCTGGAGACCATGCATGCCGAGGTGCGGGTCGTGTCTGCCGGTGGCTGGCTTGATGAGTTCAAGGCCATGCTGCGCACCCGCGCGCTGAATGGATTGCTGTATGGACCTGCAGCACCGTTCGGTCCAGCGCTGGAAGCGGCTTGGGAAGCAGATTTGCCACCCCTCGTTCCCTATATCGAGCCGGCCGAACAATGCCGGGAGCGGTTGTTCAGTATCGACGCCGGTATTACCTCTACGCGAGGCGCCATCGCTGAGACTGGCGCTTTGATCCTCTGGCCCAGTGCGGCAGAACCCCGTCTGATGTCGCTGACGCCGGGCTTGCATATCGCAGTGCTGGATGCCAAGACGATCTTTAACACCTTCGCTGAGGCGATCGATCAGCAGCACTGGCTGAGGCACGGGATGCCGGCCAACGCTCTGCTGATTTCTGGCCCGTCCAAAACCGCTGATATCGAGCTGACTCTGACCTTTGGCGTGCATGGACCGAAAGAGCTGGTGGTGTTTATTCTTAGCTAAATTAACGATATGCAACGTCTCGACCCGCTCTACACTCATCTAACCGGTTTTAACCTGATCGAAGCCAGTGCCGGAACGGGTAAAACCTATACCATTACCGCACTCTACGTGCGGCTGGTGGTTGAAGCACATATTCCGGTCAACCGCATTCTAGTCGTGACTTACACCAATGCTGCAACCAAGGAATTGCGTGATCGCATTCGTAGCCGGCTGGCGCAAATCCGCCACGCCTTTCTACAGGGCCGCGCTGACGATGACGATGAATTGGGTGTGCGGTTACTGGACTTGGCCCCGGATCGGGAATTGGCCATTCGCCGTCTAAGCAATGCCCTGCGCGGTTTCGATGAGGCCGCTATTTTCACCATCCACGGATTCTGCAAACGGGTGTTGGGTGACAATGCCTTTGAAAGTGGTCTGTCGTTCGATACCGAATTGATGGCCGACACCCGTGAGCTGTTGCGGGAAATTGTCGAGGATTTCTGGCGCCGGGCGTTCTATCCCGGTTCCCCATTGGTAGTGCAATACTTTCTGGATAAAGGCGATAGTCCGGAGACGCTGCTCAAACAGGTGGAGCCTCATCTCGGCAAACCTTATCTACAGATCGTGACGCCAAATGGCGGCGCTGACGGTGCGGCGTTGGAGCAGGCTTTTTTCGCGGCCTTCTATAAGGCCCGCGATGGATGGCGGCAGGATCGCGCCGGAATTGAGGAGCTATTGTTAAATTCACCGGTCATCAACCGGCAAAAATATAACTTGAAATCGATTCCCGGCTGGCTGGAAGCGATGGATGCTTATCTCAGCGCTGATCCGCCGCGACTGGCGCTGTTCAACAAGTTTGAACAATTCACTACGGCGAAACTGCACGCCTCGATCAAGAAAGATCAGACCGCGCCGCACCATGTTTTTTTCGACGCTTGTGAAGCACTGAAAACTGCTTGCGAGGCGTTGGCCGATTACTGCCGCTATCAGATCCCGGTGCAATTGTTGAAATACTGCACCGGTGAATTGGCGGTGCGCAAGCGGCGGCAACAGTTGCAGTCTTATGACGATTTGCTGCTGGATCTACACGCCGCCCTCCATCATCGCCGGCATGGAGCGGCGTTGATTGAAACGCTCCGCAACCGCTATGCTGCGGCGTTGATTGATGAATTTCAAGACACCGATCCGGTACAGTACGAAATTTTTCGCTGCATCTACGCCGGGACCGGCAAGCCGGTGTTCCTGGTCGGCGATCCGAAACAGGCTATCTACAGCTTCCGGGGCGCCGACATCTTTGCCTACCTGACCGCCCGTCGCGATACACTGCAACAGTATACTCTCGATGTGAACTGGCGTTCTGATCCACGCCTGTTAACCGCCTTGAACGCAGTGTTCGGTACGGTTAAGGATCAACCGTTTCTATTCGATGGCATCCCCTTCCATCCAGCTATCCCGGCTGAGCGCAAGCAGCACCTGCCCTTGCGGATTCAGGGACGGCTGGAACCGCCGCTGCAACTCTGGCTGGTGGAGCCCGGCAGTTCAGGTAAACCCGTGAACAAGGGCATGGCAAGCCAGCAAGCAGCCCGGGCTACAGCGGCAGAAATCGCCCGGTTGTTGAATCTGGGCGTGCGCAACCAAGCACACATCGGTGAACGGCCGCTAGCCGGTGGCGACATCGCGGTGTTGGTCCGTAGTCATTGGCAAGGGCGATTGGTTCGCCGGCATTTATTGCAATTGAATGTGCCAAGCGTCCGGCATGCCGATGACAGTGTGTTTCTCTCGGAGGAGGCCCGGCAATTGGAGTGGTTGCTGGCGGCGGTTGCGGAACCCGGCCATGAAGGCCGGGTGCGCACCGCGTTGGCGTCTGATCTATTCGGGTTGAGCGGAGAAGCGTTGCATCAGCTTCATGAGCAGGAGCAGGCTTGGTCGCGCTGGCTGGAAAAGTTTCAGGATTACCGGCAATTGTGGCACGAACACGGCTTCATGCGCTTCTTTCGCGTCTGGCTGATCAACGAAGGCGTACCGCAACGCCTGCTGGCTTTCCGTGATGGCGAGCGGCGCTTGACCAATGTGCTGCATTTGGCGGAATTGCTGCATGTCGCTAGCCGCACGCATCCCGGTATGGCGGGTTTGCTCAAGTGGCTAGGCGATAGCCGCCATTTGCCGGCCAATAAGGATGAAGAGCAGCAGTTGCGGCTAGAAAGCGACGAAAATCTGGTACGGATTGTCACCGTCCATAAGAGTAAAGGGCTGGAATATGACGTGGTGTTTTGCCCGTTCCTGTGGGATGGGCGGTTGCGCACGGGTGAAGAGGACCGGGTGCTGTATCATGACCCGGCTGATTTGCGCCGCTCCATTCTCGCCATCGGCGTTAGGGACGATGATCCAGCCATTCAGCATGCCCGCCATGAGGAAATAGCCGAGAACCTGCGCTTGTTCTACGTGGCGCTGACGCGCGCCAAGCAACGCTGCACCCTGGTCTGGGGCAAGATGAAGGAGGCTGACACCGCGCCGGCTGCCTGGCTGTTGCATCATCCAGCGGTGGCAGGCCCTTCGCAAGATGCCCTGGAAGTCACGCGGCAGCGTTTTGACAGCATCACGCCGGCCGTCTTTCTCCGTGACCTGCAAAGTGTGTTTGCTCCGGCGGGCGAGACGGTTGCAATGGTGCCGTTGCCTCTGGAGACGGGAAGCCGTTACCAACCCCCTGCCGTTGAAGAGCCGGAGTTGCAAGCACGGGTTTTCAATGGGTCGCTGTCTGAATTCTGGCGAATAGGCAGTTTTACGTCGCTGACCGCGGGGTTATCGGCGGAAATGCCAGATTATGACATGACGCCAGTTGTTCCGGTGGTAGAAACCGGACTGGTGGCTACACCTCGTCTTGATCGTTTCAACTTCCCGCGCGGCGCACGGGCCGGTACCTGTTTACACGCTATTTTCGAACGGCTGGATTTTAGCCAGCAGGATCGGGAACAACTGGAGAAGCTGGTGGCCCGGACACTGGCCGGGCACGGTCTGGATGCTGAGTCCTGGACGTTGGCGGTGGCTGATTGGGTGGAACGGGTGCTGGCGACGCCGCTGCACGGCAACGGGTTGCGGCTGGATGCAGTGACACTGGATCGGCGGCTGAATGAACTGGAATTTTATTATCCGCTGGCTCATCTGCGTCCTGAGGCGTTGCGGCAGGTGCTGGAGCGGCATGGTTACGCAGCCAGCCCCTTCCGGGAGATGATTGACCAATTGGATTTCAATCCCTTGCGAGGTTATATGAAGGGCTTCATCGATCTGGTATTTGAAGCAGAGGGGCGGTTCTATCTGGTGGATTACAAATCCAACTGGTTGGGGCCAGAGCTGGCTGCCTATCAACCGGATCGGCTGGCTGAAGCCATGGCCCGTGAGGCGTATGTGCTGCAATATCTGATTTATACGGTCGCTCTGCACCGCTATTTGCGCTTGCGGGTGCTAGATTATGATTATGAGCGCCATTTTGGCGGGGTTTTTTATCTGTTCCTGCGTGGTATGGATCCAGCGCAAGGCAGGGATTGTGGGGTATTCCATGACTTACCGGCCCCAGCGCTGGTCGCGGCCCTGGATAAGTTGATGGGGCGCCCCTAACGGATCAACGCATGGCGCGGCTTTTGTGTAAGCCTCTTCACTGAGCTTCTGGCTCCACCAACGGAAAGATCAATGGCCACTGAGATTGAACACAAATTTTTGATTCAAGACGACCGCTGGCGCCAGCAGGTCGAGCGCTCGGTACGGATGCGGCAGGGCTACCTGACCAGCGACGCTCGTTGCTCGGTGCGGGTGCGAGTGGCCGGTCACCAGGGCTTCCTAAACCTCAAGAGCGGAACTCTAGGCATCCAGCGCAGCGAGTATGAATATTTCATCCCGCTGGACGAAGCCGAGGAAATTCTAGACACCTTATGCGAAAAGCCACTGTTGGAGAAGACCCGTCATTATCTGCATTTCGGCGAACATTTGTGGGAAATCGACGAGTTTGCCGGTGATAATGCCGGCCTGATCGTGGCAGAAGTGGAGCTGAGCCGGCCCGGCGAGCCCTTCGCTCGGCCCGATTGGGTGGGCGAGGATGTTTCACACGACATCCGTTATTACAACTCGCAACTGGCCCGGCATCCTTACCAAAGCTGGTCATGTCCGAGCGATTGATTCACGTTAGCCTTCCAGCGCAACGGCTGGATCTGCTGGAAGGGCAACGGGTAGTCGCGACCTATTCCGTGTCGACCGCGCGCAATGGTGCCGGTGAGCAGCGTAACAGCGGTTGCACACCGCGCGGCTGGCATCGCATCCGCCTCAAGATCGGGGCTGGGCAGCCTCTTAACACCGTGTTTGCCGGCCGCCGGCCCACCGGTGAAATCTATAGTCCTGAATGGGCGGTCCGGTACCCGGAGCGGGACTGGATTCTGACCCGGATTCTCTGGCTGACCGGGTTGGAGTCAGGCTACAACCGGGGGGGGCATTGCGACACCCTTCGCCGGTTTATCTATATCCACGGCTGTCCGGATACCGCGCCGATGGGCAAACCGCTCTCGCACGGCTGTATTCGCATGAGCAATCTGGATGTGCGGGATCTGTTTGAACGGGTGGTGGCCGGTGACCGGGTGTTTATCGCTGGTTAAGAAGCTGTATTAAATAAATGTTGATAGCCATATAGACGTATTGACTGGACAGACCCAGCAAGGGTTTGCAGAGCAGGTGTGTTCGATCTTCTGGATGTTGTTGAGTTGGCTGTTATGGTTGGGAAAGGTAGCCAAGCGGGGATCGTTGTCTTAAGGTTTAATTGAGCCGTTCAATATGGGAAGCAGTTTAAACCCTTTTGAGGATGTGTTTTTTTGCATCACATTGGAGGAATAACACCATGCGTTTATGGCACAAAACGATGTTTATTTTGACAGCAACGGCGTTGTCTGTTGCAACAGCCCAAGCTGATATGACCGCGATGGAACGTGCTCAAAAGTTCGGAATCTCCGATATTCGAGGTATTGCCTACATCCCAGGCCCTACAGGACCGGAGAAGCCATTGGATCCTCGGTTTGGCGGTGTCCTGCCTTATTTCCAGGGTGAAATACAAACTTATGATAAAAGCGGTAATCCATACTATCAGCCTGACCCGAATAATCCACGAGCTAAATTAAATGTCAAATACACCATTTATTATGACTCGGATTTCTACAATGCCGATTTTCGAGATTTGTGGGGCAAGGATGTCAATAAGCAGGGCCGTGATGACTTAGGCCGATATAAAGCGGAACTCAACGCGAATTTTATTCATCTCTACGATTGGAATACGGACCGCAGGTTTCGTAATCACGATCCATTTCTCAAATACGCCAAAAACTTGGGTATGAATGTTACCATTCCTATCTCCAATTATATCTATGAAATAATGTGTGGGAGTAACCCGGACGTTCCCCAGCAGGATTGGCCGAAGTATGTAAAGCAACTATTTGATGATATCTATGAGGGGTCCTTAAATCCCGATCCAGCCGCTGGTGTCCTGAAGATCTTTAATGAATTCGATGTGAGCCAATGCAAAAGAGCTGATTTGGTCGCTCAGGTCGCTTTGTATTGGAAAGAACTGGAAGATGAACTGGCGGTCCCCGACCGCAATCGGTTGCCGGTCATTTTCCCTGTCACCTTCGGGATCAAGCATGACCTTGCTGGCGGCGCGGTTCTGGACGCTTTTAACGCGATCCTCGCCGAGCCAAGGCTGGGCTTGGCGTTCTGGAAAGCGCGCGTCATTTATGCGACCAATCCTTTCAATGATGGCCCTTTCATGAGGGAATGGATCGATCATCAGCTTCCCGCGTGGTTCATGGGCCATAATATTCCAACCGATACGCCGGTCATGTTCACTGAATACGGGCGTAGCTCAGATGAATCCAGTCCCCCCAATGAAGCCGGTCAGGCAGCATGGGTTAAGCGCCAGTTCCAGTCCATGTGGCAACCCGCCAAGCCTGTGAATTTCCTGGGCGCCTGTGCCTTCGTCAACCAGTACCGCTTCTGGCTCGACGCGCCTGAACCCAACTTCGCGCTCATGGATTTCAATCGTGGGGGTGGCGCTTGGAATCAGCCGGCGGCAATGTATGTCCAGACTGAGAAATATCAGAACCCCAATGCGCTAATAGGGCAGAAATGGGATGCCAGCTACCAGGTCGGCCCACAGAAGCCGAGGCCCGCTTACTGCGAATTAGCGCGCGTCTACGGTGCTCCACCCTCGGGTGACTGTCCATAACAACGATGGTCAGCAAACTTGAAGGATTGTTAACGCAGTTTGCGGCGCGCTGGGGTTGGGATGAACCTCAGCGTAATGCGCAGAACCGCTATATCTTTGCGCGGGGTGGCGGGTTGCCTGCATATTACCCGGCTTCAGACCGGTAACCGGATTTGCCTGGCAGGTCATCTTGAGTCACTGCTGGAAGATGCCTCTACTACAATACAATTCTGCGCAAGCATTGAGTTGAGTAGGTTCAGAGAAGCAGGGGGAAGTTTTTAGCGCCTGTTTAGAATCTCCGGAGTAAACCTGCGCCGCCTGTAGTGTTCATCACGGCGTGACAATGGGTAGAAGATACGCGCCTATGCCAACCTCAATGCCCTTCTATTTTGGCGCGCAAACTGTCGAGTACGCCCTTGAACGCCTCTTCGTTATGGGGATTGAGGTCGCTTAATGTCTGGTGCGCTTCGTAGACGATGCGGGTCAAGTCGTTCTTGCACGGACCCTCGATGTCCAACTGTTGCAAGGTCGCAGTGATAGTTTCGCCCGTATCACGGATATTGAAAATCTCGTAGAACCCCATGCTGTCCATGACTTGATTGACATCAGGGTTGGTGGACAGCAAAGTGGTCTTATTCGCGAAATGCTGGCGGTTGAAGTTGGCAATTTTCGCCAGTAAACCTAGACTGGTGCTGTCAATGGAATGAGTCTCGGTCAGATCAACCACGATATCCTCGTAGTCGGCGCGCGCAAATAAGGCGTCCAGGAAATCCCCCAGAGCACAGCCCATGGTATAGCGCACATCGCCAACCAGTTTCAGGATATAGATATTGCCCTGTTTGACGTAGAATGCGGCCCCCGAATTCATAGTCAAATCATCCTCTTGATCAGTAACAGGGTGATATCGTCCGGCAACGAACCTGCTTCATCTAGCCCTAGCGCTTGAATCAGATTTTCAATAGTCAATTCGGTGTGACTGATCAGATCCAATAAAAATGCCTGCTTATCGCGCAGTGTGGTCTGCGGTAGAGTTTCCAGGATACCATCCGAGATGAAAGCCATGGTAAAGCTCGGCGGTAACTGCATCGACTCATTTTGGTAGTTGGCGAAATCGAACAGGCCGATAGGCAAACTTTTCTTGCCGACATAGTGGGCTTCTTCGCCATCGAACAGGATCGGGAAAGGGAATTGGCCGCCGCTGCTATACCGGAGTTGGTTGCTCGACCAGTCGATTACACCATAAAACATGGTCAGATACTTGTCCATGTGGCAACTGAAGATTTCCCGGTTCAGCCGGCCCAATGTTTCTGCAGGATTGAGGATACCCTTATCGCGGTTTTGCCGGCGCAGTTCCCGGTAGCGGCCGATATAACTCTTGAGCATCACTGTTACGAAAGCCGATGAGACTCCGTGCCCGGAGACATCGGCGATATAGAAACCGAGATGATCGCCGTCAATAGCGAAATAGTCTACAAAATCACCGCTGAGATATTGCGAAGTCAGCAGATGACGGCTGAAGCGGTAGTTGCGGTACAACTTATTGTTTTCCGGTAGCAATTGAAACTGGATGCGCCGTGCCGCTGCTTCATCTTCCTGTAGTTGCCGCACAGTTTGTTGCAATTGTTCATTGACTGCTTCCAGGTGTTCGCGGTGTTCGCGGTTTTCCCGGCGCAGCCGGGCGCGTTCTAGCGCATGGCCGATAGCGTGCTCTAGCACCGCCATATCTTCAATTGGCTTGGTGACGTAGTCCCAGGCGCCGAGCTTGAGTGCCTGAATGGCGTCGCTCATCCCGCCCATTCCGGAAACCACCAGAATCGGCAGGTCAGCAAATTCGCGGGTCACCGCGGCTAGCACCTGCAAGCCATCCATTTCTGGCATGCGCAAGTCACACAGGACCAAGTCAGGATGCTCGCGGCGAATCAGCTCAACACCTGTCCGGCCATCACCTGCCTGGATGACCTCAAAGCCACTGTCTTCCAGGTAGGTCGCGAGGATTTCACGGACCATCGGCTCATCATCGATGGTCAAAATACGCACGGCTGGGGTACTCATGGCCGGTTCTCTCGCAGGACCAGCTCCCGCACCGCCGCCGCCAAGGGTGCCATATCACTTAGAGGTTTTTGGTAAACGCAGGCATTATCTAAACCCATGGTACGCAGGTCTTCGGGTAGGCTATAGTTGGACGAACCCGTGTGGATTAGAAAATCCATGTCAGGGCACAAGCGGTGCAGGGTGCGGATTGCTGTGTTGCCGTCCATATCCGGCAGGCGCAAGTCCGTGATACAAACCCGGCAGTGGCTGCCATCCAGCAGCCAACGCAGCGCGGGGGTCACGGCTTCGAAGGCTGCTACTCGCAACCCCTCATCCTCCAAGTAAGCTTTAAGATTTTCCCGGATCATTTCCTCATCATCGATGATTAACACCCAACCTGTCATGATAACGCTCCCCGGTCCAGGGGTAGACGGATGCTGAAACAAGCGCCCTTGCCTGGCTGGGATGTTACAGATAGCCGGCCCCGGTGCTGTTCGGTCACGATGAAATAGGATACCGATAACCCCAGGCCGGTCCCTGCGCCAACTTCCTTGGTAGTGAAGAACGGCTCAAAAATTCGTTTAAGGGTTTTTTCATCTATCCCAGGGCCGTTGTCAACTACTTCGATGAGGGCCCAACGTGATTCATAGCGGGTTCGCAAGAGGATCGTGGGTGAGGGTACGCTATCCGCGGCCATGGCCTGGGCAGCGTTCTTGAGCAGATTGAGAATCACTTGCTCGATTTCGGTCTTATCGCAATGCACAACACCTAGGCGGGGATCGAAGTCGCGTTGAATGTTAATGTGCTTGAAATCATACTTCTTTTTTAGATCATAATCGCTAGCGGCCAGTCGCAGTACGGTTTCCAGTAAATCCTCGACATTGACGGGCACAAAGCGCGATTCGCTGCGGCGGCTGAACGATAACATATCGGCGACGATTTTAGCCGCGCGGGCGCCGGCTTCCCGGATGCCTTCCAGAAAATGCAGAACGCGGCGCTGTTCCAGGTAACGATTGAGCCGGTTTAGGTCGATGCCGATGGCTTCGGCAGTGGCTCGATTTTGCGGCATGGCGGGATCAATGCGCCGCAGGATATTTTGACTACCTTGCAGGATCGCACCCAATGGATTATTGATTTCGTGCGCCATGCCGGCGGCCAGTCCGCCGACTGACAGCATTTTTTCCGTCTGCACCATCATGGATTCGATTCGGACCCGGGCAGTCACGTCATCAACCCGGATGACTGCGCCGCTCGCGCTGTCCGCTATTAGAGGATAGACCATGACATCGGCATAATGCATTTCGCCTTGATCTTCAAGTGTCATGCGTGGGGTCTTGATCGGGTGGCCCAAATGGATCGCCTGGCGGATCTGTTCAAATTGACTTTCCAGTTGTGGAAACAGCTCGCCGAAGAACCGGCCTTGGGCTGTTTCCCAGGAGACGCCGCAGGCTTGTTCAGCCGGTTGGTTGATCACGGTGATATATCCCCAGGGATCGACGCCGATCAGCACCGACGGCATGGAGTCGATGATGTTCTTGAGGTAGAGGCGCATGCGTGCGACCTCTTCCTTAGCCTGTTTTTGCTCGGTGATATCGATAGAGACGCCCAACACCGCAGTTTCGCTGAAGCCCGGCTCGTTGAATGGGATCTTGATCGTTTGCAAGGTGCGGATGTGACCTGTGTGGTCGGTGAAGCATTCCTCAGCAATTTGTTTCGATGCGCCGCTTTCAATGACCTCGCGATCATCAGCCAGCATCCGTTCCGCCTCTGCGTCAATGCCATGCACGGTGCGTTGAGAGTGATTGACCAGTTCTTGGACGGTGAGCCCGTAGGCGGCTGCGGTCGCTTGATTGGCCAATAGGAAGCGTCCGTGGCGGTCCTTAGCGAAAATCATGTGAGGGACCAGGTCGATGATTTGGCGTAGACGTATCTCGCTTTCACGTAGCGCCGCTTCTGCCTTGATCTGCTCGGTGATATCGGTGCCGGTACCACGATAGCCGAAAAATTCGCCTTGCTCATCGTGGATGGGTTTGCCGCTAATCTTTAGGTAGCGGTCCGCGTTGTGCCGGTTGCCAATACCGGTGCGATAGACAAAATCACGAAATGGCAAGTTTTTTGCTAATGTATCTCGATGTTGACGCCATTTTTGGCGATCGGCAGCAGATTCGATGGTCGCTATCTCCCACCGGGTGCGGCCAAGGACGTATTGCGGGGCGATACCTGTTAGCGCATAGAAGCGTTCGGATAGATAGGTGAACTGCAGATTTTTGTTCATTTCCCAGATCCAGTCGCTGGCTGCCTCAGTGACGTCGCGAAAGCGCGCCTCGCTTTCGCGTAACGCGGATTCTACCTGTTGGCGTTCGCTGAGTTCGCGTTGCATCTCCTGGTTCCGGTGTGTGATCCGTTGCCGCAGCATCCAGGACCATAAGAGGGAGGCAATCATGGTCAGAACCATAGGTATTGAAATCCACAGGCTTAGGCAGAATATGTCGGGAGGTGCATCAGTTGCGCTGACGGCTGTTGAGAATGATGCATGATTATTTTCAGCCGCTACGGTACTGGCGATGCTATCGATAGCAATGATGGCGAGCAGCGCGAAACACCGCGCCAGCCACGGGCCCATGAATCGGCGATTGGGAACAGCGGGTGGTTTCCGCGGCAATGGATGGTGTAATGGATGTGGCTGGTCGGGCATGATGACTAACGATAGCGGGTTGAAGCGCTATGATAAAACCATTTTGCAGAAACTGTGGGTCAATCGCTTTCAGTTAATCATGCCGGGTCATTAGTAGGCGTGTTCACGGTACTAAGCGAGACCTGAATCAGACTGAATGCCCACGATGAATTTATCTTGTGCCAGAATAAATAAACCTGCTAGGAACTCAATTTATTTTAGTGGGCATAAAAAAGGCGGCCCGAGGCCGCCCTTACTTTGACCAGTGCCCCGGTTCAGCCGGGTCTTGTAGCGATAAATTATTGCAGTCCTTGAATATAAGACGAGACTGCCTTGATTTCCATGTCAGTCATCTTGCCAGCGATGCTACGCATCATCTGACCTGCGTCATTGGCGCGTTCCATGGCGCGGAAGGCTTTGAGTTGGATTTCGGCATACTCCGCATGCTGTGCAGCGACTGCCGGGAACTTCGCCGCTGGATTGCCCGCACCGGTAGGACCATGGCAAGCCATGCAGGCGGAAACGCCACTGGTCAGATTTCCGCCACGGAAAATCGCTTCACCTGCCGGAGCCAGTGCCGGGTCAGCAGCACTACGGGTGATTTGCTGCGAGGCGAAATAAGCTGAAAGGTCTTCCATATCTTGGGGACTTAATGGCGCGACCATGCCGGCCATAATCGGATTGGCTCGGGCGCCGCTCTTGTAATCCTGCAGTTGCTTGAGCAGGTAATCAGCGCTTTGCCCTGCTAGTTTGGGATATTGGGGATTGACACTGTTGCCATCCGCGCTATGGCAGGCTGCGCAAGTGGTGGACTTCGCCTTGCCCGCGGTAGCATCGCCCGCAGCCAGCGCGGTGGTCGCAGAACCGAACAATGCGCATGTCGCGGCGATTACAACAAATTTTTTCATTTTTTAAAGGCTCCTGTACGATGACGGAATTCGGTTCAGGCGACCTGCCGCCGGTATGAATGAGATCTAACGTAAACCGGCGGCCGAGCCTTGCTTGATCACGGCGGAACCGGTATTGGTTTGATCGATCCCAGCCTGCGAAAGCAGCGGTTTTATATATCAGTTTCGGCCTTTAAGTTCAATGAAAAACCCTGACAAGCATGTCCCTTTTGCTCCAGCGACTGAAGCAGTCAATCGTTATCGAACAGTGCATTTTTTAAATAGTGTCAATGAGTTCGGGAGATTATTGCCCGATACTGGCCGGGAGGTTGCCTTTGCCGGGCGCTCGAATACGGGCAAATCCAGTTCCCTCAACCTTCTGACCAGTCAGCGCCAGCTTGCCCGGGTCAGCAAGACCCCTGGGCGCACGCAGATGATTAACTTCTTCGAAGTGGAGCCGGATCGCTATCTGGTCGACTTGCCCGGCTATGGCTATGCCCGCGTGCCTGAGGCGATGCGCCGCCACTGGGGGGCATTATTGGAGCGCTACCTGCGCGAGCGGCAAGCACTGCGTGGCCTCCTGCTCGTGATGGACATTCGCCATCCGTTGACCGGCCTGGATCAGCAAATGCTAGATTGCTGCATTGCTCGTGAACTGCCAACACATATTTTGTTGACCAAGGCCGATAAATTGAGCCGGGGTGCAGCACAGTCCGTATTGCAACAGGTGCGAAAGGCATTGCGGACCAGTTATCCACGAGCGACTGTCCAATTGTTTTCGGCAATGACCCGCCACGGTGTGGAAGAAGCCCATGCACGATTAGATGAGTGGTTGGGGTATTGAGATATCAGGTGGCGGGTATCGGATATTTGTGTGGAACCTGATGCCTGCCTGATACCTTCTTCATCCACCCTGGACCGATGGCGGATCGGGAGCTGCCCGCCATCCCTCTGCGAGTAGCCGCGCTTGCAATGCCTGGCTGACTAGTTGGCCGATTCGTTCCAGAAACAGTGTCCCTACTCCGGGATGAAAGCGGTTAGGATCGCCACTACCTACAGCCAGTAAACCACGCCATTGGTTGCCATCTAGGGGAATAAGTGCTGCCGAGACAGCGTGATAGGCGCTATCGCCGAACAGGGCAGCGGCTTGTTCCAGACTCAACCGGCCGCACTGAGGACGACCTGCGCGAAAGATCTCATCGAATAGCCCTACTACGTCCGGCCGTAGCAATTCTTCAACTTCGCTTAGACCCACCGTGGGCGGCACCGCCAGGCATAGGGCGACACAGTCGGCTTTAAATTCTTCACGCAGGATCGCTTTGACGCCGTGTAGCAGCTCATCCAGGCCGCCTCGTGCATCAAGCAACCCAAGCGCCAATCGTTGCACTCGTTCGGCCAGCCGGTCATTGTCCCGGGCAATGTTGACCAGCTCTATCAATTTGTCGTGCAAACGTTGCACATGCTCCCGAAGCAACCGGTTTTGGTATTCTAATAGTGATACGGCCGGCCGGCAGGGATGGGGGATGCGCAGTTCTTCGGCCAGTTCGGGATGATCGGTGAAAAATTCAGGATGATCGCGCAGCCAGGCAACTGCCTTTTGTTCAAAGTCTGGCGTCCCCAAGGTTTTCAGTGCGTCCTGTTCCTCACTCACAGCACGATCCACCCTTCAAATACAGTTGCGGCCGGCCCGGTCATCGTCACGGATTCACCCTCGCCGGTCCAGTGAATCTCCAATTCGCCACCGGGTAGTTTTACCCGGACGTTTGGGTATAGCCGGTTCCATAGTTGCCCCACAACGGCTGCCGCACAGGCGCCGCTGCCACAAGCCAGTGTTTCACCCGCGCCGCGCTCAAACACGCGCAAGCGGATGTGGTTTGGATCAACAATTTGCATGAAGCCGACATTTGCACGTTTGGGGAAACGGCTATGCTGTTCGAGCAATGGTCCCAAATGCGCGACCGGGGCTTGGGCAACATCGTTGACTATTACGACGGCATGCGGGTTGCCCATCGACACGACGCCAATCTCAAGTTCCATGCCATCAACGGTGATAGCATAGCGCAGGGCGCGCTCCGTGGCGAAGAATGGAACATCGGCCGGTTCCAATCGGGGCGGACCCATATCTACCGTGACTTGGCCATCGGATAGGAGGCGCAGTTGTAGCAAACCGGCTAGGGTTTCGACACACAGTTCATTTTTTGAGGTTAGGCCCTGGTCATGAACGAAGCGGGCAAAACACCGGGCGCCATTGCCGCATTGCTCAACTTCGCTACCGTCAGCGTTGAAGATGCGGTAGCGGAAATCAGCATCTGCACGCTGCGGTGTCTCCACTAGGAGAATTTGGTCGCAGCCGATACCAAAGCGGCGATCCGCCAAATGACGAATGTGTTCTGGTGCTAGCGCCGCGGTCTGGTTGATGCGATCGATCACGACGAAATCGTTGCCGAGTCCGTGCATTTTAGTGAACTTAAGAATCATGATATTGTTTCAATATTCATATTATTGATCTAAAAATGTTTTTACAATTTTTCTGTTGCCAATGCTAGGACTCCTAGATCAGTACCTCAACACAAGCCGGGTGACTAAGAAATCTTGCTGGGCTGGCGCTCAGACCATAAGCGCCTGATTGAAAGACTACAATCAGATCGCCAACCTCAGCCTTTGCCAATTCCATCCGGTCTGCCAGTATATCGAGCGGTGTACACAAGGGTCCTACCACCGACACGACTTCCCGTTCAGTGCCGGCCACCCGGTTGCCAACCACTACCGGATAATTTTTGCGCACGACTTGACCAAAATTGCCTGACACGGCCAAGTGGTGATGCAGGCCACCATTGGTTATTAGAAAAGTGTGGCCGCGCGATACCTTGCGATCTACGACTTCAGTGACATAAATACCCGCCTCACCGACCAGATAGCGTCCTAGTTCTAACACCACATGGGCTTCGGGCAACTGCTCCTTGATCTGTGGCAGCCAATGCTCCAGATTGGCCGCGACGGGCTCCAGATCCAGTGGCGTATCGCCAGGGAAATAGGGGATACCGAAACCGCCGCCGATATTCAGTATTTGTACCGGCGATGGTGCATCTATCGCTAGCCGCAACGCCAGCTCAAACGTGCGGTCGTGGGCATCGATAAGCGCCTCCGAGCGCAGGTTTTGCGAACCGCTGAAAATATGAAAACCACGAAAGTTTAGATCTAACTGCTTGATTCGTTTTAGCAGCATTGGCGTCTGCTCAGCATCAACTCCAAATGGCTTAGGTCCGCCGCTCATCTTCATTCCAGATGCTTTCAACTCAAAATCTGGATTCACCCGCACTGCAACCCGCGGTTGTTGGCCCTGTTCGTACCCCAGTTGAGCCACCCTTTCTAGCTCCCCGGCAGATTCCAGATTAATGGTGATGCCTGCTGCAATCGCTGCTGTCAACTCAAGCGGACGCTTGCCAGGGCCGGCAAAGCTGATTTCAGCCGGGTCCATGCCGGTATCTAGCGCAACGGATAATTCACCGAGCGAAGCCACATCCAGGCCATCTACCAAATTAGCTAGATGCTGCACTACTGCTGGCATCGGATTTGCCTTGACAGCGTAGTGCAACTGGATAGCGGAAGGCAGCCGGTTGCGTAGAAGAGCAATCCGTTCATCCAGCAATCGGCGATCATAGGCGTAAAATGGAGTTTGTCCGGCTCGCGTTACCAATTGCGTTAAGGGAATGCCGCCAATGTGCAGACAATCATTAATAATTGGAAACTGGCTCATTGGCCAGTGGGTGGGACGAACGGTACTCATGAGTTTCTGCCTTATGATCTTTAGCCATTAATTCTTATTGAAAGTCGAGCAGATCTTCTGCCCTGTGAATCTCTGCGGCCTTATTGGATCAAGGAATTGCGTCTTAATCAACGGTTGGACAAGGGATTGAGCGTTTTGCCATTTGCCGCCGGGCCTATTGGGATCGGCCGGACAAGCGGTAGATAAGTAATTCCACTATAATTTTAAACAAACATTGCTATAGTCATTTAAAAAATGCATATGTTAATATATTGAGATTAATAAAGCGATCTCATCGGAATTTGGTTACCTGCTTTATTTATGGAAATAATTATGAAGCTAACTATCAGATTGTATAAGCTGTATAAATTATTGGGTTTACTGCTTTGTCTTTGGTCAGGTATTGCCACCACGGCATATTCCCAGGAGTGGATTTATACTGTCCGTCCTGGTGACAATTTATGGAATATTGCCGCTGATTATCTGACCCGCATGGATTACTGGCAGCGCTTACAGACGCTGAACCAAGTTGCTGATCCGCAACAGCTACCGCCGGGGATGAAACTCCGTATCCCTGTTACTTGGCTGAAGGGTCAACCTACGGCAGCCCGGGTTCTCAGCGTACAAGGCACCGCAGAGGTTAAGATTGCTTTTACCGGTCAAACGATGATGGTCACTGCTGATTTGTTGTTGCACAGTGGTGACGAAATTCGTACTGGTTCCGACGGTAACGTGAATGTGGAATTTGGCGATGGCTCCCGGCTGTTAGTGCAAGCCAATAGTCTCCTGGTTATGGATACCTTGAGTGCCTATGGTGATGCTAATATGGTGGACACTCGTCTCCGTTTGCAACAGGGCCGCGTAGACAACCAGGTTATACGCCGCCGGAGTTCCCGTACCCGCTATGAAATTCTTACGCCTGCGGCCACCTCGGCCGTGCGTGGCACGCGCTATCGGTTGAGTATGGATGCTGGTGACGCAACCGCACGCACGGAAGTATTGGAAGGTGCGGTAGAATTCCGTGGCACGCGCAAAATCCGAACCGTGACCGGCGGATTTGGCGCGCTGGCTGAAATCGGAAAACCGCCCGCAGCGCCTGTGCCGTTGCTGCCGCCGCCGGTGGCCGCTGACTTGCCTCCGGTCGTAACGCATTCACCCATTCAATTGAGCTTTCCCGCCCTCAAGGGCGCAGCTGCTTATCGCGCGCAAATTGCGCCGACTGCGCAGTTTGAGACCTTATTGTTCGATGCGGTCTCGGTGAATCCAGTTGTACGCGGCCCTGATTTGCCAGATGGCGATTATGCATTGCGCATTCGCGGCATTGATGCTAGAGGATTGGAAGGGCATGATGCCGATCATCGTTTCCGCCTGCATGCCCGTCCTGAACCGCCGTTTCTCATCAAGCCAGCCGATCAAAGTGCTGTCCTGGAACATGCCTTGGTTTTCGAATGGGCGGAGCCGCAGAATGCAGTGGCTTATCATGTTCAATTGGCTGAGGATGAGCACTTCAAAACATTAGTGTTCGATCTGCCGGAGTATGCCAAATCAAGCTTGACTCCAGATCAGACGCTGGAGCCCAAGCGCTACTTCTGGCGGGTGGCGACTCAAGATGCGGCTGGCAGGATAGGCCCATTCAGCGATCCGCAATTTTTCAGGTTGCAAGCGACGCCAAAGCTGCAAGCGCCGGAAGTCACTGCTGGCACCATGACGTTTCGCTGGAGTGCGGGTTTGCCTGGCCAGCAGTATCAATTCCAACTGGCCAAAGACTTTCAGTTTGAAACAGTGATTGTCGATCAACGGGTGTCTGAGCCGAAATTGACCGTCTCCCGGCCCGAATCTGGCTTTCTTTACTTGCGGATGCGGGCTATTGACGCCGATGGTTATGTGGGACCCTATAGTCCAGCACAGCGCATCGACGTTCCACCGGCGACCTATTGGCCGTTTGCGATTCTCCTGTTAATTCTAGCATTATGATTCAACTGTTTCGTTCCTATGAACATTTGTTCGAAAGAATAGGTTTGGCGCTAATGCTGGTGCTGCTGGCCTTCGTGCTGAACCAAACGGATTGGTTGAATCGCTGGAATTTGCTTTTCTACGACTGGAATCTGTCACATGGATCACGGGTGCCCGCCGAGGATATCGTCATTGTGGCCATTGATGAGCAGAGCTTGCGGAAACTAGGGCGCTGGCCATGGCCGCGCCACATTCACGCTGAGCTGGTGCGCAAACTTGCCGCATCTGGGGCGAAGGCGGTGGCATTGGATATCGTGTTTGCCGAACCCGATGTTGCCCATCCTGCGGCCGATAGGGATCTGGCCTCTGCACTGGCTGATTATGGCCGAGCGGTGTTGCCGGTGCTCAACGAACAAACCCGGTTGAACGGCCCATTGATCGAAACGCTGCCGATTCCAGCATTGGCAAAAGCCGCTGCCCGGCTGGGACATGTCGACGTGGAATTAGACCCGGACAGTATTGCCCGTGGTATCTATCTGAAAGCCGGGCTTGGTTCGCCACGCTGGTCAACCTTGACCTTGGCATTGCTGGAGATGGTGGATCCCAGCCGCTGGCAAACACTGCCTGGTCAGCATAATGTGCCAGCAGGTCCGGTATTTTCCAAGTCATGGCAGCGTGATTACCACATTCTGATTCCCTTTGCTGGTCCATCCGGGCACTTTCAGCGGGTGTCCTATGCCGATGTACTGCAGGATGGTTTTGCGTCGGCTGCGTTTTACGGCAAGTGGGTGCTGGTTGGCGTCACTGCCGCTGGTTTGGGAGATGCATTGCCCACCCCCGTTTCTGGACAAGCGCAACCGATGCCGGGTGTGGAGTTCAACGCCAATATCCTCGATGCCCTGCTGCGAGGGATGTTGATCCAGCCGCTCTCTGATAATAGCGCTCTCCTGTTGACCGGGATATTAGTGTTGCTGCCATTGGTTATGTGTGCAGTTTGCCCGCCACGTTGGACGCTACCCTTGTCAGGGTTGATATTGTTATTGACGCTCGTTGTCAGCTTTGGACTCTTGCAGATATTGCATCGCTGGTTCCCGCCGGTGGCGGCGCTGGTGGTGCAAGGGCTGAGCTGTCTATTGTGGATGGGGTGGCGCTGGCAGCAGGCGAGGCATGCACTCCTTACAGAGCAGGAACGCACTCAGGTAGCCCTGCATTCCATTGATGACGCGGTCATCGTCACGGATGTGCATGGCCTCGTGGAGTACCTGAATCCCAGGGCAGAATCTTTGCTGGGCTGTGCGCAGACGGCGTTACAGGGTCAGCCGCTGGGAGCGATTTTCCACTTGGCCAATGATTCTGATGGCCGATACCCGCTTGATCTGGCTGCTTTATGCTTGGAGCAGAACCAATTGTCCCGGCTGCCCGAAAACGGTGTGCTGGTGAGCCGTAATGGACGGGAGTATACGGTGCGCGCTTCGGCGGCGCCTATCCGCGATCCGCAGGGGCAGGTGTTAGGTGCAGTCGTGGCGTTCAGCGATACTACCGAGGCCTGCCGGCTGACCGAACAGATGACGTACCAAGCCACTCACGATGCGCTGACGCAGTTGCCGAACCGGCATTTTCTTCAGGGCCGGCTTAAGCGCGCCATCATGCATGCGCGCCGTATCAGACAGAGTTTTGCGGTGCTATATGTGGGCTTGGATCATTTCAAGAAAGTGAACGATGGCTTGGGTCATACCGCAGGAGATACCTTGCTGCGTGCGGCGGCAGCCCGGTTGCTGGTCTGCGGACGTGGAGAGGACACCATTGCGCGATTGAGCGGTGATGAATTTGTTATTGTGCTGGAAAATCTATCCCAGGAAGAGCAAGCGGCTGTATTCGCACGAAAGATTCTGGAAGCACTTGCCCCTTGCTTCCAAATTGAGAGCCATGAATGCTTTCTCACCGCCAGCGTTGGCATCAGCTTGTTTCCCAAGGACGGTGAGGATGTGGAAACGCTTCTGAAGAATGCTGACATCGCGATGCACCGCGCTAAGGACGGTGGTCGTGATATGGTCGAATTCTACAGCCAGGACATGCACATCCGCGCTTTGGAGCGACTGACTCTGGAACAAAGTCTGCGCTACGCCCTAGTCCGCCAGGAACTGGAAGTCCACTACCAACCGCAGATGGATTTACGGCATGGCTGTATCATCGGGGTTGAGGCGTTACTGCGGTGGCGGCACTCCCAGCGAGGATTGATATCGCCAATAGAATTTGTGCCGCTGGCTGAGGAAACCGGTCTTATCGAAGGCATCGGTGAGTGGGTGCTGCGAACTGCCTGCAAGCAAGCCAAGGTGTGGCAGCAGGAAGGTTTTCCGCCGTTACGTATGGCGGTCAACCTCTCCCCCCGCCAGTTTTGGCGGCCCGGTATAGTTGAAATGATTGACCGGGTTCTGAGAGAGACCGGGTTGGAGCCTTGCTATCTCGATTTGGAGATTACCGAAGGGCTGCTCATGAAAGATGTGGAGGACAGTATTGCAATATTGCATGCGCTCAAGAGGATGGGTATACATCTGTCCATTGACGATTTTGGTACCGGCTATTCGTCTCTGAGCTATCTAAAGCGCTTCCCGATCGATCAATTGAAGATCGACAAGTCTTTTGTCAGCGATGTCACTATTAACCAGGATAATACCTCCATCGCCATGGCGGTCATCGCTATGGCGCACAATATGCGGCTCAAAGTGATTGCTGAAGGCGTTGAAAATCCGGCGCAATTAGCTTTTCTGCAAAAATATCAATGCGATGAAATACAAGGCTACTATTTAAGCCGTCCGGCCCCGGCGCAGCAAATTCGTGCGTTGTTACGGGGAGAATTATTAAGTGCGGCGTTGAAAGACCCGAACAGCCGGCGATTAGCCAGGTAGCTTGCGCTGGTATGGTTAGCACGGCTGCTTTCAACCGTGCCACTGTTGGCTTGTGGCGGAATATCACCGCAGGGGTGAAGTAGGTTCATTGAACGAAGGTTCGCAGATGGAATGGCCGGACAAAATCCAGTGGTGTCCGGCTGCCATGCAGAGCCTCAACCCGATACCGCCTTGCTGCGCTGAGGCGTGATGGCTATTACAGAACCGTCCACTCTCATGCTGAAGATGTTTTGCTGATTATCGCAATATCCGATGGTGCCTTGCTGCGCTATGCTCGCAATCTCAAAGTCCCCCGGTATGTAAAAACGGCATTTTGAAAGTCTGGCCGCCCGATCTTCAAAACCGGTAACTCCTAACGCCCTCCCAAAAGGAAGAGCGGATAATCCATTGCTTCGTAAAACGCTTTCTCTTTTGTGGAGAGAGTTGAAATTTTTTATCTAACATATTGATTGATATCGTCGAACCGTTCTCCCAGCCCGTAACCGGATCTGTTTCACAATGAATGAGCTTGCCTTATTTTCTGCCGATGCGGCTGAGCGCTTGCCGCTCAAAATTTTCACCGAAAAGGCATACCTGGATTATTCCATGTATGTCATTCTCGATCGAGCGTTGCCGCATATCGGCGATGGCTTGAAGCCGGTGCAACGGCGCATTGTTTATGCTATGTCCGAATTAGGACTGAACGCCGGAGCCAAACATAAAAAATCTGCTCGCACCGTCGGCGATGTGTTGGGCAAGTACCATCCCCACGGCGATTCTGCTTGCTACGAAGCAATGGTGCTCATGGCTCAGCCCTTCTCCTACCGTTATCCTCTAGTGGACGGGCAAGGTAACTGGGGTTCGCCGGACGATCCCAAATCCTTTGCTGCCATGCGCTATACCGAAGCGCGGCTGTCGCCGTTCGCACAAGTGCTGCTGTCCGAGTTAGGTCAAGGCACGGTGGACTGGACGCCCAATTTCGACGGCACACTGGATGAACCGGTGCTGCTGCCCGCCCGTTTGCCCAATCTGCTGTTGAACGGCGCGACGGGCATCGCCGTCGGCATGGCCACCGATATCCCACCGCACAATCTTGGCGAAATCGCTGCGGCCTGCGTCCTCCTGCTCGACCAGCCTGACAGTGATTTGAATGCCTTGTGTGAAATTATTCCCGCACCGGATTATCCGAGTGGAGCAGAAATCATTACCCCTCGTGAGGAACTCCGCAAGCTCTACCAAACGGGCAATGGCGGGGTACGGCTGCGTGCGCGTTTTGAGCGGGAAAACGGTGATGTGGTGATCACCGCCCTCCCGCATCAGGTCTCCGGGGCGCGGATCATGGAGCAGATTGCTGCGCAGATGCGCGATAAAAAATTGCCGATGGTCGAAGACTTGCGTGACGAGTCCGATCATGAGAACCCGACCCGGCTGGTGCTGGCATTGCGCTCCAACCGGGTGGATGTGGATTTGCTAATGGATCACCTGTTCGCTACCACCGATTTGGAAAAGAGTTATCGGGTAAATCTGAACATGATCGGCTTGGATGGCCGGCCTCAGGTTAAAAATCTCAAACAAATCATCGAAGAATGGTTGTGTTACCGGGTTATTACGGTGCGCCGGCGGCTGAAATTCCGCTTGAATCAGGTCGAACAGCGCCGGCACATTCTGGAAGGGTTATTGATCGCCTATCTCAACCTGGACGAAGTGATTCGCATCCTGCGTACTGAGGAGAAGCCCAAGCCCGTGCTGATTGCTCGCTTCCAGCTCTCCGATATACAGGCCGAAGCAATTCTAGAAACCAAGCTGCGTCATCTGGCCCGGCTGGAAGAAATGAAATTGCGCGGCGAACAAGAGCAATTGCGTAAGGAACAGGAGCAATTGCAGTTACTACTTAGTTCCGAAAAGCGATTAAAGACGCTGATCCGCAAGGAGATTCAGGACGACGCCAAACGTTATGCTGATCCACGCTGCTGCCGGCTGATCGAGCGGCGGGCAGCGCAGGCGCTGGATGAAACCAGCCTAACGCCAAGTGAACCCGTCATGGTCATATTGTCGCAGAAAGGCTGGGTGCGGGCCGCTAAAGGCCGAGAGATCGACGCTTCGGCACTCAGCTACAAGTCTGGTGATGGTTTTCTGGCTCAAGCGCAAGGGCGCAGCAATCAGCCGGTCGTATTTTTTGACTCGACTGGACGAACCTATACTTTGCCGGTAGCAGGGCTGGCCTCGGCACGCGGGTCCGGTGAACCGTTGACTGGCAAGCTCAGTCCTCCAGAGGGTGCTCGTTTTCTCCAGGTGCTGTTAAGCAATCCTGACGATCTCTACCTGTTGGCGACGGATGCCGGTTATGGGTTTATCTGTGCCTTTGACGATCTGCTGAGCCGCAATAAAGCGGGCAAAGCTGTGTTGACCGTACCGGAGGGGGCACAAATCCTGTCACCGCTGCCAATCACAGGATTGGAGACCGATCGGCTGGCTGCAGTGGGCAGCGGGGGACGGTTGCTACTGTTTCCAGTGAAGGATCTGCCGCGTTTACCAAAAGGTAAAGGTAATAAAATTATTGACTTGCCTGGTGAAGAGCGGTTAGTCGCTTTGACACTCACGCCGTTAGAACGGGGTTTGATTCTCACCGCCGGCAAGCGGGATATGAAGTTGAAGCCGGCTGATCTGGAAGGCTATATCGGCGAACGGGGGCGGCGAGGCAAGCCATTGCCGCGCGGTTTTCAACGAGTGGAGCGGGTAGCCGCGGGGGAATAAGCGAGATTTGGCATGAGGCATTGAAATCAAGGTCTCTTCAAAAGATAGCGCGCATAAAAAAAGCCGGGATTCCATGAACCCGGCTAAAAACCACCAAAGGAAGGTGTGAAGAAGAACATCTGAACGATGTGGGGCATAGATTAGTTGAAATGTTGCACTGCGTCAAGCAAATTGATGCATGCACAAAAAATTTTTTGCGGCGCAATAAAAAAAGCCAGGACTATTAGGATAATCCCGGCTAAAGAACCACCAAAGGAGGATTTGGAGGACAACATTCTTGATGAATGTTGCATTGCAGTATAGGGGTTATATTGCACTGCGTCAAGCAGATCGCAACACAATTTTTCCTAGTTGTGCAGCAGTCAGTAACCGCTGATGGGCAGCGGTTGCCTGATCCAATGGAAATACTTGATCAATCGCTGGCTTAATGCGATGTTTATTTATAAAGCGCAGCATTTGCGCAAATTCGTCCGGCGATCCCATAGTGGAGCCAATAATGTGTGCCTGCCGGAAAAACAACCGTACCATGTCCAGTCCCGGTGGGTTGCCTGCCGTTGCGCCATAGACTACCAGCCGTCCGGCTGGTTTCAGCACGGAGAAACAACCTTTAAAAGACGGACCGCCCGTACCATCGATGACCACATCGACGCCGCCCGTCAATTTGGCGAGTTGTTTATCCCAGTCATCTGCCCGGTAGTTGACGCCGCCGGCCGCACCCATTTGCTGAGCCTGTTCCAATTTCGCCTCATCACCGCTGGTGACAAAGACCTGGGCGCCTAGCGCTGTTGCCCATTTCAAGGCAAAGGTTGCTACGCCGCCGCCGATGCCGGTGACTAGCACAGTTTCGCCAGGTTGCGTTACCGCCTGGGTCATCAGTGCCCGCCAGGAAGTTAGACCCGCCAGCGGGATGGCTGCTGCCTGTTCCCAGTTCAAGTGGGCCGGCTTAGCAAAGACATGACTGGATGGAACACACAGATATTCAGCGAATGTACCAGGGTCTGGCATCCCCAATACCCGGAAAGCGGGACTGGGAAAGCGTGGATTGCTGCCCCAGTCGTAAGCTGGATAAATCACGGCCTCCTGACCCAATAGATTGGCGGGCGCACCGGGGCCAAGTTGATCTACGACTCCCGCACCATCTGAACCCATGCTGCAGGGCAGGCGAATGCCAGGATACTGGCCGAGCGTAATCCAAACATCGCGGCGGTTGAGCGCCGAGGCATGGAGACGGATGCGAACCTGGCCTGGACCCGGTTTTGGCAGAGCGATATCTTCGATACTGAGCTGTTCGGGACCGCCGAGCTGGCGGAGAAGGACGGCTTTCATAAGCTGAATTCCTGCGTCGAAGTTGGAACGGTAAGGGCAATTGATTGCGGGCAGTCATTCACTTCCCGTCAAAATGTTCTACGTTTATGGGGACGAGTTTAGCCGGATTGATCAAACCTTGCCGGTATAGGCTCATTGAAAGACCGGCCCCTGCAAAATGTCGTAACTTTACATATACTTAAGAGTTATTGAAAACGACCGCAACCGGTGGCGTCGAATGCCAGAGGTTCGATTCCATTCCTCCGGATGGCCGGTTATTCCTCACCACTAGACGATTGCGAAGAGACGCATACGATGACTGACCAGCCTATCAACATGACACGCCCGTTGGACCTAACGCATGAGAAGCGCAATGTTGGCCCGCAACGTATCCAGCGGCCAATCTACGCAGATCTGCTGCCGACCTGTAATAACGCCTGTCCGGCGGGCGAGAACATCCAGGCCTGGCTGACGCACGCTCAGGCTGGCCGCTTCAAGGAAGCTTGGCAGAGCCTGACAGAAAACAACCCGATGCCGGCGATTCATGGCCGGGTGTGTTACCACCCCTGCGAAAGCGCTTGTAACCGGGGCAAGCTGGATTCCTCAGTCAGCATCCACGCGGTCGAGCGTTTTCTCGGCGATTTGGCTTTGCAGGAGAATTGGCAGTTTGAGATCACCGCGCCACCTACGGGCAAGCGGGTGCTTGTGGTCGGCGCAGGCCCCAGCGGTTTGTCCGCCGCCTATCACCTGGCGCGGATGGGCCATGAAGTGGAAATCCATGAAGCCGGGCCGATGGCCGGTGGCATGATGCATTTCGGTATTCCTGCCTACCGGTTGCCGCGTGATGTGCTGGATGCCGAGGCCAAGCGCATCGAGAACATGGGGGTGAAGATCGTTCTCAACCATCGGGTTGATGATCTGTTGGCGGAGAAACGGGAAGGCGATTTCGACGCGATCTTCGTCGCGGTTGGCGCCCATATCAGCAAGCGCACCGATATCCCATCCCGCGATGCTGGTAAGATGCTCGACGCCATCAGCTTTCTCAAGGAAGTGGAAACCGGCAATGCCCCCCAGCTGGGCCGGCGGGTTGCTATTTACGGTGGCGGTAACACGGCAATGGATGCCGCCCGCGTCGCTAAACGGCTGGGCTACGAGCCGTTGATTATCTACCGCCGCGACCGCGCCAATATGCCGGCTCATGAATTTGAAGCCGACGAGGCGCTAGAAGAAGGCGTCAAGATCCATTGGTTGCGCACGATCAAGAATATTGAGGAAAACCAATTTACCGTCGAAGTGATGGAAGTGGACGAAAAAGGACGGCCGCGTCCCACGGGCCGGTTCGAGACTTTGGAAGCTGACGCATTGATCATGGCGCTAGGACAGGACGTGGACACCAGCTTCATGCAAAAGGTGCCGGGTGTCCAGTTCAAGGCCGACGGTGTGGTCATCGTCGATGACCAGATGATGACTGGCAGTCCAGGATTGTTCGCTGGCGGCGATATGGTGCCCTCCGACCGCACGGTGACCATTGGTGTGGGCCATGGCAAGAAAGCCGCCCGCAACATTGACGCCTGGCTGCGCGGCGAATCCTACGTGAAACTGCCTAAGCATGATCTAGCGACTTTTGACAAACTGCATGTCTGGTATTACACCGATGCGGCCCAGCGCCCGCAGGGCCATCTGGACATGAAGGTCCGCCAGAGTAGTTTCGAGGAGGTAGTTGCCGGCCTGGGTCCCAAGGAGGCTGTCTATGAGGCCAAGCGTTGCCTGTCCTGCGGTAACTGCTACGAATGTGATGGCTGCTTCGGTGCGTGCCCTGAGGATGCGGTGATCAAGCTGGGACCCGGTAAGCGTTACCGCTATAACTATGATCTATGCACTGGTTGTGCAGTGTGCTTTGAGCAATGCCCCTGCCACGCCATTGAGATGATCCCGGAACCGGCGGCCGAGGCGTAATTATCCGCAATTCATCCTCACCCCCGACCCCTCTCCCGGTGGGAGAGGAGAGCGCATGGTGATCAAAAACCACCTGCCCGCCCCATCCAAGCGGGCCAAGAGAGAAGCACAAAATGACTGAACGGCAAGTTACCACCATTGACGGTAATGAAGCGGCGGCTTACGTCGCCTACCGGGTTAACGAAGTCTGCACCATTTACCCCATCACCCCATCTTCCACGATGGCTGAGCTGGCGGATCAGTGGGCTTCGGAAGGTGTGAAGAATATCTGGGGCAGTGTACCTCTGGTCATGGAGATGCAAAGCGAAGGCGGCGCAGCCGGTGCGGCGCACGGCGCATTGCAGACCGGGGCGCTGACCACCACGTTCACTGCCTCGCAGGGACTCATGTTAATGATTCCCAACATGTACAAGATTGCTGGCGAGCTGACATCGGCGGTGTTCCACGTTGCTGCCCGTTCCTTGGCCACGCAGGGCCTGTCAATCTTCGGCGATCATCAAGACGTGATGGCGGTGCGCCCGACGGGCTTTTGCTTGCTGGCCTCGGGTTCGGTGCAGGAAGCGCATGATATGGCGCTGATCGCTCAGGCCGCTACCTTGGAAGCACGGGTGCCCTTTATCCATTTCTTCGATGGCTTCCGTACTTCGCATGAGGTCAATAAGCTCACGCTGCTGTCGGATGACGATATCCGGGCAATGATCCGTGATGATTTGGTGCTAGCGCATCGCACCCGGGCGCTGAATCCGGACCGGCCGTTTATTCGCGGCACTGCCCAGAATCCTGATGTTTATTTCCAAAGCCGTGAAACGGTCAACCCGTTCTACGCTAAGGTGCCTGATATCGTACAGGCGGCTATGGACAAATTCGCGGGCATCACCGGGCGCCGTTACAACCTGTTCGATTACTTCGGCGATCCGAATGCCGAACGGGTTGTGGTTCTGATGGGTTCTGGCCAGGAAACGGCGTGTGAAACCGCTGCCTATCTCAATGCGCGTGGCGAGAAGGTGGGGGTGATCCAGGTCCGCCTCTACCAGCCGCTGTCCGCCCGTCATTTCCTGGCAGCCTTGCCGGCTAGTGTCAAGTCCATCGCTGTTTTGGACCGCACCAAGGAGCCGGGCGCGACCGGCGAGCCGATGTACCTGGAAGTGGTTAATACCCTGGTGGAGGCGCAGATCGAAGGTACTTTGCCTATGCCGGTCCTGCCTCGAATCATCGGCGGCCGCTATGGTTTGTCCTCCAAGGAATTTACCCCGGCGATGGTCAAGGCGGTATTCGACGAACTGAGCAAGGCGCGGCCCAAGAACCATTTCACCGTCGGTATCATCGACGATGTCACCCACACCAGCCTGGATATCGATGCCAGCTTCATGATCGAGTCCGATAAGGTGGTGCGCGCGATGTTCTACGGGCTGGGTGCGGACGGCACGGTCGGCGCCAACAAGAACTCGATCAAGATCATCGGCGATGACCCGGAGTTTTACGCGCAGGGTTACTTCGTCTATGACTCCAAGAAATCCGGGTCGCAGACCGTCTCTCATCTGCGTTTTGGCCCCGATCCGATCCGTGCGCCCTATCTGGTGCAATCGGCCAACTTCATCGGTTGTCATCAATTCAACTTCTTGGATCGCGGCGACGTGCTGAAAAATGCCGCGCAGGGCGCCGTGCTGCTGCTGAACACCAGCCCGCATGAGCCTGAGGAGGCGTGGGACCGGTTGCCGCACCCGGTGCAGGAACAGATCATCGCTAAAAAGCTTAAGGTCCACGCCATCAATGCCGAGAAAGTCGCCCGTGACAATGGCATGGGAACGCGGATCAACACCATCATGCAGACCTGCTTCTTCGCCATTTCCGGGGTGCTGCCGCGCGATAAGGCGATTGAAAAGATTAAATATTCGATTAAGAAGAGCTACATGCGCAAGGGCGAAGAAGTCGTGCGCAAGAATTTTGAAGCTGTGGACAATACGCTGGCCAACTTGCGGGAAATCCCGGTGCCTGCCCAAGCAACCAGCACCCGCAAGTTGCCGTTGGTGGTGCCCGCCAATGCGCCGGAGTTTGTGCAGAAGGTGACAGCGATGATGATGGCTGGGCGTGGCGACGAACTGCCGGTCAGCGCCCTGCCGGTGGATGGCACCTACCCCAGCGCCACTACCCAGTGGGAGAAGCGCAATATTTCCAACTTTGTGCCGGTTTGGGAACCGGACGTCTGTATTCAGTGCGGCAATTGCAGCATGGTCTGCCCGCACGGCGTCATCCGCTCTAAGTTCTACAACGAAGCCAGTTTGGACAGTGCCCCGAAAGCATTCAGGACCGCGCCCATCGATGCCCGGGGCTTCCCGGACATCCGCTACACCCTGCAAGTGTATCTGGAAGACTGCACCGGCTGCGGGCTGTGCGTTGAGGTCTGCCCGGCCAAGAGCAAGGAGCAGACCGGGCGCAAGGCCATCAACATGGCGCTCAAGGAACCGGTGCTGGAGGATGAGAAGGCCAATGTGCGTTTCTTCGAGACGCTGCCAGAGATGGATCGTGGCCGGGTGGACTTCTCCACAGTGCGCGGGGTGCAGTTCCTGCCGCCGCTGTTCGAGTTCTCCGGTGCCTGCGCCGGTTGCGGCGAGACCCCCTATGTCAAGCTGCTTTCGCAATTGTTCGGCGACCGGTTGCTGGTGGCCAACGCCACCGGCTGTTCTTCGATTTATGGCGGCAACCTGCCGACCACGCCATGGACAGTTAACAATGAAGGGCGTGGTCCGGCCTGGTCGAACTCGCTATTTGAGGATAATGCCGAATTTGGTCTGGGCTTCCGTCTGACGGCGGATAAACATCTGGAGTACGCACGGGAATTGCTGCTGGCGCTGGCTGGCCCGCTTGGCCAGGCTCAGGTGGATGAATTGCTCGATGCCGAGCAGTTGACGGAAATGGATATTCGCCGGCAACGCAGCCGGGTAGCCGATTTGAAGCAGCGGTTGCGGGAAATTAACGATCCACGCGCGGCGCAACTATTGGCGGTTGCTGATCAACTGGTGCGGCGCAGTGTCTGGATTGTTGGCGGTGACGGCTGGGCTTATGACATCGGCTCCTCCGGTGTCGATCATGTGTTGGCCAGTGGCCGCGACGTGAATATTCTAGTGATGGACACCGAGGTGTATTCCAATACCGGTGGTCAGATGTCGAAGTCCACCCCGATGGGAGCGGTCGCCAAGTTTGCAGCGGCGGGCAAACAGATCGGCAAGAAAGACGTCGCGTTGCAGGCGATTTCCTATGGCAATGTTTATGTCGCGCGCATTGCGCTGGGCGCTAATCCGCAACAGGCGCTACTGGCCTTCCGCGAGGCCGAGGCTTATCAGGGGCCGTCGCTGATCCTGGCCTACAGTCACTGCATCGCCCACGGCATCAACATGCAGCGTGGGCTGGATCAACAGCATCTGGCGGTGGAGTGTGGCCACTGGCCATTGTTCCGTTACAATCCGATGGTGCGTGAATCGGACGAGAACCCATTTGTCCTTGATTCCGGGCGTCCGAAGATTCCGCTCAAGAAATACGCGTACAACGAGGTGCGCTACAAGGTGCTGACGCATACCAATCCGGCGGAGGCCGAGCGTCTGATGGATCTGGCCCAGCAAGGAATCAACCGGCGCTGGTCGGTTTACGAGGATATGGCGACGCGCAGCGGTGGTACGTTCGTGCCGAAATTCAAATAATGAAGGGATAAGCCTTCACCCCCCAGCCTCACCCTTTCCCCGCAAGGGAGAGGGAGCTTCAAGCCACGCGTCATGGTCTGGCTCCCTCTATCCAGGAGGGAGGGGGATTAGGGGCAGGGGGATTCAACGGTTACCCAAATCCGAACTCTGTTTGCAAAAGGAATGATCATGGATTTAACCACCACTTACATGGGGATGAAGCTGAAGCATCCCATCGTGGCGTCGTCATCGCCGCTGTCGGGGAGTGTGTCAAATATCAAGCGCTTGGAAGATGCTGGCGCGGCCGCCGTGGTCATGTTTTCGCTGTTCGAGGAACAGTTGAAGCATGAAAGCGCCGCGCTGGAACATCTGATGACCGCCGGCACCGAGAGCTTCGCCGAATCACTGAGCTATCTGCCGGAAGTCGATGACTACACGGTTGGCCCGGACACCTATCTGGATCTGCTGCGCCGGGCATCCGAAGCAGTGGACATCCCTGTGATCGGTAGTCTGAACGGCATCACCAACACCGGTTGGATCGAGTACGCTCAGTTGATGCAACAGGCTGGCGCTAAAGGCATTGAACTGAACATCTATTACATTCCTGCGGACCTGACCACCACCGGCCGCGAAGTTGAAGAGCGGTACATCAAGATTGTCAAAGCTGTCAAAGAATCGGTCACGATTCCGGTTGCGGTCAAGTTGAGTCCATTCTTCAGCGCCATCGGTTCGATGGCGAAGGCGCTGGATAATGTTGGGGCCGATGCCCTCGTGTTATTTAACCGGTTCTACCAGCCCGATTTTGATTTGGAGAAGCTGGACGTAGCACCTAATTTGAACCTAAGTACGCCGGACGAGATCCGTTTGCCGTTGCTGTGGATCGCAGTGCTCTACGGCAAGTTGCGGAGTTCGCTAGGAGCGACCCGTGGGGTGCATACACCGATTGAGGTGGTGAAATATCTGATGGCCGGCGCTGATGCGGTGATGACGACCTCGGCATTGCTGAAGAATGGCGCCGACTATCTCACAACTCTGCGCGATGGGTTACAGACCTGGATGGAGGTGAATCACTATGATTCAGTGACGCAGATGAAGGGTTCGATGAGTCAGCAGAATGTTGCCGACCCGACTGCCTTCGAGCGTGCCAATTACATCAAGACGCTTGAAAGCTTCAAAAGTGATTATATTTGAGCACTTAAGCATTGGGTCTTGATTGACCTCTACTCTTTCGCTTGGAGGTCTTGGGGGGATTGCGAGGAGCGCAATCCCCTTTTTTCTGGTCTCATGTTGGTATGACCGGCCCTTATTCAGAAATGACCATCTTGCAACTGCCTGAGATCAACCATGACCACTGATACCCTGACGCTTGCCCGCTACCACCTGCTTACGCCCGCTGGTCTCGATGAAAATGATTTGCACCGCACGTTGGCGTGTCTGCTGGGCCATGCTATCGATGCTGGCGATTTGTATTTTCAGCAGCGCCGCACCGAATCCTGGAGTCTGGAGGACCGGCACGTTAAAAATGCCAGCCGTGCGATCCAGCAAGGGGCCGGAGTTCGCGCAATCAGCGGTGAGAAGACCGGTTTTGCCTATTCGGATGAATTGGTGATGCCGGCGTTACTGGAAGCGGCTACCGCTGCCCGGGCCATTGCGCAACAGGGTGGAGAAGGGCAACGCCAGGTCTGGCGGACGGCGCCTCGCGCTCCATTGTATGAGCCGCTTGATCCGTTGGACACATTAACCGCTGAGGCCAAAGTGCAGCTGCTGGAAAAGCTGGACGCCGAGGCGCGTCAGCAAGACCCGCGTGTGACGCAAGTCATGGTCAGCCTGGCCGCGATGCAGGACACGATCTTGATCGCCGGTAGTGACGGAACATTGGCCGGTGACGTGCGGCCCCTGGTACGGGTGAACGTGTCGGTGATTGTTGAGCAAGAAGGCCGTCGTGAGCAGGGTAGTTCTGGTGGGGGTGGCCGGGTCGGTTATGGCTGGTTCCTCGACGACGATCGTGCTTTGGGTTACGCCCGCGAAGCGGTGCGGTTAGCGTTGATCAACCTCGAGGCGGTCCCGGCGCCGGCAGGGACCATGACGGTGGTGCTGGGGCCGGGCTGGCCGGGCATTCTGCTGCATGAAGCGATTGGTCACGGCTTGGAAGGCGATTTCAACCGCAAAGGGACGTCCGCCTTCACCGGGCGGATCGGTGAGCGAGTCGCTTCCCCTCTGTGTACAGTCGTGGATGACGGAACGTTGGCGCATCGGCGCGGCTCACTGAACATCGACGATGAAGGGACGCCAACCCAATGCACCACCTTGATCGAACGTGGCGTCCTCAAAGGCTATTTGCAGGATAAGCTGAACGCCCGGTTGATGAACACTGCCCCAACGGGTAATGGCCGTCGCGAGTCCTACGCGCATCTGCCGCTGCCGCGGATGACCAATACGTATATGATGCCTGGCGAACATGATCCCGCAGAAGTGATCGCTTCGGTGGAGCGGGGGTTATACGCGGTCAATTTCGGTGGCGGGCAAGTCGATATTACTTCTGGCAAGTTCGTGTTTTCCGCCAGTGAGGCGTATTTGATCGAGAATGGCCGGGTGACCCGTCCGGTCAAAGGTGCGACGCTGATCGGCAACGGCCCGGATGTGCTGACCAAAGTCTCCATGGTCGGCAACGACCTGCAGCTCGATGCTGGCGTCGGCACCTGCGGCAAAGATGGGCAGAGTGTCCCAGTCGGCGTCGGTCAGCCGACCCTGAAAATTGAGGCGCTGACCGTGGGCGGGACACAGGCGTGACCCCGCATTCGCCGTTTTCAACCTTATCCACGAAGTGATCACCTATGCCCGCAATCACTACCTGCCCCACCGCGCCGCTGCCGCCGCGCGAACAACTGGAAAATCTGGTCGCCAGTATTCTCGCCGAAGCGCGCGCTCAGGGAGCGACGGCTACTGAGGCCGCCGTGAGTTTCGGTAGCGCCTTGTCAGTTACCGTGCGTTTGGGCGAGGTCGAAACCTTGGAACATCACCGCCAGCGCGGCTTGGGGGTGACAGTCTATATCGGTCAGAGCCGCGGTTCGGCCAGCACCGCTGACTGGCGGCTAGAAGCGATTCGCGACACCGTGCAAAGCGCCTGCGCGATTGCCCGCCATACGGCGAAGGATTCTTGCGCCGGTTTGGCCGATCCGGATCGGCTGGCAAAGGACATTCCCGATCTCGATCTCTACCATCCTTGGCCTTTGGCCGCTGAGGACGCTATCGCCTTGGCCCGTGCGTGTGAAGCAGCGGCATTGGCGCTGGACCCCCGGATTCGCAATTCCGAAGGCGGCAGCATCGCCACGCATACGGGCTTGGTTCTCTACGGCAACTCGCAGGGGTTTTGTGGGGGCTATCCGGCCACGCATCATTCGCTCAGTTGCTCGGTAATCGCCGGAGATGAGGCCGGGATGCAGCGTAACCACTGGTACACGATGGCGCGCGACCGGAACGATTTGGAAACGCCGGTTGCAGTCGGGCAAAAAGCAGGGCAACGCGCTTTGCGCCGGCTGGGCAGCCGCCGGCTGACCACGCGCCAGGTTCCCGTGTTGTTTGCTCCAGAATTGGCGCGTGGGCTGATCGGCCATTTCGTGGGGGCCATTCGCGGCGGCGCACTGTACCGGAAATCGTCGTTCCTGCTGGACCGGCTCGGTACGCTGGTTTTCCCGGACGTTGTGACGATCCGTGAGCGGCCGCACTGGCCCAAGGCGTTGGGCAGTGCACCTTTTGACAATGAGGGCGTTGCGACGGCTGACCGGGATTTAGTGGCGGGCGGAGTCTTGCAGGGCTATGTGCTCGATAGTTACTCGGCGCGCCGGCTGGGGATGGAGACGACCGGCAACGCCGGCGGTACGCATAATCTGATCGTTGAACCCGGCCCATTGGGTCATGAGGCGTTGCTGCGGCAATTGGATCGCGGACTGTGGGTGACAGAATTAATGGGCCACGGTGTCAATCTCGTCACCGGCGATTATTCGCGCGGTGCTTCAGGGTTTTGGGTGGAGAACGGCCAGATTCAATATCCCGTCCATGAAATCACGATTGCCGGGAATCTGAACACGATGTTCAAGGGTATCGTAGCGGTGGGCAGTGACGTGGATGTCCGGGGCGGCATCCGTTGCGGCTCGCTGCTGTTGGAACGGATGACCGTGGCGGGAGAATAGTAAACCATTCTGGCGCCTCCGCTTTAATCCAGAACGGCTGCTTTCAGTATGCCCGGCTCGACCTGGAGCGGCACGACATTGACGCTATCGAGCCGGGCGCAATAATCTAAATCTTCCCCGCAGCCCAATGCGGCCAAGCCGCGTCCGTGGTGGGCGTAGCGCAGCAATTGCGGTAAGCGGGTTTCCCATTGTTCGAATAGCGCCATGGCGGCGATGGATTCGTCATCGCCCGCGCAGTCGCTGTCGCGCTCGACACTCAGTCCACACGCGATGGCGCCGGCGCAGATCGTATCTTCCAATGAAAACCCGCCGCGCCAGCCAGCGGCGACGATCCATACCGTATGTGGCTGATGCTCTAGCAGGTAGCGCACCACTGCGGCCCGGTTGGTCAGCGACGCGGTCAATAGGATCGGGACTTGCCGCACCCGTTCCAAGGCGCGGGTGCCGTTGGTCGTGCTCATGAACAATCGCTTGCCGCCGACCCGTTCTGGCGTGCATTCCGCAGGTGAATTACCAAGATCGAAATCTTCCAGTTTCTCGCCACCCCGCTCACCGGCCAGTAACCGCTGCGCTGCTGGCCAACGCTTGCTGATCTGGAATAATTCGCTAATGTCATCAAAAATTTGAATAGCTTCCGCGCCTGATTCCAGCGCTGTGGCCATGGTGGTGGTGGCGCGCAGCACGTCGATAACGATGGCACAAGCGGGCATATCGAGTTCGAGACCGCCCTTGCGAGCTTTTTTGCTTAAATCCGGGACTTGGTCGGGGGTGTGGTAGACGAAGATTTCCATGGCAATGATTCTTATGAACTGTTGTTGGTTTTTTAGTTGGGTCAGGGAAAATGACCAGGGTATCCACTCCTTCCATAAGGTTAATCCACACCGGCATAAATCGCTATGCATACTTGTATCGGTTTTTTGTAGGGGGCTTGCAGCGCGCTATCGGATAAAAGCTAACCCGGACTGTCCTGCATCCCGTGAGCAGGGGAAAGGGATCCGTTCACTGTAGCAGCCGCTTGAGCCGCTGTGTTTCATTGATGATCAGTTGCCGGCGGACAAAGCCCCGTGCCCAGGTGCGGGACGCAGCACCTGCTACGGAATCGTCTAGCCAACGCCGCCGGCCCTGCTTATCGAGAGGTTGCGCAAAAAGTTTCTAAGGGGCTTTGGGTTATTTGGCATAAAAAACCTCAGGCGGAAATTTACCTTCGCCTGAGGAGAAGTTTGGGAGCTGCGGCTCCCGTAGTTGCACCCACCACCTGAGGACCGGTCTCAAAATCATGGAATACATCCGCTACATTGTCTTGAAGCAGTCGATGTACCTGAATTCTTATCGGCCATCGTCATCATTTTTTTAGGCACGCCTTACGCTAAAGCGTATAGCGCGCCTGCCAATTCAGTGGACGCAGGTTGCGTGCCGTTAGGTTACGGCCTATGGCCCAACCCAGCGATAAAGCATGAAGGGGGTTCATTTAGCAATAAAAAGCCCCCAGGCGGAAGTCTACCACCGCCTGGGGGAAGGTTTGAGAGCCACTTCTCCCGCCTAGGTTTTACCTTTCATAAGGTTTGCGCCGGCCAATTCCGGGGTTGCTGGAGTCTCCAAGGGGCGCTTGAGGAAAAACAGCGCGCCGGTGGTGATCAGCAAGCCGGCGACAATTGCTAGCAAATAAAGAGCCAAGTTTGTCACGGCATTGGGGATGGGCAACACGAACACGCCACCGTGTGGAACCCGTAATTCACAACCGAACACCATCGACAACGCACCGGTCACGGCGGCACCGGCCATCAGTGCAGGAATCACCCGCAGCGGGTCCTTGGCGGCGTAAGGAATCGCGCCTTCAGTGACAAACGCTAGACCCTGCACGGCAGCCGCGCCGCTGGCTTCACGTTCGTCCAAAGAAAAGCGGTTCTTGAACAGCAAGGTAGCCAAAGCAAGACCGAGCGGCGGGACCATGCCAGCGGCCATCACCGCCGCCATCGGCGTGTAGACGTCGCTGACAATCAGCCCGATGGCGAAAGCGTAGGCTGATTTGTTGACCGGCCCGCCCATGTCAAACGCCATCATCGCGCCGAGCAGCAGGCCGAGGAAAATGGCGCTGCTGCCCTGCATTCCTTTGAGCCAAGCGGTGATGCTGGCCAGGGCGGCGGCGGCCGGTTCGCCTACGGCGAAATACATCAGCAAGCCGGTCACCAGCGTACCGAGCAACGGCAGAATCAGCACCGGCTTGAGGCCGTCCAGGGTGCGCGGCAGGCGGATATAGCCGCTCATCCATTTGACGCTGTACCCTGCCAGAAATCCGGCGGCGATACCGCCGGGGAAACCAGAGCCAATGGTGCTGGCGATCATGCCGCCGGTCATGCCGGGTGCGATGCCGGGCCGGCCGGCGATGGAGTAGGCGATGTAACCGGCCAGCACCGGCACCATCAGCGTGAATCCAGCTTTCGCGCCGATTTGGAACAGCGTCCAGCCGAGTGTTCCCGTGTTGGCATCCTCGAAGACATTGATGCCGCCAATAGCGAAACTGATCGCGATCAGCAAGCCGCCCGCCACCACGAATGGAATCATGCAGGACACACCGGTCATCAGATGTTTGTAAGCGCCGGTGCGGGTTGCTGCCTGCTGTGTCTTAGCCTGCGTGACCGGTGCGCCGTAATCCGCGCCGCCGGTTTCAGCGTCCTGCATGGCGGCCTGTTCAATGGCGGTTCGCACCAGCGCTGCGCCATCATGAATCGCCGCCTTGGTGCTGGCTTCATGCAGGCGTTTGCCGGTAAAGCGGGTTTTGTCTACTTGCGTGTCGGCGGCGATGATCACCAGGTCGGCGGCAGCGATATCCCCGGCAGTCAAGGTGTTTTTTGCCCCGACCGAGCCTTGGGTTTCCACTTTAATGGTGTGGCCTTGATTCATGGCGCCCTGTTCCAAACCCTCCGCTGCCATGAAGGTATGGGCGATGCCGGCCGGGCAGGCGGTGATAGCGACGATCTTCAAGGCAGCAGCGGGCAAAGTGGCGGGTTTGGCTGCTGCCGGAACGCTGGCCAGCGCGGCATTGATGACACGCGCGCCGTCACGAATGGCGGGTTCGGTGGTGGTCTCATACAATGGTTTGCCGGCAAAACGGGCGGCGTCCACTTGGGTATCGGCGGCGATAATCGCCACGTCAGCAGCGGCGATACCGGCTTCGGACAAGATGTTGCGCGTACCCGCCGGGCCTTGGGTTTCGACCTGGATATCGTGGCCGAGTGTTTTAGCGGCTTGCTCCAGTCCTTCAGCGGCCATGATGGTGTGGGCGATGCCGGTGGGGCAGGCGGTGACAGCGATGATTTTAGCCATGGTGATTCACCTTAATTCTCTGTTTTTCATAGTGAATTAGGAGGGTGGCTTTAGTCAATGACCGATACAGTGACATGCCCAGCCAAGGCGCGGACTTCCGCTAGAGGGGGTAAATGAGGTCCCCGCCGCGTGAGCTTGGCGGCGGAAAAGGCGGTGGCTAGTTGCGCGGTTTCGATCAAGGACCGGTCTTCGAGACGGGCGGCGATCAGACCAGCGACCATGGCGTCACCCGCGCCCACCGTGCTGGTGACCGCTACTGGCAAGGGATGGGCGTGCAGCGTCTGCTCGCGGGTCAAAAACAATGCGCCATCGCTGCCGAGCGAGACCACGGCCCATTCCGGCGCTGGCGAGCTATGCAACACTTCCCGTCCGGCGGCCACCAGCGATGCCAGACTGTCGAGCGGCCGGTTCAGCAATTCAGCCAGTTCATGCCGGTTCGGTTTGATCATCCGGGGGCCGGTGGCCAGTGCCGCTTTCAACGGGGCACCGCTGGTGTCCAGCAAGACCGGTATGCCTGCCGCCTGCATCCTTGTGATGATGGTCGCGTAGGCATTGACCGGTATCCCTGGCGGCAGGCTGCCCGACAGCACGATCCAGTCAACGTGTTCCGCCAGCCGTTCAAGCCGCTCCAGTACCTGGTTCAGTAAATCCGCTGCGGCGCCGGGCGTGAATTCCGGCCCCGGCATGTTGAGATCAGTGGTCTCGCCGGTGACGGTATCGGCCAGCTTGGTATTGACACGGGTCAGGCCATCGAGATAGCAACAATGGTTGGCGATCTTCTTGCGCTGAAATAATTCTTCAAACAGCACGGCGTTGCTGCGGCCCAGTTGACCCGCGACGGCGGCGTGTACGCCGGAATCCGACAGGCAAGACGCCACATTGATCGCTTTGCCGCCAGCGTCGATCCGCATGCGCAGGGCACGATTGACCGCGCCAGGTTGCAGGCCGGCGACTTCAATGGTTTGGTCCAGCGCTGGATTGAGGGCCACGGTGACGACACGAGGAGGATGCGTAAAAGAGTGCAAGGGATTCATAGCGCGCGCACCTCATCCGCCGTGTGAGCACGCAAGGCGCGCTGGGCCAGTTCCTGCATCGCCGTCCACGATTCGCCGCGCAACGCAGCCTTCACCGGCGCGATATCTTGAGCGCTCATGCTCAATTCATCGACGCCAAGACCGGTCAAAATCCGCGCACCCAGCGGATCGCCAGCCAGCCCGCCGCATACCCCGGCCCAGCCGCTGCCGCCGGAACGGCTGGCGGTTTGCGCGCCGCGCACCGTGGCGTCAATCAGATTCAGTACCGCCGGATGCAGGCTGTCGGCTTGGGCGGCCAATTCTGGATGCTGACGATCGATAGCCAGAGTGTATTGGGTCAGGTCGTTGGTGCCGATGGAGAAGAAATCCACTTGGGCGGCGAACCGGTCCGCCATGATCGCCACGGCTGGGATTTCCACCATGATGCCGAGCTTGAGCTTAGGGCCACGGACCTGCTGGCGGGCGCGTTCGCAATGTTCACGCAACGCTTTGATCTCGCTAGGATGGGTGACCATTGGGAACAGGATCCACAACGGACCGTGCTGCGCAGCGCGGTACAGCGCCCGCAACTGGGCATATAGCAAATCCTGGCGCTGCAACAGCAGCCGTGCGCCGCGCACCCCGAGGCATGGGTTTTCTTCATGCGGCAGGTTCAGATAAGGCACCTGTTTGTCGCCGCCGATGTCCAGCGCCCGGATGATCAACCGCCGTCCAGCCAGCACTTCGGTCATTTCGCGATAGACCTGGTACTGTTCTTCCTCGTCTGGGGCATGGCCGCGTTCTAGAAACAGAAACTCGGTGCGCATCAAACCAATCCCTTCAGCACCGGCATCGAGGGCCGCCGCTGCTTGCTTCGGGCTGGCGGCGTTGGCAGCGATTTCCACGGTATGCCCGTCGGTGGTGGCCGCTGGCTGGTGACGAACGGCGTGTAATGCCTCACGGGCAGCCTGCTGCCGGGTGATCGCTTCGGCGGCGCGCTGTTGATCTTTCTCGTTGACGTCCAGATACAGACAGCCACTGCTGCCGTCGATGATCGCCTGGCTCCCTTCCGGGGCAGTCAGTAGTGCGGGACCTGCCGCGACGATGGCCGGTAATCCTAAAGTTCGCGCCAGAATCGCGGTATGTGAGGCCGGACCGCCTACGCTGGTGGCCAATCCCCGGATCAGGCGTGTATCGAGTTGCAAGGTGTCAGAAGGCGTCAGATCTTCCGCAACCAGAATCGACGGCCCGGTGAGCACCATTTGCCGCCGTTCGATACCGAGCAATTGGACTAGCACTTGTTCGCCCGCATCGCGCAAATCCAGTGCCCGGGCGGCCAGCAAGGGATCGGCGGCTTGTTGCAGTTTCTCGATCCGTGCCCGCAAGGCCCGTTGCCAGGACCAGGCGGCACCGTGGCCCTGCATGATCGTGGCCAACGCATCGCGCACCAGGATCGGGTCGGCCAACAGTTCGCGCTGCGCAGCGAAAATGGCGGCTTCGGCGGCGCTCAACCGCTGACGGGTGCGCGCCTCCAGCACTTCACGCCCGGCGCGAACTGCCAATAGCGCCTGTTCCAGTGCTTCGCCTTCGGTCACGACATCGCCGGGCTGGTCAGTGATCTGGAAGCGGTGGGAGATGTGGCGCACGAGTTTGCCGATTGCCAGTCCGGGGCTGGCACTGATGCCGTAGAGGGTGGCCGGTGAACCCGTGGGGGTCCATTCCAGTGCAGTTTTCCGGGTGGTTAAGGCGTTGCGACGGGCGCGTTCGGCGCCGGCTTTTTCTTCAGCGGATAAGCCGCGCACTGTTTTGTGCAGGGCTTTCAACGCTCGTTGTGCATCAGCGCCCCGAGCTGCCAAGCGCAGAGGGTCACCGCACGTTACGCCTAAAGCCAGCAGTCCGGTCAGCGCCTTGGCGTCGGCACATTCACTGCCTTTGTAGATGCGCAGTTCGCAGGAGAAGCGTTTGGCGGTCTCGACCCAGCGTGTTGCGGGACGTGCGTGTAAACCGTTGGGATAATCCATGATCCAGCCGGTTTCGGCATCAGCCGGCCCGGCGGGTTCTACCGGTGCCGCCACAACCGGCATCTGCTCTGTGGCGTCGCTCAGCGCGGCCATCAGTACCAGCGGATTTTCGGCATGGAACAGGGTATCGAGCGCTTCGGGTTGCTGCATCAATCGCGTCAAACGGCGCAGCAACGCGATGTGTTCATCGGATTGGGCGGCGATGGCCACCACTAGATAGGCTTTTTGACCGCCGTTCCATTCCACCCCGGCGGGTACTTGCACAATGGCAATGCCGGTGTGATGGATCAGATGGCGATCTTCGAGCATCCCGTGCGGAATGGCGACACCGCTGCCGAGGAAAGTATTAGCGGCCTGCTCGCGTTTCAACAAGCTGTCGATGTAGGCGGGTTCGATATAGCCGGCATTCACCAGCAATTGCCCAGCGTGTTGGATCGCTGCATCTTTATTTTGCACGCGAACATCTAGACGGATGCAAGATTCAGTAATCGTTTTCATATTTATATATTACGTTGGTTGCTTTTTTGATACGATAAATTTGTAAACGATTACATTTTGAATGTCAAGCAAAAATTTGCCGGGGCCAAGAGGCGTTGAGAGGGAATAAGTGAATGACGGCACGCCATAATCTGGCGTGTGTCCGTATCAAGGCAGACCGATGCGGTTTTCAAGCAATTGATTGCCATTCTACTTGGAGAATCAAGTGCGTTGAGGGGAGCCGTTAAACACTGAGCTGCTCACACAGAAAGATTGAGACGAAGGTTCGCCAGAGGCTTGCCCAGCGTTGCTCAAAACCCGCATCCGCCTTCTCCAGTGCCGAGACCACCATGATCTTGGTCAATTCACGGCAAGCCGCTACTGCTTCCTGGCCCAAAGGGTTTTGCCAATTGACCGAGGCTTTCTGATCCAAAGCATCGTGGCCAGGCCATGAATCATGGGCTGTCTTATTTTTTTCATCGTAAACATGAACATGAGTGATCACAAAATCCATTCCTCTCTTCATGCGGGTCACATGGGCTGGAGCATACGAATCCTGAAGCGCATGGAAAGCGTATCCTAATGGTCCCGCAATGAAATTCTGATTAAAGTTCCGGGTTGAGCCGAGCTTGAGCAGTTTTCGCAGGCTGATGGCGGCTTCTTTGCCATTGTGGGCAATCCATCGCTTGCCCAGCTCGTAAGCTTGCCGTTCGGTTTGACCGCCAGCCCGCATGAAATGGTGTTTTTGTCCGCCTGAGCGCCCATGGCCCGCCGTGATCACATCGAGTACATCGCGATTGAGCGCATGATGAACGGTATGCTCAGTCAGCAAAGGACCGAGAAATTTGAGGTTAGGGGGTAACCCCTTTACGAATTGGGCAAGTGCTTCCCGGCTCATCGCTTCGTGGCCGAAGAGTTTCATGAGAACCTCCTTGAGGTCCGATCGCCCGGACCTCGCTGCCGGTTGATATGGCGGATTACGGACGCAGCTCGGCTCGTAATTGAGTAATGCTGCTGCGCTGGTTATTGCTGTACACGGCAAACCACCAGGTGCCAGCAGTCAACGAAGGGTTGGTGGCGCCGGTGACCATAACCTCGGGAGCATTGGTTCCGCCTGCGCTGAAGTCGAACGTGTATTTGTCCGGCGGAATGTCTCGCCGCACATAAAGCGCGATGTCATCAGGTGTCTGAGCCGTTATCCGCAGATTGCTATAGCGGGTGCCAGCCGGTACCTGGATGGCGAAAACTAAAGGATCGGCGTCATATACGTAGATGTTTTGCATGGAAAATACCTGCTCGCCGCTGGGCAGTGTCTGTGTCGTGAGGCCATCCGACCAAGTGGCGGTTACCTCATAGGCCGCAGCGCTGTATCCGTATACGCCAATGTACACGGGATGGGGCCACGGGCCGGGCAGGATTGCCCATGGAGAACCCAGGTTGTACGCGAGATGCTCCTGAGTACGTCCCCGCTGCCGGCTGGATGTCGTTGTCGTTCTCAGGGTAGGCCGCTGGCTGCCATCGTAATAGAGATCACCGTCGCCGGGTCCGTTGCCAGTGAGCGTGATTTCCAGGCGGGTGGCGTTCACCGGTAGATTGAGGGTGTAATACTGCCAATCTCCAAACCAGACCGAACCGGTGACCGGCACCCCGTTGGCAAGCGGAATGTCACCGGTAACGGTTGGCGCACCGGCGCAGCAGGATAAGGTCGTGGTCAACTCAAAGCCGGTGTCCTGGGGTCCCGGAGCCTGGATGCCAACATACCATCGGCCGGCGGTCAGCGGCGGATTGCTGGTCCCATCGATGGATAGCGTATGAACGATGTCATTGTTTTGAATCTGGAACAACGCGTTATTGAACCAGGGTGGCGAATCTTTTTGCACGTAGAGATGCACGGGGCCACCGTGGGTGCGTTCGGCTTCGATCTGTAAACCGGCGGCGTTCGCTGGCACGTTGAAGGCGTAGAACTGCCAGCCGCCAGGCTGGACATTCTGCCAAGGCGCGCTGGTGACGGCGCCTGGCGGCGGCGTAGCACCCGTATGGGAAGGATGAAGCAGGTTGTGCAAATTCTGCAAATCGTAGACCGCAAAGGCTCGCACGCGATAGGGAACCACCGAACCGGCGCTGTATTGCACGATAATCCGCCACTCGCGATTCAGCAGATTGCGATCGGTAATCGTGATGCTTTCATCGCTGGTGCCAGGTGTGGCGCGATTGGCATAGAACACCCAGCTGTTGGACGAATACGACCAATAGGCCAGTTGCAAATCGGCGTCGCCGGGACCGGCGCTTTCCATTTCGATATGTAAACTCTCCAGGGCGGGAAATGCTGGCGTAAACCGGTACTCGTTGAGGTTGCGTGCCAGAACGGGCGAGACCGAACCGTCAACCGTGACGGCATTTTCCAGAGTGACCGGCGGTGGTGGTTGAAAAAAGCCGGAGAGATCGAGGCGATAATTCTTGATCAACCGGTACAAGTTGCGTTGTAAATTGCCCAGATCCAGATTTTTTGCGGCCGCTTTGTTTTTCTGGGGCGCGGCATCTTGGTATTGCGCCAAATCGGCATCGGTCAGAAGCCAGTTATATACCTCACCGTCTTCCTGCTTGATGAGCAGTGGACCTTCCAATTGAAGCAGTTTCTGCAGGGCTGCCAGCGCAGGATCATCGATGCCGGTGATATTGAGTTGGCCACCCACCAGCAAATAGTCATTTTCAGGCACTGCAACGGCGAGGTGATCCAGGAGATCATAGGCTTGTGCTAAGCGTTGTTTGGGGTCCAAAGAAAAATGGGTATTGATGACCCACAAATCTTTTTTGCCGGGCAGATCGATATGGGCATACAGCGAACGGCCATCGCCCGCCTTGGTTTCCAGATTGTTCCAAACCCCGTGTTTGATAATGCTGAAGCGGCTGATCACGCCGCTGGGGATGAGGGATTTGGCGTCACGAGCATAGGAAAATTCACCGCCGAAAGCGGTCGTTACCCAATGGCTGATTGCTGCCTCGCTGTTGTCTCCGGCAACGAAATTTTGGAACAAGATAACAGCGGGCTGGTCCGTGGCGTAGTTAGCGGCTGGATCGTTGGCCAGCAGGATGCGTAAGGGCAGTTCATCGGCCCAGACCGATGCAGACAGCGAGCCTAACCACAATGCCAGGCTGATGAATAGTCGACGGCAGGTTTTTAATCGCATCAATTGTGTCCCCGTGGGTTGATTACACAGCAGTGGATTGTCAAACACGGCGGCTTTTTATCGTGGGTGATAACCATCACCTGTTACGGCCGGCGGGTCATTCAGGCACCACCGGAGCGCTGCTTACGAAACGGACGACCGCAAATTAAGTACCAGTTCAGCTTCGCATCCACGGGATCTTGGGAGATCGACTCATTCTGGCGGCGGTGAAGAGACGCGTTTGACTGTGGATTTAAGAGCCATAAACCCTGCACGAAAACCAGCGGATAGCGGTAAGCCAGGCTGGCCGGGTCATATTGATTCGAGAGAGGCCAATGTGAACGGATCTAAATGGTTATCGCCGTGGCGCTAGAAGCGGGACAGTTTTCTTCGAGACAAGGGCCCTTTGGATTAAGGGCTATCAGCCATCGCTGGCCTCATCCTTTTACAAAACCAGCCGGGCTTCGGTGACAGGTTTGATCCATCGTTTGAATGCGTGTCCTTTTCCGTTGAACAGGTGGCAATGTTGCGTGGCCAGACCCAGCGTCAGGCGGCAATGCTGTTGAATTAAGCCTTCGCCATTTGTTTGGCTTTATCGACTTGCCATTTATTGATGGGTTGTTTTGATACGCGGGGTTG
>ERZ761602.920-NODE-920-length-58034-cov-5.193794_pt1 | contig 58034 bp, 57 predicted proteins | sample MGYA00512165_ERZ761602 | MGnify/ENA primary metagenome ERZ761602 (study PRJEB28899, sample SAMN02445085) | bioreactor sludge metagenome | biome: EBPR sludge; isolation source: Thorneside wastewater treatment plant | place: Australia: Brisbane, Thorneside Wastewater... | reverse complement strand
TCACCGACCTCCCCGATGCCGGGCACAACGCATCCCGGAATCAGGGAGGTATCTCCAAACAACTGTGAAACGAGAGATCCTCCCCTGATTCGGCGATGTTCGTGCGCCGCATCGGGGGAGGTGGCCCGCTCTGGCGGGACGGAGGGGGTCTGAACTCTCGGAACCGGAAGAACCCCACCCGGTTCGCTTCGCTCACCGACCTCCCGATGCCGGGCACAACGCATCCCGGAATCAGGGAGGTATCCCGCGACTCGAACACAGCAGAGTCTCTCACCGGAAGATCCTCCCGGATTCGAGCGGGTAGCGTCGAAGCTGGTACTGTCGTAGAACCGATTGCATGCGACCCAACTACCAAATCCTGAGTGAACTCTTCGGCTTCGAATCGAACGGGGAAGCAAACGACGTCCTTCCGCAGAAGGGGCCGATGACGGCTGAGGAGAACCTCATCCAAGGGAACTACAAGCGAGCCGCCCAACAGTTTGCCGAGCGCGTCCGACAGGATCCGGGTGAGGCCGAGGCGCGCCTCGGGCTTGCCGGTGCGCTCGAGTGCATGGACCAGGCACCTCAGGCGCTGCGGCAGTACGAACAGGCACGCCGACTCGCGCGGAACAGCTCGGAGCCCTACGTCGGATTGTCCGAGATTTATAAGCAGCACGGGCGTGCCCGAGACGCCGTCGCGAAGCTTCATCAGGCACTTGAACTCGAGCCCTGCAATGCCTACCTCCATTTCAAGCTTGCCGAGGCCCTCCGCGGACTCGGATTGTTGGAAGATGCGGCCCGAGCCGCTCAGTACACGATCGCCTACGCGCCCGACCAGTCCTTCTATCATTACTGGCTCGGTGACCTCCTGCTCGAAATGGGGAAGCATGAGCAGGCCCTTGCCGCGATGCGCGCCGCGATCGAGCTTTCACCCGGCGACGACGGGCTCTATGCTCACGCCGCTTGTGCTCTCTGGGCGACGGGTAAGCATGCCGAGGCGATCAAAGCGATCCGCCTGGCCACCGATCTCGACGCGAGCCGGCTTGAATATCGTGGTCTCCTCCACCGTTTCCTGACCGAGCGTGATCAGCACGAAGAAGCGGCGGCGGAGGCCCCGTATGTCGACCGGATGGGCGAGTACGAGCGTGACCGCCTGGCACGACTCGGGCGGGAAGCCGGTCTCGGCTGACCGTCACGCACCCGGTGGCAGCCCGGCATGGACGGGGCTGCCGCCGATCACGATCCCCCGCTTTTCGGCCGCGGCGAGGATGTGGAGAATCGTTTCCTGCCGGAGTGTCAGCTCACGGTCGTAGGTCTCCGCTATGAAGTAGCAGGACACCTGAACCCGGATTCCGTTGTCGACGATGTCGAAGATCGTGACGCTCTGGCGTTCTTCCCACACGTTCGCGTCGCTCTGGAGAATCGCGCCGACGTCCTGACAGAACGCGGCGACGTCGTCCGATGGCGTGGTCGTCGGAACGAGGAGGACGGTGCGATATCGGCGATAACGACGCATCCCCATGTTCTCGACCGATGCGCTGATCAGGTTCCGGTTTGGCAGGGTTACGATCGAGTCGTCGAACGTGCGAATTCGGGTGCTCCGCAGGTTGATCTCCTCGACCACGCCATCGACTTTGTCGATTTTCACCCAATCGCCGACGGCGAACGGCATATCGACGAGGATCGTGATCGATCCGAACACGTTCTCGACGCTGTCCTTCGCGGCAAGGGCGAGTGCGACGCCCCCGATGCCGAGTCCGGCAACGAGCGTCGTGACGTTGTAGCCGAACGCGCTGACGATCGCAACACCGGCCGTCAGGATCGCCAAGAAGCGACCGAGACGGCGCACGAAAGGTATGACGAGGTTGGCCGTCCGCTTGTTGCCGGCCTCGATGTGGGACTCGTAGACGTCGATCGCGACCTCCCACAGCGCCGCTACGACCCACGTCGCGGCTGCGATCGCAGCCACGAGAAGGCCCCGGCGAAAGGCGTAGTCGGTCTCGTGCGGGAGTTCGAGACCGGGGAGCCCTGCCTGGAGGAAGAGGGTCCCGGCAATCACCGCCAACGCCCTCTTGATGCCCCGTCCGGACGAGAGCTTCACCCGGCCCGACTTCATCCCGCGATGAATGCCGGTAAGGTGGGCGAGCACGAACCGCACGAGGAGTCCGAACAGGGTCGCGAGGATAAGGAGGACCAACACTCCGACCCACTGCCAGAGTTCGCACGGACCCCACCGACGATGCGACCATTCGGGCAGGTCTTCGGCCCACTCCGGCCGTGCCCACGCCATCGTCGATGCCATCACCAAACCGATCGTGACCGACGCCCGCCTCATGCAAGTCACAAGCTACCTCGTGTCGCTCTCGGGAGGTTGGCGGGAGGGAACAATGCGAGGGCCGCCGCCCCATACAGCCCCGCGTCTTCCCCGAACGGGCTCGACGGAAGCTCAAGTCCGAGATCTTCGTGGAGTCCGACGCCGCCACTCAAGACGATCGCGTCCGGGAAGAACAGGTTGCGGATCGCCGCGACCGCCCGCTGGGCGGCCTCTCTCCTCACCTCTGGAGGGAAGCGCTGATTTCCGGCGAGAACCTCTTCGAACGAGGGGCCACTGGGGCCTGCCAAGTCGTTCAACCGGGCGTACTCGCCTCGGTCTCCCATGTGGATCTGGCCGTTCGCCACGAACCCGAAGCCGAGGCCCGTCCCAAGGGTCAGCGTCGCCACTCTTCGTCCGGCGTACTGTGGAAGGCAGGCGTGCCCCCATGCGGTCGCAAGTCCGTCGTTGAGTGCGACGACGTTCGCATCGGGAAGCACGAACGTCGTGCCGACATAGGTGCCTGGAATGATCTCGTTCGCTTCGACGACTTCTAAGGCGACCGGGTCGACCGTGCCTCCGCTCGAAATGGCGACGGTATCGACACCGACATCGCAGGTTTGTTCCAGAATCCAAGCTCGCCGATCGACCACCTCGGACGTGGAGATCCGCCACGACTCGACGAGTTTCCATCCATGGAAGAGAGCGGCCCGCGTCCACGTGCCGCCGATGTCGACGGCAAGAAGGGCCTTGGAGCGAGGGACCAGCGCCCGGAAGTCACGGGTTTGCTTGACCGGATCGTTGAGGGCCCCGCCGACCACGACGGCTTTTGCGCCAATCTGAAGCGCCACCTGCACCTGCCAGGGGGCTTTCAATCGACCCTCGGCGACGACGGGGACACGCAGTTCCTCGACCATCTGGCGAAGCGTCGCAAAGGCCGGCCCGTCGGGGTCCAGGCCACGCGTCGCTTCGGTGTAGCCGGCCAGGGTCGTGCTGACAAAGTCCGCGCCCGCTTCCTGGGCCGCGTAGGCCGATTCGATCGTATCGCAATCGGCGAACGCGAGCCGCTTTCCCCGGTGGATGGCGGCAACGATCGCAGCGGTCGAGGAGCCGTCGGGCCGAAGTCGGCGCGTCGCGTCGAAGGCGATCGCTTCGCAAGGCGTGTTCAGAAGATCGGCGACATCCCGGAGCGTGGGAGTGATGTAGACGTCGGACCCGACGAACATGCGCTTCACGAGACCGATCGCGGGAAGCTGCGTCGCATCGACGACTCTATGGATCGCCTCCAAGCCTTCGAGCCGAACGACCTCGACGCCGACAGACGCACTCGCCTGAGCAAGAGCGACGAGGTGTCTGGGGTCACCCAGGGGGGAACTCGGGCTCGCCTGGACGCTTGCGACGAGCGGGGAGCGGTCCAGGGCTTCGAGAAGACGCATGCCCTATTCTGCAACGGGGCTCCGCAAAGCGGTGCCCCGTTGCAGAACGAGAAGGTTATCGACTCCCAGCAGGGCGATCCGAGGTGAGCCGCCCTCCGCCACCCTCGAAGGCTTCGCGGTATCCGATGGCTCGGTTCGGAGGCAGGTTGTAGGCATCCGGGTGGAGGTAAGAACCGCGATCTTCAGGCGACTTCCACTCTTCAAGCGGGATGCGGTGCTTGTTCGCGTACGGGTCGATGCGGGTACCGGTGACCTGCCAGCTCACCTTGAGGCCGGGCCGTCCGCCCGCAACCTTGAACTTGTTGTTCGCCATCTCCTCGGCGATGTACACGTTCGCGAACCCGCCGATGCAGGTGAGCTGATACCGGAATTCAGCGTTCAGGGCCTGGAACCACTTCGGCATCGTAACCCATGCTTCGCCGTTCTGGTTGAGCTCAACGACTCCGTCGTAGATGTTCTTCATGTCCGGGCTTTCGACGAAGGAGTGGTAGAGGTACTGATTCTCCGGGTTTAGCGGGTGGTCGATCTTGAACGAGCCCCCGCCTTTCGAGAGGTTGCCGGAAACGGCCGCATTGCCTGTGACGTTCAGGGCGAGCCCGGTCGCGCTTTGCTGCTGAACGATCTCGACGACATTTCGATCGTTCGCCGCATTCACGTTCTCGAATCGACCGGCGAAGTTCTTGCTGCCGGAGATGCCGGCCTGACCAAGGACGCCAATCGAGTCATCCCTCGTGCAGAAGCCGCGCACCCCATAGCCGCCAATCCCATCGTTGCGGCCGACGACCGCACCGACGCCAACATTGCCGGCGGTTCGACCCACAACGGCTTCGCCCGGTGTGTTGTCGCCGAGCACACCCGCTGAACTGATTTGGACCGTGACTCCCCAAATCGCGCTGCCACTCGCCGACGAATAAACTCCGGGGCCATTGCCTGTATTGTGCACGTCGATCGCCGAGGCACTGTTCGAAGCGTTCGTCAACCGCACCTTCAGGCCCAATCCAAAGCCACCGTGATTGAGCGCAAGAACCTCCTGGGTGTTGGCCGCGCTCGTGATTCCGAAGATGCCGGCGACTCCGGAACCCGTCTGGCTGATCCTGAAAGCCGTCATCGGGTCACTCACCGTGTTCGTCGTGATGAGCCGGGCGAGATTCGTGGGTAGGTTCGCATCGGGAACGACCCCGGCCAGGTTTGCGGCGGCGAGGTTCGTGAGACACGACCCGTCTCCGCAGAAGCGGTTGGCGGGATTGGTGAAGTTATAGGCTCCGGCGTAGGTTCCCGGCGCGAGGTTCGCAGCACCGACGTTGGTCAGCCCGCTGCCGTCGCCGAAGAAACGGGACGCGATCATGTTGCCACTGATGTTCGCGTTTCCGGCCTCCCTGACGCCGGGAGACGAATTTTGCAGGCGCACGAAGCGTGGGCTCGTGCCCGCCGCGTCACCGCGCTGTGAAGTCAAGAGACTCGCAGATACTCCAATACCCGCCAAAAGAACGAGCGCAATTGCACATCGACGCATAGAAACCTCCGTCACGAGAGCGGGATTTGCCCCGTCAGGACAGGTTCTGCGCGACTGTTCGTCTTTCCTGCTGGACTTAGAACTTCAGCGAGTTCAAGACGCGCTTCGACAGATCTGCGCCGGCCTTGTCGGACGGGGTGTACGTCGTGATGACCTGCCACATCTTGGCTCCGTCGGAAACGACCATGCCTTCGACTTTCAAACTCATCCCGCCCGCATCGAAGCTCGCGCTCATCCTGCGGGCGGGTCGATTCTGGATCGTCGTCTTCGAAATGTTGCCTTTCCAGCCGTTGACGCCAGGCCGGCTCTTCATGCTGTTCATCGCTCCGTTCGCCGCTCCATCGATGTCGACCTTCTTCGTGGCCTTCAGCACGGAATACGTCATGACGACGGCGCTTTGACCGCTGATGACCTGATAGGTCTTCATGGTCGAATACTGTTTGCGCACCGCATCGGTCAGAGGAATCTCGATCGCCTTCGGTGCCAAGGGGAGTTCGATCGACAGATTCGAGCCTCCGATCTGGACGCGCTGCCAGGCCGGTGCGGCGAGGGCAACGGAAACGAAGAGGGCTAGCGTTGCCCCCACCAGGCTTCGAGTTCGCATGCTTCCATTATGGGCGGGACCGTCAAGATGACGAGGGTGCCGAGGCCCGGCTCGTGCGACGCCGCCGGTAAATCGGTTCACCGAGGACCCAAAGCATCGCGGGGAGAGCGAGCCAAGGTACCGATTCGCGCAACGCGAAGCTGTCGCTGCGCTCTGGGATCAGCAGCGTCGTTCTTAGTCCGAACGGCTTCTTCATTTCCGCCAGATCGACGATCTGCCCGCGCGCGGTCACCGACATCGTCGTGCCCAACGTGGCTGACCGGACGAGGGGCAACCCAGACTCGACGGCGCGGAAAATGGCATTCGCTGCGAGTTGTTCAGGTGCGTTCGTTCCCATGTACCAATCGTCGATCGACATGACCGCCAGGAGTTGGGCCCCTTGGGTCACCTGGGCGGCAGCGATATCCGAGAAGAGGGCTTCGAAGCAGATGATCGGCCCGATCCGCACCCCTCCGAGGACCATCGTCGTCGTCTTCGTGCCCGCGGAGAGGTCACCGGCGGGGAGGCGCATGGCTTCCAAGAACGGAATGTAGTCGCGGAATGGGACGTATTCACCGAACACGACCAGCCGACTCTTGTCCGCAACCTGCCACTCTCCGTTCTCGAAACCGTAGGCTGACTGAAACACCTTCCCGTCGGTGTGGCTGCGACTCATGCCGAATAACACCGGCACTCGGGGAAGCCGCAGGAACGGATGTTCGGGGGGCAGCACCGTCGGGGTCCGCATGAGTCCTTCCGGCAGGACAAGGAGCGCCACGTCACTCGATTCGGCCGTTGCCGAAAGCGCTTCGAGGACCAATGGAAGCTCATTGTCGAGCTTCTCCGGTGAGCCGAAGGCGAAGTCCAATCCCGGTTGTCCGACCATGATCGAAGTGGGGCGGCCCTCCTGAAACTGGGTGAATCGCCAGGTCGAGAGCAGCATAGGGGCGAACGCCCAGAGCCCATACCGGAGGAGTCTCTGGCGACCGATTCCGTCGAACACCAACATCACGAACACGTTCACAAACGCCACCCAGCCCGAGGTCAGGAACTGAGTCCCTAAGGCCGCAGACTGGATGAGTTGAGGCACCGTCCACAGCGGGGTCGACAACAGGCCCCAGGGAAACGACAACCCGGGGAAGTAACTTCGGCCCGCCTCGACCGTGACCCACGCGAATGCGACGAGCCATGGCCGATCGATTGCAAACGCGCGCTGGATCAGCCACGCGAGAACGGCGAAGTACCATGCGCCCAACACCGGCGCAAGCAGCCAGGGAATCGAACCAAGAAGCCACGACTCCGTCCACTTGCCGACAAACGGCACGAGAAAGAACAGCTGGTGCAGCCAAAACAAGGTTCCGAAGAGGAGACCGGATCGGAGCGCACCCTTGGGGTCCGTGTCTTTGAGGCTCTTCAGCCATGGAACCAGGGCCACGAAGACCAGCAGGCTGAAATTGAACGGTGGGAACGCCAGAACGAGCATCGCGATGCTCGCGGCAACCGGCCATGCCTTAACGACTCGCGACATGGCTATCGATCATCGGCGCGCTGGGAGTGTCGAGGTGGGTGGTGTCTGCGAATCGGTCGATAACCCAAAAACCATCGGGCCGGCGATGGAGTTCCGTGATCGCAGTGTTGCCGAATCGCAGGCTCCTCGATGTCATCACGGTGGCGTGGATGAGGCGTGCGACCAGCAGTCCGCAGGTTCCGCCGTGTGTTACGACGACGAGCGGGGAAGTCGACGACGCCAATCGCTCGCAGACGGCGTCGAGCCGGCCCCAGACGTCGCGCAGCGACTCGCCGCCGGGGGGAGCTGCTTCGAATTCATCGAGGCCGGCTTGGTGGGCTCGATCGCGCAGCAGGTTGCGGAGTTCCTCGTAGGGCATCCCTTCCCATTCGCCGAAGCTGCGCTCGCGCAGGGAAGGCGTGGCACGACAGACGGCCCCGGTCCGAGCGGCGATCGCCTCCGCGGTGACCCGTGCTCTCGAGAGGTCCGAGGTCAGGATCTCACCGATCTCGACGCCCTCGAAGGCGCGCGCCACAGCCGCAGCTTGCGCGAGTCCGACGTCATCGAGCGGCGTGTCCGTGTGTCCTTGGGCGCGACCGATGACGTTCCACGCGGTTTGTCCATGGCGGATGAGGTACGCGCGCATCAGGACAGGTTATACCGGTCCATCGTGCCCGGGTACCGTTGACGGCACATGGCAGGAATCTGGGTGTTGGTGGTTCTCGCAGGGCTCGCCCTGATCCTCGGCGTCGCGGCGTACAACGGTCTCGTCGGGATGCGCCAGCTCACGAGGAACGCGTGGTCCGACGTGGAGGTGTTCTTGAAGCGTCGTGCGGAGCTGATCCCGAACCTCGTAGCTACGGTCAAGGCGTACGCATCCCACGAGCAAGAAACGCTCGAGCGGCTCGCCGAGGCGCGGAGCTTGGCGGCGAAATCACGGTCGGTGGCCGAGCGATCGGTGGCGGAGCAGTCGGTGACCGGCAGTCTTACGCGAGTCGTCGCCCTGGCGGAAGCCTATCCGGAGCTGCGATCGCAAGCGAACTTCCTGAGTCTGCAGCAGGAACTCAAGGACACGGAGAAGTTGCTCGCCAACGCTCGCCAGTACTACAACGCATGCGTTCGTGACCTGAACACGAAGATCGAATCGTTTCCAAGCAACCTCGTTGCCGGAGCCACCGGCTTCCGACACGAGGACTTCTTCCAACTCGACGACGCGAACGAGCGGATCGCCCCCGCGGTCGGCGACGAAGCTAAGAGAAGCTGACCTTGACGGGCTCTCGAGCCGCGGCATCGTCCAGCTCGAACATCTCGCGTGGCTTGAACGAGCCGGCAAAGATGCTGTCCGGGAAGCTCTCGATCCTGGTGTTGTACTGGGTGACGGTGTCGTTGTAGTACTGCCGAGCGAACGAGATCTTGTTTTCGGTGCTTTTGAGTTCTTCTTGCAGCGAGAGCATGTTCTCGTTCGAGCGAAGCTCGGGGTAGCTTTCAGCCAGAGCGAAGAATCCGCCCAGCGCGGCCGCCACCTGCGTTTCCGCCGCGGCCTTTTCCTGAACTCCGGTCGCTTGGACGGCCCGATTTCGTGCTTGGATGACTCTCTCGAGCGTATCCTGCTCGTGCTTCATGTAGCCCTTCACGGTCTCGACCAAGTTGGGGATGAGGTCGTAGCGCCGTTTGAGCTGGACGTCGATCTGCGACCAGGCGTTCATGGTTTGCTGGCGCAGAGCAACGAGCCGGTTGTAGGTCGAGATCGCCCAAATGACGACCAAGACGGCGAGGCCAAGCAGTATCCAAATGGCGATCCACATAGTGTTCTTCGTTCTTCCTGACGGTAGGGGATACGCGTTCGGCGCGAATCCGGTTGCCGTTGTTTCTCGCCACGGTCGAAAGACCCCTACCGCAGGAATCCTTCACGGACGCCGGCGTCGACCGGAATCGTCGCTCCCGTGGTTCGACTCGCCGAATCGCCGGCGAGCCACGCGATCGCGGCGGCGCAGTCTTCGGGCGAGACGGTCCGCTTGAGAAGCGTCCGGTTCTTGTAGTGGTCCTGAAGCTCGTCGGGATGAATGCCGAGGAGCTTCGCCGTCTCTTCACGCCACTGGTCGCTCCAGATCGCCGAGCCTTGGAGCACCGCGTCCGGGTTGATGGCGTTGCACCGAATGCCGTGCGGGGCATGGTCCACTGCCGCGCAACGCATTAGGTGCAACTCGAACGACTTCGCGGCCGAGTAGATCGCGGCATTCGACCCGACGGCGACCCCGTTCTTCGAGGCCACGACGACGATCGACCCTCCGATCCCTTGCCGGATCATCAGCTGGGATGCCGCTCGCATCGTCTGGAAGTAGCCCCGCATCAGGAGATCACTGAGAAACTCGTAGTCGGCGTCGGTGGTGTCGGCCACCGTCCCCCGTCGTGCGTTGCCGGCGTTCACGACGGCGATATCCACCCCACCGTATCGGAGTACCGCCGCTTCGAACGCCTCCGAAAGGGAAGTGGTGTCGGTCACGTCGCAGGGCACCCCGATCGCGGCTCTTGGACTCCCCGCCACCCCTTGTACTTCCTCGACCGCGCCCGAAAGCCTTGCCTCGTTGATGTCCAGGAGCACGACGCAAGCGCCTTGAGCCGCCAGCGTCTTGGCGGTCGCCAAGCCGATCCCCTGGGCTGCGCCCGTGATGACGGCGACTCTGCGGGAGAACGACTTCTCCGCAGGCATTCGGCGCAGTTTGGCCTCCTCAAGCAGCCAGTACTCGATGTCGAACGCCTCCTGTTCGGGGAGCGCAACGTAGCGGCTCAGCGTCTCGGCTCCTTCCATGACCGCGATAGCATTGAGATAGAACCGACCCGTGACCTCGGCCTCTTGGGGATTCTTGCCAAACGACACCATGCCGAGGCCTGGAATCAGGACCACGCTCGGGTTCGGATTGCGCATGGCGGGAGAATCGGGCCGTTTGCAGCGCTCATAGTAGGCCGCATACTCCTCACGGAACCTTCCTAGGGCACCATCGAGATCGAGGTTCTCCGGATCCAAAACGAGCGGCCGGATCTTCGTCCGCAGGAAGTGGTCCGGGCAACTTGTGCCGAGGCGAGCGAGCGCAGGCATCTTGGATCGCGAGAGGAAGTCGAGCACTGCATCGGATTCATCGACGTGCGCGATCAACCGCGCGCCTTGGAAGGTCACTTTGCCACGAAGCTCGGGCAAGAGACTTAGCCACGCGGCGCGCGTGTCGGACCGGCGGCGGGGAAGCACCAGGTCGCCGAACGGGTGGTCCGAGCCTCGCTGGGCCTCCAGCGCCTCGACCGCCCGGTTGATGAATTCCAGAGTCAAGGCATAGCACGTCTCCCAGTCGTCCGCCCAGCAGATGAAGCCATGCGACTCCATCAGTGCGCCCTGAATGCCGGGTTGGGCCCGAATCAGGTCGCGCAAAGCCAAGCCGAGATCGAAACCGGGGCGCTTCCACGGCAGAAAGCCCATCTTCGAGCCATAGATCGCCTCCATCGCTTCGCGAGCGTTCTCGGCCGCCGCGAGCGCGATCACGGCATCCGAATGCATGTGCGAAACCGCCTTGAACGGGACGAAGGCATGGAGGGGCGTATCGATGCTGCACGCGGTCGGATTCAGGCCGAAGGTGCAGTACCGATAAAGCTCAACGACGTCATCCTCGTGAAGGCCGGTGGCGCGCACGCGCTCCTCGAGAGCCAGGACCTTGTCCTGATAAAGGCTCGCGAAGTTGGCTCGGGTCGCTGAGCCCAAGTCGCCCCCTGAGCCCTTGACCCATAGCACCTCTACTTCATGGTCGGTCAGCGGATCGCGCTCTTGGGTCTTGACGCTAGTGTTGCCGCCGCCGAAATTGGTCACGCGGGGATCGGAACCGAGGAGATTCGAAGCGTACACGAGCCGATCGAGATCGTCGCGCAAGGAGTGAGCTCGGTCGCGATCCCAGAGATTTTCGACTCGGGCGCTCGGGGAGGTGGTGCTCATGGCCTGATTGTACGGGTTCCCGAGCCTTTCAGAGCCTTCTGATAATCATTATTATGAATAACTTGATTCGATGACGTCGAACTCCGTCTCGCCCGTTTCGAGGAGACGGACGAGATAGGGCTTGCACGAGCCACACCCGGTGCCGCAACCAAAGCGATTCGCGATGTCCTCCAGCGAGGTGACCTTGGCCGCCTTCAGGTCGGCAAACGACGTCTTGTGACAGACACAGAAGGTCACGGGCTTCTCAGGGTTCATGGGCGAATCAGTTCTACGCGCAGGGCGCCGATCGAGTTCGTGCCCCCGAGCGCGATCGCGGCCGTGACGACGTAACGTCCCGGGGCGGTGTCGACCCGAGCCTCCAGTGGTGCGCTACTCAAGCCGGGCACCTTGGTGGTGGCCAAGCGCCGATCCGTCGAGGCAAGCACGTTGCCTTTCGCGTCGGCGATGGTCACCACGTTGTAGTTGCCGGCACGGGCGATGCCGTCGACGGCGTCGCGCAGCTTCCGTTGCGAGTTGCGGTCCAGGACAAGGAACGTCAGGGTTGACGCGGTCGCCTGGACTCCCCGTGCGATCTCTTGCCGCCGCGTGGCCTCGAGACGTCGACCGGCCATCCACGACTGAAAGACAAACGACATCAGGATCGCCACCCCGAGGGCAAGCCACCAAATCCACGAAGGGATCGGCTTCTTCCCTGCCAACGTGCCGGCTTCGGAAGGCTCAGTCTCAGGGGCTGACGGGTTGCGAGGTTCTTCGGTGCTCATGGGGCCATCTTTCACATTCGTGCTCGCGATTCCTTTCATCGAGGTACTTCGTCTGCGTAGAATAGACGCGACAGCCGTCACTTCGGGGGTTCATATGCCAGTGCAACGCAGCACCGACGTCGTAGAGGGGCATTCCGAGCGCGCGCTCACGTTCGGACTCGGCGGCCTTGTGGCCGCCGCTTTCGGAGCTCTGCTGATCTACTACCAGGGAATGCTGGTCGGTCTTGGCTGGGTACTGGTCCTCGGGGGCGTCGCCGGCATTGGGTACGGGATCTTCTGCGCCATGCAGGTCCGCAACGTGACGACGGTCAAGGTGACTTGTCCGTACTGCTCGGGGATCAACGCGATGACCGAGATGCCGGAGAAAGACGTCTCCTGCGTCTCGTGTCACCGCATGATTCCGATACGCGAGGGGCGGGTTCTCCCCGTCAGCCAGGTCCGGTGCGGCTTCTGCGGTCACCTCAACTTCTACAACGAGACGAGCGTCGGTCTCATCTGCGAAAGCTGCGACCGCGAGATTCCGATCGCGACCGCCGAAGGCACCGAGAGCAAGAAGTTCTTCCGAGCCTACACCCAGCAGGACGACGAGCGACCGTACGAACTGGTGCTGGTGGCCCACGGTCCGAAGACCGAAGAGGTCATCAACACGCTCCAGCACATGCTCGCGTTGAATCGAAACCAGGTGAAGGACATGCTCAACGACCTCCCTGTGACTTTGCTGACCGGTATCCCGAAGAAGAAAGCGGAAATGCTCGCCGCCCAATTGAGCGTCCACGACGCCCTCGCTGAGTACAAGCCGCTCAGCTAGGACTCAGGAAGTCCGTGATCGTGTTGAATCGCTATAGTCTAGGAAGCGGACAGTGAAAAGACGCGCGACGGCAACGATCACATTCCAAGAACTGAAAGTGCCCGCTCCAGCAACTTCCGCTGAGGAGCGGGCATTGCGATCGCCGCCAGTTCCTCGCGCGAGAGCCACGTAAGTTCCGTAACTGCCGCTTCGCAGCGCAAGATAGATGCGCGAACATGGATCCGATGATGCGTCACCGTATGCCGGAGGCTGCCGATCGATTCGACCCAGCCGCCGCCCACGAGTGCTCTGAGGTCCGCCTCGTTAGCAGGAGCGACGGCACGTGGAAACTCCCACAACCCCTCCCACCATCGGCTGTCCGTGATGCGACGCATCCCAAAGCGTCCTGCGAAATACGGGATCCAGACCCAATGGACTTCGTCGACGGTCGCGCGGCGCGCCTTGGGGGCCGGCAGTTCGGTTTCCCGGTGGGTCAGTCGGGCAATGCACAGGTAAGCGACCGGGCATTCGCGGCACCCCGGGTTTTTCGGAGTGCAGACGCGCGCGCCGAGTTCCATCATCGCTTGATTCCAGTCGCCTGGCCGTTTCGCGTAGAGCTGCTCCTGCGCCCACGTCCAGGCCTCGCGATGGAGTGCGGCGCCGCTACTCTCGCTTCCGGATAGTCGCGCATGGACTCGCTCGACGTTGCCGTCTACGACCGCGATCGGCTCACCCAGGCAGATCGACGCGATCGCTGCGGCCGTGTAGCGTCCGACGCCGGGTATCTGGCGCCACTCGGCCGACGATGTCGGCCAACCGCGCTCGACGATCACGCGAGCACCGGCGTGGAGCATCCGCCCCCGACGGTAGTAGCCGAGGCCCTGCCAGAGCGCCAAGGCCTCCTCCAATTCTGCTTGCGCCAGCGTCTCGACCGTCGGAAACCGGTTTATCCAGCGCGCGTAGTACGGAAGGACGGTGGCAACCTGGGTCTGCTGGAGCATCGCCTCGCTCACCCACACCGGATACGGTTCGCGCGTTTCCCGCCAGGGGAGTGCCCGGCCGTGGGTGTCGTACCACTTCAGAAGGGCTCCACCGTCCCGCCCGGCCAAGATCCCCTTCTTCATCAGAGGGTGCGCGTGACCTTCTCCAGATGGGGAGGCGCATCCGGATCGAGTCCCCGCGCAAGGGCAGCCTTCTGGGCCAGCCATTGACCGAAAACGATTTCGGCCATCGGAGCCGCCGGATGATTCGCCCGCAAAGGGGCGGAGACGACAACCCCTTCGGCCGAGGCGAGGCTCGCCGGGACCTCGCCGTAGACGATCGCGGTGCTGGCCGGCCCCACGAGCGCCTTCGGCCCATGCTCGAAGTCTGCGATCGAGTAACTCTTGCAGGTCAGGAGAGCGCACTCCATCAGCTTGAGTGCCGTTTCCTGGGCCGTGCAGAAGCCGTATCCGCGTCCGAGCGCAAACAGGATGCCGGCTCGGAGGACACGGATCAGGGCCTCTTGGGCTTCGCCTTCACACCGGTCGATCCAATCGCGGTCCGGAAGCAGCGGCACGGGATCAGGAAGGTCCGCGCCGAGGGCGCGAACGAGCTGGTAGCAGGCGAGAAGGGACGCTGTATACGTCTTGGTCGCGGCGACGGCATGCTCGGTGCCCACTTCGAGCAACAGGGTGTGTTCGGCTGCATCCGAAATCCGCGATCCGGGAGTGTTGGTGATCGCGAGCGTCTGGTGTCCGCCTCGCCGAAGCTCGGCGAGGACTTCGCTCACGTCAGGCCCGGCCCCACTCTGCGAGATGCCGACCGCGAGGCACGGGGGGTACCGCACCTTCGATCCATACCGAGTCAAAACCGAGGGAGCTGCCAGCGAGACCGGGATCTGCAGGTGAATTTCGAGAAGGTAGCGAAGATAGAGCGCCGCGTGGTCGCTGGAGCCCCTTGCCACGAGGAGCGCCATCTCGAACCGACGCCCGGAGAACGAAGTCCGCAGGGCATCCAAGTACCGAGGGGCCCGGTCACGCAGACACTGGCCCTGTTCGCGGATTTCTGCGGCCATCACTTCGCCGGCCATGTCAGAACCCATTTGGATGGAACGCGAAGCTCAGGACCCCTTGAGCCGGCCGATAGTTGTTGGCTCCGAAGTAAGCCCCGTTCGCCCCTACTTGCCAACCCGAGGCGGGGATCGTCTTCTCGACCGCGAAGACCGGACTGACCGGAGACGTCTTCCCTTTCGCGCCCGGCATCGGACCGTAAACGTACTGAATCGAATATCGGAATTGGCCGATGCCGCCAGGCCAACTGCTCGCACCGCTGACATCGTAGACCAGGTTGTCGATCGAGCCGCTCATCCCGGAAGTCAGAATGTCGAATTGCCAGGCGATCTTGAGAGAATGCGTCCCCTTCCCCTTCACTGGGACTCGGATCGTGTATCCGCCGTCTTTGGAGATGAGCGCATTCGTGTTGACCTCGTTCGTCCACTGATCCGGGTTCGGATTCAGGACCTTGCCATCCCAAGTGATCGAGGTCGGATCGACGCCTTGAAGAGCACCCATCGTTCCCGCTTGCCGGACGTGGTTCGGAATCCTGATCGCGATCGTGCCGGCCTGCCCGCCGCTATTTCGCACGACCGTCACGCTCGAAGACGAAACCGTTCCGTGGCCGAGCCGCACGGTGACTCCATGGGTCTGGAGCGCGACAACCAAGCCGTTCGCGTCGGCAAGATTCGGAATCCCGGTGTAGGCTCCGGTCAGATTCGAGGATTGGAGCCCGAGGGCAAGAACGGCTGCGACCATTTCCTGACTATACACCCCGGCCCGCGTTGCAGTCGGGACGCGAATCCACCAGAATCAAGGGGATGAGGGTCGCCATCGTCCACGATTGGATCACCGTGCCGGGTGGGGCCGAGGAGGTCCTGCGCGAGATCTGCCGGCTGGTCCCGGACGCCGCGATCTTCACGGCCCAGTTCAACCCCGAGAGGTTCCCCTGGTTACGAGGTCGCGACGTGCGGGCGACTTGGGTCTCGAAGATGCCGTTCTCGAAGAGCCGCCACTACCTCTATGCTCCGATCTTGGCCGACGTCTATCGATCGATGGACCTCCGCGAGTTCGACGTCGTCCTCACGAGCAGCCATTCGTTCGCTCATGGCGTGCGCAAGCGGCCGGATGCGCTCCATTTCTGCTATTACTACACGCCCGCCCGGTCGCTCTGGTTTCCGGAGATCGATAAGCGCGCCGGCAACGATCCCTTGCGAAAGATGATCGCCAAGCGGTTGCGACGGCTCGATCTCATCGCGGCCCGGGGGCCGGATGTCGCGTATGCGATCTCGGAGACCAGCGCCCAGCGTGTTCGCGACGTGTACAAGCGGCCGTGCGGAGTGATCTACCCCGGCGTCGACACGCGGAAGTATGGCGACGTCGTTCGGGAGCTCGACGATGGCAGTCTCCTGATGTGGGGCCGCCTGATTCGGTACAAGAAGTTCGATCTTGGGATCGAGGCGGCCAAGCTCCTCGGAAGGAAGCTGCATGTCGTCGGAAGCGGCCCGTTCGAGCCACAGCTACGGAAACTCGCCGGTGACGATCCGAACATCGTCTTCCACGGACGTCTTCCCGACGCCGACCTCAAGGCGCTCTTGAGCCGGTGCTTCGCCGTGCTGTTTCCGCCATACGAGGATTACGGGATCGTGCCGATCGAGGCGCTGGCGGCGGGGGTTCCAGTCGTTGCATTCGGGGAGGGTGGTGCCCGGGAGACGATTCCGCCGACCTGCGGCGCCTTGTTCACCTCACAAACTCCGGAAGCACTCGCGGAGGCCGTGCGATCCCTGGAAGCCCACTCGTTCGATCCTCAGGCCCTTCGCCGGCAAGCGGCTCGATTCGACAACCAGGTCTTCCGTTTCGAGTACACAAAAGCCGTGAACGACGCCGTCGAAGCGCATTTTCCAGGACGGGCTCCGTTGATCGCCCCTCAGTGCGAACCCGAACCCCTTCGGGGCAGTCTATGAAAGGGATGATGGCGATGCGGATCTGTTTTCTGGCCGGCCTGGTCTCCGTTGCAGCGATCGGGTGGGGAGCCGAGCCGACGATGGTCCAGCGAATCGTCAACTCCGGGCTCGCCGAGCTCCGGCAGTATCCGGCGGTCAGCTTCCAGCTCTTCGGCAAGGAGACTCTCGGGCGAAGAGAGCGCGAGTTCGCCGCCGACTACTACTGGAATCGACCCGAGACCGATCCCGCGCGGCCAGCCCGCGCGATCATGAACGTTTACGATGGAGGTAAGGCAACCGACACCTTCATCGGAGACGGCTGGCGATTCTGGGCGCACCGCATTCTCAAGAAGACTTACGCTTCGATCGAGTACGCAACTGAACTCCCTCCGTACCCGGGCAACCACGCCACCGTTCTCACCCAGTTGTTGCGGTCGCAAACGACCGGCCAGGCGAACTTCCTTGCGACCCTTGGTTTCGACGCGTTCGGCCGCGGGATCGGCAACTCCCTGTTCACTTGGAGTCCCTGGATCCCCGTGTCGAACGTCGAGATCGTGGGCGACGCCCAGATCGTCTGCACGGTCGGCGATCCCGTTCGAACCGAGATCATCTACTCCTTTACCCCGCCCCTGCCCAACGATCCGCTACCGCTCTACAAGCTGATCGGCGTGAGCTATTGGGATCAGACGAGGGTCGGCAGCCAGGTCCGGACGACGGAGTGGCAGGTTACGATCCAACGCCGGGTCAACGCTTATGCCGAGACGGATTTCTCCTTCACGCCCCCCCGGGATGCCAAGCCGATCTCGTTCCCGGCAAGAAAGTCGGGCTAGTTCTCCCGGACGACCCGGAAACCGACAAACGGCCCGTCCGAGAGCCACCACTTGCTTCGGGGGCGCTGAGCGTCTCGATCCTGCCACTTGGGCGTTTGGGTCTGGCGAACCGCGAACCCGACGTCCTTCTTCTTGTCCATGAAGGAGCCCCCGGCGGCCACCGGCTTACCGTCGAGGCCGACCACCCACTCCATCACGTTGCCGAGCACGTCGAACAGCCCCCACCCGTTGACCTGCTTCTTGCCGACGGGCTGAGCCTTGTCGTCGGCGTTGGTCCAGTACCACGCCCAATCGTCCAGCTTCTCCGGATCGGTGGTGGCTCCGGCTCGGGCGGCGTATTCCCATTCGGCCTCGGTGGGGAGCCGATACTTCTGACCGGTCTTCTTTGAAAGCCAAACGCAGAAGGACTCGGCCGCGTGGAAGGTCATACCAAGGGCGGCATAGCCCGCGTGACCATAGCCCCGATCCGCGGCGCCATAGGGCTTGCTCGGCCTGCTCTGAGCATCGACGCCCATAGCGTTCTGGTCGGGCGTCAGGTCCATGCGATACGCATAGATGTCGAACACGTCCCATGTCACTTCGGTCTCTCCGATCCAGAACGGCATGACGGCGACCTCCTTACCGCGAATCGAGATCGTTCCGGCCGGGATTTGGATCATCCTGAACGAGACGACACTGCCAGGTATCTTGACGGTGTCGACTTTTGGTTGAGGAACGGCAAGGCAAAGGATGAGTGTTGCAGCGATCATCGGTGTGTTGGGGCTTCTCGGACCGTTGCCCGAGCGCTTTCAGTATAGCCAGGTTCATATGGGGGTCGAGGTTCGGGTCACCTTGTACGCTCCCGATGCAGAAACTGCCCAAAGAGCGACGCGCGCGGCCTTCGAGCGTTTTGCCGAACTGGACGCCATCTGTTCGGATTACCGTAAGGACAGCGAACTCTCGCTTCTGTGTGCGCAAGCAGGGGGCGAACCCATCCCGGTTTCGAACGAGCTGTACACCCTGCTCGAGCGCTCCGAGGAGGTATCCAAACTCAGCGACGGGGCATTCGACATCACGTGCGGCCCGCTGATCCGACTTTGGCGAGAGGCGAGAAAGACGAAAATTCTCCCCACCACACCCGCACTCCAGCAAGCTCGACTCGATACCGGTTGGTATCGCGTCAAGCTCGACCCGGCAACGAAGACGGCTCGCCTTGCACCCGGAACCCGACTCGATCTCGGCGGAATCGCGAAGGGCTACGCCTGTGATGAGGCCATCGCCGTGCTTCGGCGCGTAGGCATCGACCGGGCGATGGTCGAAGCGGGTGGCGACATCGCCGCGTCAGGCCCTCCTCCAGGCAAGATCGGTTGGCGCATCGAAGTCATGCGCAGGGGTGGTGAGGCGTTTTGGCTTCGGGACGGAGCCGCCTCGACCTCGGGCGATGCCGAGCAGTTTGTGGTGGTCGGGGGCAAACGCTACTCGCACATTGTCGACCCCCGAACGGGAATTGGACTGACCAATCGGCGACAAGTGACCGTTCTCGCCCGCGACGGCCTGACGACCGATGCGCTCGCCACCGCGCTTTGCATCCTGGGCCCCACGGAGGGCCGGCCCCTCCTCGAGCGGTTCAAAGCCACAGCCATTTTCACTGAGGCGAGCCGTTGAGGCGAGCACTTCTCGTCGGGGCAGGCGGGATGGGAGTGGCCTGGGCGAGAAATCTCCTCGCGAATGAGGGCACCGAACTCGCTGGATGGATCGACCTCGACGAGGGCAAGGCGTCGCAGGAGGCGCAACGACTTGAGGTCCAGAACATCCACATCGGGTCCGACCTCGAGTCCGGGCTCGATCTCGTCCAACCCGACTTTGTGGTCGATGTCACCTCGCCGGATGCCCACCGGGCGGTCACCCTTGCTGCGCTATCTCGCCGCATTCCCGTTCTCGGCGAGAAACCGATGGCCGACTCGCTCGCATCGGCCCGTGAGATGGTTGCCGCCGCGACCCACAACGAAACGCTCTACATGGTCAGCCAAAGCCGGAGGTACGTTACGGGACTAGCTCAGTTTCGCGAAGCGATCCGTTCCCTCGGCTCGCTCGGCATCCTTCATGTCGACTTCATGCTCGGTCCCCATTTCGGTGGGTTCCGCGACGCGATGGATCACCCTCTCCTGCTCGATATGGCCATCCACACCTTCGACGCGGCCCGCTATCTTTCCGGGCTTGATGCCGATTCCGTATATGCCGAGGCGTTCAATCCGAGCTGGTCCTGGTACGCGGGAGCGGCCAGCGCGCACGCTCTCTTCGAGATGGAGGAGGGCGTGCGGTTTGCCTACCGAGGGAGTTGGTGCGCTGAGGGAGTTCCCACCTCGTGGGAGGGTAGTTGGCGAGCGGTCTGCTCAGAGGGGAGCGCCACGTGGGATGGTGGAGGGCGAATCGAGACCCGCCGCGTGATTGGTGACAGCGGGTTCTTCCGAGAGCTCGAGGAAGTCGCAGTATCGCAGCCGACGGTCATCGAGGGAATCGCCGGTTCGCTTTCGGAGTTTCTCGAAGCCCTCGACACAGGCGCGACTCCGATGGGCGAGTGTCACGACAACATCAAGAGCTTCGCGATGGTCTTCGCCTCGATCGAGTCGGCAAGTGTTGGCGCGAGAGTCCCAGTCTCTTCGTGAACTGCGGAACCGAGGCGCGATCTCCATTCGTTCTGTGACTAGCACTGGAGGTCAAAACATGTCGATGACAGCACACCTTCTCGCCGCCGTCCTTGTCGGACCTGCGCCCGTCCAGTTCGAGGTGAAGCTCTCGAAGCAGGCGATCAAGCCGGGTGAATCGATCCGGGCCGAGCTCGTCGCCAAGAACACCAGCCGCCAGCCTGTCGTGGTCGCCAAGGCGATCTGGGACGGTGCCCCTGCCGCCTACGCCAACGCGAGCCTTTACCGAGGTGCCGTTGAGTATCGGTACTCGGGCAAATCCTCGATGCCGATGGCCCAAGTCATGGTATCGAACAAGGTCGACCGAAACCGGTTTGTCACTCTGAAGCCGGGCGAGTCGGTGGTCGTCTATTGGACGGACGTCGACGCCGTCTACGACTTCGGCTCGAGCAAAACCCGCGGCAAAGAGGACTACGCCAAGGCTCGCCTCACGGACCTCGCGCCTGGCCGGTATGAGTTCAACGTCGAGTACGGCTTTGAGCGAAACCAGCTGAAGAAGAACCTCGATCAAGATTGGCAAAAGGTCATCGAGTTCGGGCCCGGCGCGGAGTCGCTTTGGACGTCCGCAGTCGAGGCCAAGTACAGCGGCAAGAAGACGTTCGTGGTCCGGTAAGCCCGGGTAACGTCTCCGGGTGGAATTCACGATCCGCCCCGCCTCTCGCGGCGACGAACTTGGGGTCGTCGCCGCGGTGAAGACCGTCTATGACGAGTACGGATTCACCTGGGATCCTGAAGACTATCACGCGGACCTCTACGACCTCGAAGCCCACTTCGGCAACGGAGCCGCGATCCTGTTCGTCGCAGAGGATGGTGGCGGAATTCTGGGTTGCGCTGGGCTCGAGACGTTTCCGACGGTCGAAGGTCCGGTCGGCGAGGTCGTCCACGGGTCGCCCCTCCCCCGCATCGCGGGCACGGACTGCGAATTTCTCCGACTCTACGTCCAACCCACTGCTCGTCGACGCGGCCTCGGCGCTGCCCTTGTCGAACACGTGCTCCAGGAAGCCGTTCAGCGCGGTTGTTCGCGCATGGAGATTTGGACCGACAAGCGGTTTGTCGACGCCCACCGTCTTTATCAGCGCTACGGCGCGCGGATCGTCGGCGAGCGCATCTGCGACGACCCCGACGTCAGCCCCGAATGGGGCATGATCCTCGAGCTCTGATCTTAGTGGGCGTCCGGATCCCCTCTCCTTTCGATGGGTTCTGCTGAATTCTCCGGATCCCCTCTCCTTTCGATGATTGTGCGAAGGGAGAGGGGGTAGGGGACTAGTCCCTTTCGAGGGTGAGTATGTCCGGACCCTCGCGGGTGATGGCGACGGTGTGCTCGAAGTGGGCCGACAGCTTTCCGTCGGCCGTAACCATCGTCCACTTGTCAGGGAGCGTTCGGACTTTCCACGTTCCCTGATTCACCATCGGCTCGATGCAGATCGTCATCCCCTCTTTGAGGAGTGGGCCCTTCCCTGCCTTGCCGAAGTTCGGCACGCTCGGTTCCTCATGAACGGTCCTGCCGACGCCATGGCCGACGAGGTCCCGCACGACGGCATACCCGTTCGATTCCACGTACTTCTGGACCGCGGCTGCGATATCGCCGATCCTGTTGCCGATCTTGGCTTTGGCAATTCCCTGGTAGAGCGCCTCGCGCGTGATATTGAGGAGACGTTGTGCGGGTTCGGCGACCGCTCCGACCGGATAGGTCCATGCTCCGTCCGCGACCCAGCCGTCGAGAGTCACGCCGAAATCGAGCCCAACGATGTCTCCCTCCTGGAGGACGGTGGCGTCCGGGATGCCGTGGACCACCACCTGATTGAGCGAGATACAGGTCGACGCGGGGTAGTTCCGGTACTTGAGGAAGCTCGGGATTCCGCCCGCTTCACGGATCAGTCGATCCGCGAGCGCGTCGAGTTCGAGGAGCGTCGTCTTGCCCGGCACGATCGACTCCGAGACGAGTCGCAACGTCCGCGCCACGACGTGGCCGGACTCGCGCATCTTCTCGATCTCGGCTTTAGACTTGTAAACGATCATCCTTGAGGCTTTCCAGAATCGACTGGTATACCTCTTCGGGGCTCCGGGTTCCATCGATCCGGACGAGGCGACCTGAGCGCGCGTAATAGCCGATCACCGGCTCCGTCGTTTCGTGGAAGAGTCGTAACCGCTTGCGAATCGTCTCGGGCTGGTCGTCGGCACGGACGATGAGCTCGCCGCCGCACTTGTCGCAGACCCCTTCGTGCAGGGGTGGGCGGTTGACTCGGTGGTAGATTTCGCCGCACTGCGAGCACGTAAGACGTCCCGAAAGGCGTTCGACGACGACCTCATCGTCGACATGGATCGAGATCGCGCGCTCGATCGGCAGTCCGAGGTCGTCGAGGAGACAATCGAGAGCCTCCGCTTGGGCGACCGTGCGGGGAAAGCCGTCGAGGAGGAACCCGCCGACGACATCGGGACGACGGATGTAGGCCGCCATCATTTCGATCGTCACCGCATCGGGAACCAACTCGCCTTTATCAAGAAAGCCTTTGGCGAGAAGGCCGAGAGGCGTCTGGTTCGCGATCTCTTCCCGGAAGATCACGCCCGACGAGAGATGAGCGAGTCGATGGCGCTCATGCAGAAGCGCGGCTTGGGTGCCCTTTCCGACGCCAGGAGGTCCAATCAGGATCAATCGCATGAGGTCTTTTCCGATCGCCGTTGACCGGCTGAAGCATTCGCCTTGGGATTCAAACACAAAACCGGGGCCGTTCGCAAGGAGTATGCCAATCGGTGGCGAAAACGTGCCTATGAGCGACTGGACCCGACGCGAACTTCTTCAACGTGCGAGCGCGCTCGCAGTGGCCGGTACCCTGCCGGCGGGCGTGATGGCCGCCTTGGCCCCCAAGCGGACCATCTCTGCCAACGACAAGATCGTTTTCGGTCTTATCGGATGCGGTGGGATGGGTTCGTCGAACATGCGCACCTTCATGAATCATCCGGAGGTCGAGATCGCCGCGCTTTGTGACGTCGACGAGAATCGCATTCCCGGCGACTTCAAGACGGTCTCCGACAAGTACGGCAAGAAGCCCGAAGTCTATCGCGACTATCGGAAGATGCTGGAGCGCAAGGACATCGATGCCGTCATCGTCGGCTCTCCGGACCACTGGCATGCGCTCCACTTCATCCACGCATGCCAAGCGGGCAAGGACAGCTACTGCGAAAAGCCGGTTTCCCACAACATCGTCGAAGCGCTCGCGATGACGGCGGCAGCGAAGAAACACAAGCGGGTCGTCCAGGTCGGTACCTGGCAGCGCTCGACGAAGGAGTTCACCGACGCGATCGCCTACATCCGGGCCGGAAAGCTCGGCAAAGTCGTACTCTGCCGCGCCTGGATCACAGACGGATTCAAGGCCGGCGTCCAGAAGCCCTCGACGCCCCCGGCCGGACTGGACTACGACGCCTGGATCGGACCGGCGAAGATGGTGCCCTACAAGCCCAACCACGTTCACTTCAATTGGCGCTGGTTCATGAACTACGGAGGCGGCATGTCGACCGACTGGGGCGTCCACATGATGGACATCGCCCTCCTCGGCATGAGTAAGGATCAGGACCTCGTAATGCCCGAGGAGTGCACCGCCGTCGGCGGCAACTGGGCCATCACCGGCGACGATCGGGATGCGCCCGATGTCACCGAGGCGATCTATCGATTCTCCGATCCCGATTTCGCGCTCCACTGGTCGATCGGGCGCGATCACCCCGGTAAGCCCGGTCACGGGACAGAGTTCGTCGGCGCGGACGGCCGCACACTCCGCGTTTGGCGTGGCGGCTGGCTTCTCCTCGATCCCGACGGGAAGGAACTCCCGAAGGAAGAAGCCCCCGCGGCCGGCGATCACTGGAAGGACTTCCTCGACTGCGTGGCCAGCCGGGGCAAGCCGCGCGCCGATTTCGCCAGCGTCGCTCAGACGACGATCGTGTGCCACCTCGCCAACGTCGCCCTGCAATCCGGTCGAACGGTCAAGTGGGACTCGGCGAAGAACGATCTCGGCACGGTCGGGCGCGACACCGAGGCCTACCGACGCGAATACCGGAAGCCCTACAGTCTTCCGAAGATCTGACCTTGCGAATCGGACGCGAGACGATCGGATGGGGCCCGATCCCTTCGGGGATCGGGCTTCTGCTCGTCGCATACGGCCTCGGCGCATCGATCCTGATGGCGACGCCACCCTGGCTGCTCCCCCTGTTCGGCGTCTTGGTTCTTCTTGGCTTGCCCCTTCAGCCGGGACTCTGCTGGGGAGGCCGCCTCTCCTGGTCGGGTGCGTACGTGTGCCTCTTCGTGCTGGTTTGGCTCGTTTCGAAGGACCCAGCCCCGGGTCAGTCGGTCGCCTGGCCTTGGATTGCGGTCGGCGCGGGGATCGCGCTCGCGGGCGGCCCCTTGTGGCTTTCCGCCTTTCGCACAGCCGAGGCCGATCGAAGCGCATGGAGGCCGGCGAGGATGCTCCTCGCGACGGTCGCGGTCGGGCTCCTCGTCGCCTGGTTCAGTGGGCGGAGGGGCGGACCCGAGCCGATGGTCGAGTTCTTCTCCGGGTGGTGGTTCCTGTCTCCCGAAGCCGTCGAGCGGATCGTCATCGGGTTGCGCAAGAGCGCGCACGTGCTCTTCTACGGATCGTTCGCCTGGCTCACCGCCCGCGCCACCGTCGCGCTCGCGCCGAAGGCACCCCGAGCCCGGGTGGTCGCCTTCGCCGTGCTCTTCGTGCTGGCCCACGCGGTCTTCGACGAGACCCGCCAGGCATTCACGCCCGGCCGCACCGGCACGCCCTGGGACGTCCTCCTCGATCTGGGCGGCATGCTCGCCGCCACCCTCCTCCTCGATCGGCCTCGGAGAAACTGACCCGGTCACAAGCTCTGACCAGCGCGAAGGCGGCACATCCCCCCTCACGGACGCGTGACGCTCACCGTCTTCGAGCCCTTCTCGTTGCCCGTGTCCAGAACCACGTAGACCTTGTAGTACACCTTCGACCCGGACGCCACCAGCCCGTCCGCCGTCCGGAACGGCGTCAGATCGCCGGGGAGGTGGTTGCCGAGCACGGAGGCGGTGTCGGTGTTGTACTTCGTCCCGCCGAAAGAGCCCCGCAGCTCGTACGATTCGAGATCGGGGTCGGCCGAGGCGGTATAGGTCACGACGGCTTCTTCCGTGACCGCATCCCAGACCGCGGAAGCGTTCACCGGGTCGGGCGTGTGGCCGGCGGGGGGCGAGAGCGCCGGCAGGGACAGCAGAAGCGCCGACCCCGTCGCGAACCGACCCTGAACCGCGAGCCGGTATTGGCGCAGCCGTTGATAGATCGCTTTCCAGAGTACGTCGCGCTGCCGGATCGCCGACGTCACGTTGTTCTCCGTGCTCTCAATCGAGGAGAAGGCCGCATTCAGGGCCGCTTGATCGGTCGTGAACGTGGCCAGCGTGTAGGAACCGGTCAGAACCAGGGGTACGGGCGCGCCGACCGGGATCGGGAATATCGCGTTGATCTGCGTCCAGATGTTGTTGATATCGGCCATCGCCTTCATCCAGATGCCGGGCGCGGCCGTGAACCCCGGGATCCTGGGCAGCATCCGCTCGTATTGGCTCCTCGGAAATGCACCGCGCACGAGCTGGTTGAACTGCCGCATGCGCTCTTTGAGGGCGGCGCGCAGGGTGTCCCGCGTCGAGATCGCGGCCTCGTTCGCGTTGATCTGGGTCTCGATCGTCGTGATCTGGGCCGCGAGCGCGGTCCGATCCGTCCCGAGCATGGCGACGCCGTAGTTTCCGGTCAGCACGAGGGGCGCGCCCAAGGCCGTGTTCACCTGCGGCCAATGAGCCGCGAACTCGTCGATCTTAGCACGGTAGTTCTTCGGTGCGATGGCAGGCATGTCAAACCTCCTACAATTGCTCCTAGGACGTGCTCCTTGCGGTCGGGGTTTCAAGGTGCCTCGTTATCGACGCCATCCATCACGTCAAAGCCTCCAGCGGTTACGTCAAGAGCTCCACCGGTTGCGTAAAGAGCTCCACCGGTTGCGTAAAGAGCTCCAGCGGTTGCGTCAAAGGCTCCAGCGGTTGCGTCAAAGGCTCCAGCGGTTGCGTAAAGAGCTCCAGCGGTTGCGTAAAGAGCTCCAGCGGCGGCGGATGTCGTGTCTGACGTGACCGAGGTGGCCTCTTACGCGACCGAGGGTCTGATTCCCTCAGGCGCTGCCGCTCTTCCGGACGAGAAGGCCGGGGCGGTCGATCGCGATCTCCCCGTAGCAAGCGCCTTCGCGGGCTTCGTCGAGACGCACACTCGCATAGGACCGGGCGAGCTGGGGCGAACCCGCGAAGCGCGCCTCGACATAGTTGTCGGTCAAGCCCTCGAGGAGGCCGTCGCGCCTGACCTTGCCTTCCACGAGCACGCGCAAGGTTCGTCCAAGAAAGCGGCGGCGAACGCCGTCACCGACCTCCCCCGAAAGGGCGTTCAGCGCTTCGGCACGGGCCTGCTTGACCGTCGGTTCGATCGGATCGCCCCAGGCGTCGGCCGGAGTACCGAAGCGAGGACTGAATCGAAAGGCATGGACCTTCAGGGGGCGGGTTTCGCGGACGACGTGGAGGGTCGACTCGAACCGCTCGGCCGTTTCGGTCGGGAAGCCGACCATGACGTCCATCGTCAGGACGAAGTCCGGGACGCGTCGATGGAGCCTCTCGACGAGGCGGAGGTAGTCCGCCTGGGTGTAGGGGCGGTTCATGTCGCGCAAGACGTCGGTGTCCCCGCTCTGGAGCGGTATGTGGAGGTGAGGAACAACCCGCCCATCCTCCATTAGTCCGATCAGCCGGTCGGTCACCTGGCGCATCTCGATCGAACTGATTCTGAGCCGGGCTCCCGGGCAACGATCGGCAATCTGCTCGACCAAGGTCTCGAAATCGGGACCGCCGCTGCCGGTCTGCGGGCCGTAGGATCCGATCAAGACGCCGGTCAAGACGATCTCCCGGTAGCCCATGGCGACGAGTCGTTCGGCTTCGTCGAGGACGTCCTCCGCGGGTCGCGACTCCATCCTCGGGCGGGTGTAGGGGATCGAGCAGTAGCTGCAGAAAACGGAGCACCCGTCCTGGACTTTGAGCGTCGCCCGGGTGCGGCCGGTCGACCGGGGCCTTGGCCCGACGACGGCGATGGGACGCAGATCGGGGCGCGCACGCAGGGTCGCGGTGAGGGTTTCCAGCTTGTCCGGGTTTGGGACCATCACGTCGGCATCGGGGATGTGTTCTTCGCGGTTGAGCGCCATCTGGGTGGCGCATCCCGTGACGACGACGACCGCGTCGGGTTGTGCCCGTCGGGCTCTTCGCACGGCATAGCGGCTCTTGGACTCCGCGATGCTCGTGACCGAGCATGTGTTGATGACGTAGACGTCGGCGGCCGCATCGAACGGCACGACCGCGAATCCCGCCTCCTCGAACGTCTCGAGGATCCGCTGGGTTTCGTATTGATTGACTTTGCAGCCCAGGGTTGTGAAGGCGGCGCGCACGCCGCTATTGTGCGTCATTCGATCCAGCGGGCCGCTTGGACCCCGGGCACGTCCAGGACGGCGTGGAGCAAGAGCTCACGCGGCCCCCGCGTTTCCAGCACGGCGACGAGGGGGTCGGTGGAGAGCACCTTGACACCTCGGACCGAACCGTTGGCCGCCTCGATGCGCTGGACGATGGCGACGATCCCATGCCCGTCGGTCAACTTGACTTCGAGCTCCCGCGGATGCGAATCGGGAGCGAGTTTCCGCTCGATGTTGTCGACGACACTGAGGGTGAGGAGGCTCAGAATCGTCCCGGCGAGGGCGACCAGATAGAACGGCCCTCCGACACTGACGGCCATGCCGATGGCTGCCACCGCCCAAATGGATGCGGCGCTCGTGAGGCCGCGCACCTCCGGTCCCGTTCGCAGGATGGTCCCAGCCCCGAGGAATCCGATACCGGTCACGATTTGGCTGGCGATTCGCGCAGGGTCGTCAGGAGCGAAGGCCCGGCTCACCTCGCAGATGAGCACGACGCCCATGACGATCAGCATGTGGGTGCGCACGCCGGCGGGCCGCCCGTGAAGCTCTCGCTCCCATCCGATCGCGGCCCCGAGCAGCACCCCCAAACCCACCTTGAGGAGCACCTCACCGGTTCGGACGAGCGCATCGGTCGAAATGATCTCTTGCCAACTCACCTACGGTCAGGACGACCAGGACCCGAAGTCCGACGCAGTCTGTTGCGCTCTGTCATAATGGGCTTCTCGCTGGAGGGGTCGCATAGTGGTCTAGTGCGCCGCACTCGAAATGCGGTGAGGTGCAAGCCTCCGTGGGTTCGAATCCCACCCCCTCCGCCACTTTTTTCGTTCGAGTACCGACGATTCGCCCGCCAACTGCGTCCAACATCGGAATGCTTTCCGCCCAGGATGAAGGTCTGAGTCAGGTGCTTGTCGAGGAACGGGTTCGAGCTCCCTATTCGATCGACGAGTTGCTCGACGCCGTCAATAGGATTCTCGCGCTTGGCCAACAGAGCCCAGTCACGGTCCGTACGCTTCGGTTCTACATCGGCCAAGGGGTCGTCGCGCGTCCGATCGGCTCCCCGAAATTCGCGCGCTACGGCTATGAGCACCTCCTCATGCTCCTCGGAGCGCGAATGCTGCAGGATCGTGGTTCCAAGCTCGACGCCATCGCCACGGAAGTCCAAGAGATCCGCCGTGGACGCTTTGATCGCTACGAGCAGATGATCGCGGAATGGCTTCAGCAGCGTGCCCCGCGCGCCGCTCCCTTCGTCCGGGAGTCACCTGCCCACTATGAAGCCAGTCCCTCTCCGGCCATGCTCGGCCACGCCGTCACCCGCATCAAGATCAGCCCGAACACGACGGTCGAAGTCGCCTTGGGTTCCGATCTTGCCGACGAGTTGACCCGCGCCGCCGAGGCGCTTCAGAATCTCGCGGACTCCGCCAAGAAGCCTCGCTAGGCCCTGGAACAATTCGCGCCCGGTCTTCGTAACCGGGGCGATGAAGCGGGTTTTTGTTCTGTTCGCGACTTTCCTCATCTCGTCCGCCTTGGTCCTGGCCCGCGCCGATGTCGAGCGCGGCGCACCTCTCCCTCGCAAGGGTGCCTTTGGCGCGCAACTCGCGCCCCTTTCGCAAGACGAGGCGAAGAAGCACGGCCCGGGCGTGAAGATCGTCCGGGCGCTCCCCGAGCTCACCGCAGCGAAGCTTGGTCTGACCGAGGGCGACATCGTGACCTCGGTCGCCGGCCAGCCGGTCGCCACCCCTGGAGCCCTTGGCCTTGCGATCCGCGACGCCAAAGCCGGAGATCCGCTCTCGGTCGAGTTCTTGCGCGGTGAGAAGAAGCAGACGGCCAAGGCGAACCTCGTGGAGCGACCCAAGCAGAAACCCGACGGCTTCGAGGTCGTCTACGACCAAGTCCTGAGCAAAGGCAAGCGAATCCGCGTGATCGGGACCCACCCGGCCGGGACCGGCAAGTACCCGACCGTCTTTCTGATCGGCGGCATCGGTGCCTACAGCGTCGATGGAGACTTCGGCGGGGTCGCGTACGGGAACATCATGGGCCCGATCGCGAAGGCCGGCTACGCCACGATCCGCATCGACAAGCCCGGACAGGGAGACAGCGAAGGCCCAATCTACACCGAGCTGTCCTTCCTCACCGAGCTCGATGCGTACCTCCAGGCGATCCGGCTGGCCAAGACGCTGCCATTCGTCGATCCGAACCGGATCGTCATTTTCGGTCACAGCATGGGTGGCTGCTTCGGCCCGCTTGTCGGCAAGGAGGAGAAGATCGCCGGTGTGATCGCGAGCGGCACTCTCACGAGAACGTGGGGGGAGTACATGCTCGAGAACACCCGCCGACAGTCTCTCCTGGCCGGAGCCTCCTTTGCCCAAGTCGACACCGAACTCAAGAGCCTGGCTGCGATCAACCACTATCTCTTCAGCGAGGGTCTAACCCCCGATGAGATCGCGAAAAAGCGCCCGGACTTGGCCGGTGCCGTCGCGGCGGTCTCTCCCGACCGCAAGACCTACTCCGGTGTGGGCATCCCGTTCTTCAAAGAACTCGCAGATCAGAATCTGGCCGAGGCCTGGGCGAAGACCGACGCCAAAGTCCTCACGCTCTGGGGGGCGAACGAGTTCATTTCAGGTCGCAGCGACCATGAACTCATCGTCACGATCGTAAACAAGGAGCGCCCGGGCACGGCAACGTTTCAAGTCGTGCCGGATTCCGACCACGGGTTCTTCAAGACCAGCTCCCAGGAAGACAGCTTCCGGCAATGGGGGAAAGGCGCTCCGTTCAATCCCAATGTGGTCGACATCGTCCTCGCCTGGCTTAAGACGACGATCGGCGACAAGCCTTGAACTCGGGTGAACCCCTGGGAGTCGGCACGCGTCATAATGGCGGAACCATGAAGGCTGGGTTGTTGAGGCTGTTGAGCGGGCTGTTTCTGATCGGGTTGTTGGCTTCGAGTGCGCTGGCGCGCATCACGATCAACGTGGATGCCAAGGACGGGGACAAGATCTCTGGCGAGCGCACGTTTCGGGTAACCGTGCAGTCCGACAACGTGGTCAACAAAGTCGAGTTCTACGTGGGCGACAACTTGCGCGATGAGGACGACAGCACCCCGTACACGTTTCGCCTCGACACGCTCGCGCTCGACGACGGCCCGCTGAAAGTCAAGTTCTCGGCGTACACGTCCGAAGCCGAGAGCGCTTCGAAAACCATCGAAGTCGTGGTCGACAACGGCATGGCGAAGGGTGTCGACTTCCATCTGACCCAAGGCAACGAGGCCCTTACGACGAGCAAGTGGGATGACGCGATTCTCGCCGGCCGTCTCATCTTGAAGATCGACCCCAACTCGGTCACCGGCCGCATCCTCCTCGCTCGAGCCAATCTCGGTAAGGGCGTCTACGACGCCGCCCAGAAGTTTGCCGAGGACGTCGTTGCGAAGGAGCCGAACAACCTCGACGCTCTCGAACTGCTCGGCGCGATCAATCTCCTCCGCGCTTTCGCCACCTACAATCGTGGTAGCGACCGCGCCGAGACGCTGAAGCAGATCGCCGCGGCCGTCAAATCGGCCGTCGATGCCCGGCGGCGCTCGCTTGACGCGAGCCTGGATAAGTTCGGCCAGCCCACAAGCGCCAATCTGCTTGCCTACGCCGACCTCGCGGTCAAGGCCCAGCGGTACTCGCTCGCGATCGAGAGACTTGCGCCCGAGTTCCGCAAGGACACGCGCCAGCCCGCGATCGCCAACCGTCTCCTTTATGCTCAGATGCGCGCCGGACGCCTAGCCGACGCCTACCGCACGTTGGACCAGTACGTGAAGGGCAACATGGTGGACGGGTACGGCTACGCTCTGAAAGCGATCCTCCTGCTCCAACTCGGTCAAACCGCGGAATCGGGCGATGCCGAGCGCGAGGCGCTTCTGAGCGATGGTGAGAACCTGGGCGTTCGAACCACTCAGGCGTTCTTGGCGCTGAAACGCAACGCGACGTCGACGCTCGGTCGCCTCGCAAGCGACCTCGCCAAGGACGAGGGACAGCGCACCGAGGTGAACTACTACCTGAGCGCCCTCTCTTTCATGACCGGCGATCTTGAGCGGAGCGGCCGTGCCCTCGAGCGTGCCGTGCTTACCGAACCGGTCAATTACGACATGTATGTCGAAGCGGGCAACCAGCGGATCTTCACGTCGCTCCGGCAGGGGATGAGTAGCGAAGACCTGAAATACCAGCGTGAACTGGCGCGCGTCTTCTTCGAGGCCGCGCTCGTCGCTCGCCCCGAGTCCTTCGAGGCGCTTTCCGGTCTCGCGATCCTCGATCTGATCGAGGGCAAGACCGCCGACGCGCTCCGGATGGGCAAAGCTGCCGTCGCCGCCGGTCCGGAGTATGCCGGTGCCCACTACGCCTTGAGCGCCGCCTACGCAAAGAACGGCCAAGCGACCGAAGCGAACAAGTCGGCCATCGAGGCGGGCAAGTGGGACAAGGCGAACCTGGAAGGACGCGGAGCGCCGGAAGCCCTGGAGGCGTGGCGCTACTTCTACCGCTTCGGCCGCACCCCGCTCATCGTGGTCCCGAAGCAGTAGCCTGCTTCGTCCGGTGGTGGGATGCCATGCCCTTGTGCCGTATCCGAGGGTGGAGCGCCCGTAGAACTTCTTGAATGGCGCGCGTCGCTTCTTGGGTCGAGAAGATCGACCGGATGCTGGTCCGATGGATGGCTTCCCACGGTGTCGCCCTGCTCCGACTCAGCTTGGGGCTGGTGTTTCTCTGGTTCGGTGCAATCAAGTTCGTTCCCGGACTCAGTCCAGCCGCAGAGCTCGCAACGGGGACGATCTCGGAGCTCACGGGCGGGTTCGTGACCCCGAACGTAAGCCTGCCCCTTCTAGCCGCGTGGGAATGCCTGATCGGGCTCGGCCTCATGACGGGTCGTTGGCTTCGATTCACGCTTCTGCTGCTCTTCCTGCAAATGCCCGGAACCCTCGCTCCGCTCCTCCTGAGCCCTGAGTCGACGTTCACTCAGGCCCCGTTCGGACCGACCCTCGAAGGCCAGTACATCGTGAAGAACTTCGTCCTGATCAGCGCGGGCATCGTTGTCGGGGCCACCGTACGCGGCGGTCACTTGACCGCTTCGCCGGAGCGTGAGGAAGCCTGAGTCGCCACGCGCTTGTCTGCGCCCCCGCCTTTTGGGGCGGGTCGAAGCATCTTCATGGCCTGGCCCATCGCCTCACCGATCAGGTAGTAGGTTTCTGCATTCAAGTTCCAGTGATAGATCTCGTCGGCAGGTGAAATCGACTTGTCTCGCCAGAACCCTCGCGTCGAAACGAAGCCGACATTGCCCTTGAACTCTTTGTAGTCGGCTACGGCCGCCTGGGCGCGCATGAGGGCTAGTGCCGTCGCATCCGTTTCAGCCAGGCCACCCATCCCGGTTTCGGCGACCACGAACGGCATCCTCACACCCAGATCGCGGCGGACGTCACGGATGAAGTTGGCGAGATTCTTCTCGTACTCGGCTGTGTGGGCTTTGTCGACGCGGTCGTTCCAGCCCTGATGCCAACTGAAGCCCTTGATCGTTGCGCCGCGCGCACCGAACTCGGGAAACTCGCGCGACAGGTGGGCGAGGACGTCCTTCGTGCGGCGAACGAGCTCTTCGTAGTAGGGTCCGACCTTACCCCCTGAACTGGGGGGACGGAAGTCGACGGCGAGGCTCTTGCCGCCCCACGCGAGCTTGATCAAGAGCACAGGCGCATCCGAGGCCTCGCCTATGACCTCGCCGAATCCAAGCTCAGGGCCAAAGCGATCCTCGCCGGCACCAAAGCCGACCGTCAGCTTGCCTTTTCGGTCCAGATAGTGGATCCATACGTCGTCCCGGGACGCCCACTTGCCGTTCGGAAGGAGGAACCGTCCGTACTTGCCTCGGGTCGCGGGGTCCTTGGCGAGGGCCTCGAGCGTTCCCTTGCCCTCATTACGTTCGGGGTTCCTCCGCGAGAGCCCGTGGCCCTCCATGTTCGACTGTCCGGCCAATATGTAGACTTGGACCGGCTTGGAAGCGTTTTTGCTAGGCTGGATTGTAGCAAGAGCGATGAGGGCGAGGAGCGTATGCACGGTGTCGAACCTCCTTCTCGGCAGACTCAACTGGTTATGACACATCGGCCGCTGCGGGCCGATCGCCCCGTCAGGATCTGGCGGTCTCAGCGAGCGTCCGTGGGAAGAACGAAGTCCCACTGCCCGACAAGTGTCCCATCGGCTCGCTTGGTCAGCTTGATTCCGGGATACGGCTTCGTTCCAAATCGTCGCACTCGCGCCCAGTATTCGTCGTTGATCAGCCGGTCGCCGTCAAACAGAATGTCGTTGAACATGAACCCCTGGCGAGATCCGGACGCCACGCCGTAAACGTGAATATGGGCCGGCTCGGCTCCGCCGGGATAAGGAGCGGGCCGGGTCGTCCGCAGCAGGTATCGCCCCTGAGCATCCGTTTTGAGCCAGCCTCGCAACGTGCCGTGCCAGTGCGTCCAGTCGTTCGGGTTCGCGGCAGAGCGTCCCGGGTAGACCCCCCTGGCGTCGGTGTGATGAAAGTAGAGGACAATGCCGGCGGCGGCGGACTTTCCGTCTCGCTTCAAGACGGTGCCCCGAATCTCCAGTTTGGATCCCGGGTGTTGCGGGGCGGGGAGCTGGAGCACGTGCGTGAGATTCCTCGGCGCGTCGAGGACCGGAAGCCAGTCGGGTTCAGGTCGGCCTTGGAACGCGACGAGGAGGGCAACGGGGGTGATCATGCTTGGATTACGGCCTAGCGCCTGTGCCGGTTCCGGCTATGGATGCGCCGATGCCGATTCCCAACGCGACGACACCCTCCCGTATACGGGAGGGTGTCGTCGCGTTGCTACTGCTCCGGATCAGAGTGTGCCGCGGAGCGCCTGTTCGCGCTCGATCGCCTCAAACAGCGCCTTGAAGTTGCCTTTGCCGAAGCTCTTGGCCCCTTTGCGTTCGATGATCTCGTAGAAGAGCGTCGGCCGGTCGGCGATCGGCTTCGTGAAGATCTGGAGGAGGTAGCCGTCCTCGTCGCGGTCCACGAGGATTCCGAGATCGGCGAGTTCCTTGATGTCCTCATCGATCTGTCCGACCCGATTTGGGAGCTCCTCATAGTAGTTCTTCGGCACGTGGAGGAACTGCATTCCCCGAGCACGGAGCCGCGCGACGACCGTGCAGATGTCGGTCGTCCGGAGCGCGACATGCTGGACGCCGGCCCCGCCGAAGAACTCCAGATACTCGTCGATCTGGGACTTCTTCTTCCCTTCCGCAGGCTCGTTGATCGGGAATTTGACTCGCTGGTTACCGTTCGACATGACCTTGGACATCAGGGCCGTGTACTCGGTCGAAATGTCCTTGTCGTCAAAGCTGATGAGCTGTGTGAAGCTCAGAACCTGCTCGTACCACTTCACCCAGACGTTCATCTTGCCGAGTTCGACGTTGCCGACACAGTGATCGACCTCGATCAGGCCGATCGGGTCACCCGGCTCGTTTCTCGCCGCGAACCCCGGCATGAAGTGCCCCCGATAGTGGTCGCGATTCACGAACGTATGGAGCGTGTCGCCGTAGGTGTGGACGCTGGCGAGTCGGACGGTACCGTTCGCGTCTTCGAGGGTGAAGGGCTCACGGGCCGCTCCGGCCCCGCGTGCCACCGCGGTCTCATAGGCCCAGTCGACGTCGTCGACTTCGAAGGCGATGTCTTGGACGTAGTCGCCGTGGTAGGCGATGCGCTCGGACATCGGGTGACCAGGACGAATCGGTGCGGTGAAGACGAACTTCAGGTCGTTCTGCTCGAGAAGGTAGTCGACTTCGTCGCGCTGACCCGTCTCGAGGCCGGCGAAGCCCGTGATGTCGAAGCCGAAAACGTGCTGGTAGAAGTAGGCCGACTGCTTCGCGTTGCCGACATGGAAGCGAACGTGATCGACTTTGCGGATGGGAAAAGTGTCCTGGCTCATAGCAAGCTCCTTTTCCTCATTATAGTGGACGCCTGGTCTACGGAACTAGCCCTGGCTTGGTCTTGAACACAGTCGCGGGGGCCCTGGGGTGCTTCTTGCGCCACGCCTTCACGGAGTCGGTGAGCCCATCGCTTCCGATCTCGGCCTCACGCACAAGCCACTTCCCTTTCACGCGTTGTAGGAGCCCGATTCCGACGCCGTCCGCAGCGCGTCCATCGACCGCGGTCGGCTCAACGACCGCAAATGCCCAGTCCCCCTGGATGCGAATCTCGAGCGCCTTCAGCTTCAAGTCGACGGCGCTCATCTTCCTCAGGGCTGGGTTGAGGGCAGCCAAAATCGCGGTCTGGTGGCCCTTGGGTTGAGCATTCAAGCCAACGGCAACGATCATTCCGAGGAGGATCATCAGGAGGCGCATGCCCCGAGTCTAGCTTCAAGGCCGTACAATCGTCACATGGAACGGTGGAATGCCGAGGCGATGCCCCGCGACCAGCTTGGCTGGGCGCTGTCACGGCGGGAGGTGGTGGCGAAAGCGCGACGGCTTGATTCCTGTCTCCTTTGTTGCGGGCCCCGGGTGAATGAGGCCGGTCTCTGCCCATCGTGCTGGAGCATGCTGGAAGGGCCGGAGCTCGTTGCGGCCCAGGGCTGGCTTCAGGGGCGTGGACCCTAACGTGGGTTACCTCGTTCTCGTCGTCCTTGCATTGGCGACCCTCGGCGTGCTTCTCTGGGGTCGACGATCGCGACGCCCCAAGTTCTTTGCACGCGCGGAGTACTGGGTTTACGTGCCGGGGACAAAGTTGCCCAAACAGGACGAGTTGATGACGCGCATGGTCGCCGAAAACCCGCTCCACCGCCTTGGCAAACCTCCGATCGGCGCCCGCGAGGGCCTGCTCTTCAGCGACATTCGCCTCCATCTGGCGATGGCGATCCGGTCGAAGAACCCACACATCTTTCGACCCGATCTGTTCGATACCGAGGTCACGGTGACTCCGGAGGTTTTGGCGGGGCTCGCGGCGTCTCATGGCATGGTCAAAGTCCGTTACGTGTCCGAAGTCCCGCTGAAAGATCTGCGGCACCTGCAGTTCTTGCCCCACATGGCCGAAGCGGTTTCGGCCCTTGCCGACGGGCAGGTCGTGTTCGATCCCGTCCAAGAGAAGCTGTGGACCGCAGAAGCATTCCGGGATGCGCTCGCCACCCAACCGAATTGGGAGCGATTCGACGCGCATGCCCGCACGATTTGGGTTTCGGATGATGTCGGCGGTCGAGCCAAGACCCTGGGCATGTCCAGCATCGGCCTTGCAGACCTCGAAAGCGACCCGTCACCCCTCGATCACGAAACCCTGGTGCTCGAATTGGTGGAAGAGGCCGCGTCCCGGCTGTTCGCGATGGCACTCGAGGGCGGGTCGCCGATCGGCATTCCTGCGACCATCGAGATCGAACGCTACGACGACACCTTCCTCCTCGATCTCACGCCGGAACGCGAGAGGATCGGCGTTCACATTCGCCGTCGCAGCTCGGTCTGACACGACGGGACCCGGCGCGGAGGGCTCCGCGCCGGGTCCGAAGGAGGAGGAGGAGGAGATCAGCGTCCCTGGCCGTTCCACATCTGATCGAGATTCGCGGGGTCGCCGACCAGTCGGTCGATCGGAGTCGCCTTCGTATGGCCATCAAGCCACACGATGTTGACGAGATTTTTGTGGAATCGGGGCCAAAGCTGACCGGTAGCGCGGGCGTCGGGCCGGGTTCCTGTCCAGCGGCTCGGCGGCTCGATCCGCGCATAGCCGATCGTCGTCGTGATGGTACCGCCGCCGGGGCGCGCTCGGTCCTTCATCGTCGCTTCGCCGTGGAGCACGGTGTCGGCGGGGGACTGCATCTCCGTCGCGCTCCGGCCGACATAGTAGAACGGAGTGGGATTGGTTCCGTTCGGGTCGGGCGTGTCGATCCGGGTGTTCAGGTAGCGGTAGTTGAACCCATAGCTTGGGTTGGCCCCGAGGATGTACAGGGCGAGAGAGTTGTTCGGGTCGAATCGGCCTCGCCCTTGGGAGTCGGCGAGGACCGGATCGCTGTCTCGGTCATTCGGACAGAGAAACACCTCTCGGCTCTTCGTGTAGTTGAGGAACAGGACGGGCCAGTAATAGAAGCCCTGGGTCGTCGGTTGCGAGAGGTTGTTCGCGTCGTAGTAGTACAGAGGCGGGATCACATCGTCGTTGTCCTGAAGGTACAGCTGACCGGCCATGCCGACCTGACGCATGTTGCTGATGCTCGCCGTCTTCTTGCCTGACATCTTAGCCTGGGCGAAGACCGGGAACAGGATCGCAGCGAGGATCGCGATAATCGCGATCACGACTAGCAGTTCAATCAAGGTGAAAGCTCGGCGTTGCATACCATTAGCTTTGACAAGGATTCGCCGTGTCTTTTGACGATTCTGACGATTAGCGAGAATTTCTGGCTATTGTTCGAAGAGTCTGCCCACACGCTCCGTGGCATTCGGCGGCTTGCTCACCGCCTTTCGAAGATCAACGAGACGAACCGTTCAACGCCCTGTGGAGAGGGCCTGCAGGCACTGTCTCACAGGCTCAATTGTCCTTCGTGCGGTGGCCGATGAGGTGGCGGGCGGAATAGGCCTGGCCGGTGTGGTAGGCGACATGGAAGACCATGTAGTTGAGCAGGTCGCCCCAGTTGGAACCCTCCCACATGCCTTGGATTCCGGGTGGGGGGAGGGCCTCGCTATCGGGGGCGAGGTCGCGGACCTTTGCGACGGCGGACTCGTGGATGCGCTCGAGGTCGGCGGCGGCTTGGGCGACTCCGATCGGCAGCACGACCCGGTTCGCGACCTGCGACTCGTAGTATGAGAACACCTGATCGACGAGCGGGCCTCGTGGGTCGTCGGAGACGGCCGGGCCGGTGAAGCGTGTGGCCTCGCAATACGCCATGTGCCCGATCAGCTCACCCACGCTGAGCAGAGCGGGCGCGGGGCGGCGCCAAAGGTCGGCGTCCTCCAACCCCTCCAGCGCTTCGCCGAACTCCCAGTGCGCCATGTCCCAAGCCTTCAGCAACAGCTCGACGTTCGCCATGCCGACATTCTGGCGCAGCACGGCGGACAGGTGGCGGGCCTGGAGTGATCCGCCGGGGCGAGCATTGATCCTCGACCTTTCGGGCTTAGGCCGGCAGCGGGAGCCCAAACGCGGCTAACCACTCGCGGAGCTTCTTGATCCGCGTCGCGTTGTCGGTCGGGAGGACGAACGGGCGACCACGGGCGTCGATGATGATGCCGACGGTTCCCCCTTCGAGCGTGATCGAGCCCGACTTACCCTTTCCGAACCCCACATCGAAGTTCTTGTTCGGCTCGATCGTCACGTCCATCGTTTCGCGACGTCCAAGCGGGATGATCTTGATCTCGCCGCCGTTGACGGTGAGGTTCACGCCTGGCCCTTTGACGGTCACCACCGGTTCGCCCTCCTTGACCGCGCCCACGGGAGCGATGCAGTGACCGCACTTCACGATGCAGTCAAACTCGAAAACCTGTCGGGCGGCCTCATAGAAGTGCTCGCTCAGGACGCCGAGGTGCGGCATCATGAAGATCGAGTCGACCGTGAGCATCGTGATCCCCTCGGGCTGGTAGGCGTCCATCATCATCAGCGCCGATTGGGCCCGGACGGGGGCATGCGACAGGACGCCACCCGAACCGATGATCATGTCGAGGTCCATCATCTTGACCAAGGTTTCGCCCGACGTCGTCTGATCGAAGATCTGTCCGATGTCGCGCTGTTGCTGGGAACCTTTGAGACTCCGCGCCAGGGATTTGTGGTGGTCGAAGGCAAGGCGGAGCGCCTCGCGGCTGACCGCATGTTCGACCAACAGATCTTCGTAGGAGTGGGGGATCGTGGTGGGTCGGATCATCTTGTTGCGGAGTCGATTGCGCACCTCGTAGGGGTCGATATCGAGCGGTAGCCACCGAGCGATGTTCTCGATACCCGCCTCTTTGAGCACGTTACAGATCGAGTAGCTCATGCCGAGGTTGGCCGAAACCGTTCGGTTATAGGTTCCGCCGAAGACCGAAAAGACGTCGGTGGTCGCGCCGCCGATGTCAACGCCGAGGATGTTGATTCCCTCCTGGTCGGCGTAAGACTTCATGAGCTTGCCGACGGCGTTCGGGGTTGCCATCACCTCTTCGCTGGTCCATTCGAGGAGCTTCGAGTAGCCGGGTGCCTGCTGCATCACGTGCTCGAGAAAGAGCTCATGGATTTCGTCGCGGGCAGGGTCGAGGTTTTCCCGGTCGAGGCTCGGCCGGATGTTGTCCACCACCTTGAGTTCGATCGCGCGCCCCAGCACCTCACGAACATCGTCCTTGGCTTCCCGATTGCCTGCGAAGATCACGGGAAGCTTCATATCCCCGAAGCGAGGTTTCGGGTCCGCGCGGCGGATCACCTCGGCCATGTCCACAAGATGGGTCTTGGTACCGCCATCGGTGCCGCCCGACATGAGGATGATGTCCGGACGCAGTTGCCGCAACCGCTCGACCTTTTGGTACTCCTTGCGACCATCGTCCACTGCGAGCGTGTCCATGAGGATCGCACCCGCGCCGAGAGCGGCGCGCTCGGCGGACTCGGCCGACATCGACTTCACGACTCCGGCGACCATCATCTGAAGGCCGCCGCCCGCGGAAGAGGTTGAGACATAGAGATCGGAAGCTTCCTCAGAGTTGGTACGTTGCCCCTCGATCGCGCCCTCTTTTCGGAGCCGCCACACCCGACCATCCTTCAACAGCTGACGACGTCCGGTCGAATAGCCGTCCGGCACATGCTCTTCCGTGATCTCCTCGAGTTCGGTGATGGCGTTGAGGACGCCGACCGTCACGTCCTCGAACGGACGCTCGACCGTGGTCGGGGCTTCACCGCGAGCGACCAGGCGGTACTGCCCTTGGTCGTTCTGCTCGATGAGGATCGCCTTCGTGGTCGTGGAGCCACAGTCGGTCGCGACGATACGCCGGATGTCATTGGACATAGCCGGGATTGTGACATCGGCACCTGCCGGTTCGCGCGATCCGTCTTCGGTTAAGGCTTGGGTAAGGTCGCATCCGCGAGGTCCTGCTCGTCGTAGCCTCCAATGAACGACCTCGACAAGGAGATTCGAAGATGGATGCTCGGCAAGCAGAGCTTTGGGATCGGATTCGTCGTTTCGAGATCGATGCGGGCCCTGTCGGCCTCACGTTCACGCGACGTCTGGCTCGCGAGAACCGTTGGTCGGTCAAGTATGCGGAGGGCGTCGTGGCGGAATACCGCCGCTTCGTCTTCCTCGCCATGGAGGCCGGTCACCCGGTGACACCCTCCGATCAAGTCGACCAGGCTTGGCACCTCCACCTCACGTACACCCAATCGTATTGGTCGCGCCTTTGCGGCGAAGTCCTCCCTCGCCCGCTTCATCACAACCCGACCGAGGGCGGACGGGCCGAGGATGAGAAATTCGAGGACTGGTACGAGCGGACCCGCGCAAGCTACGCCCGACTGTTCGGCGCAGAACCGCCGGCCGATATCTGGCCTTCCTCCGAGGTTCGCTTCGCCGAACGGTACGAGCGGCTGAGCACGCAGCGCAACTGGGTGATTCCGAAGGCAAGCTTGCGCCGGACCGCGACCATGGTTGCCGGCGCCATTGCAACGATCGCCTTCGTGGGAGGGTGCATCGGACTCGCCGCACCCGGCGCAAGCGATTCGCGGTTGCTCTGGACGGTTGGGCTGATTGCCCTGTTTGTATTGGCAATGGTCGGCATCGTGACATTTCTGTCGCGGGCGGCGCATAGCCGGCAAGGCATGGGTGGATCGGGATGCGGGACGTTCTCATCCGGCTGTGGCAACCGGCACGATGACCACGACTCTGCCGGCGACATCGACGGCGGATCGGGCTGTGGGAGTGGCTGTGGTGGCGGGGACTAAGGCTTGTTAGTACTCGTCCCCCTGCTCGCCGAAGTGCTGGACGAGGATGTCGAAATCGTCCGTGTCCACGCCGTTGACCCCGTCGAGATCGGCTCGCTCGTCGTAGCCCGGGTTACCCGGAGCCTCGCCGAAACTCTGAATCAGGATGTCGTAATCATCGGAATCGACGACGTTGTTGCCATCGCTGTCTCCGGCCCTGAGCAGAAGCGCTCCCGCTTGACCGACCCCGCTGGGCGGTACGAAGACCGTCGTAACCCTTCCCTGCCACTTGCGGCCCTTCATCCAGAGGGTGTAGGTACCCGGCTTCATCGACGGTCTCACCGCGATACGAAATCTTCCCACGCTGTCCAGCGCCACCGAGGCACTTTCACTTGGACCGTTCGCGACAGGCTCAAGCACGTACGAGATCACCTCTCCTGCGATCGGACCGAGCCACTGCTGAAGTTGAACGACTCCTTCGATGGCACGCCCGACCGGGGCGACGTCGAACTGGAAGTTCGAGTTCAACGTGTAGTTGAACGCCAGCATCCCCGGCGGGCCAACCGTCGCCCCGCAGTTCAGGTAGCTCGATAGTCGATAGAGGCCAGGTCCCAAGGTGCCCGAGTTGCCGAACAGCCCCTGCTGTCCGTTGACGCTCGCCGAGCTGTAGACCGTGGCCCATGAGAAGCCGTTCCAGAAGTCCAACGAGACCGCAGCTGGGTTTGCTCCGCTCGGGACATTGTGGGAGACGAGGCCAAACAGTGAGTAGTCCTGGGGAATCGAGACGAGGAACAGGAACTCCTGAAGGTTGCCTGGACTGTTCGTGAACAACTGGGCGAGCCCGATGTCCCCTCCCCCGGCTCCGCCCGCCACCGTCGAAGAACTGCCGTCGACGCCGGTGGCTTCCATCCACGACCCCTCGATCGTGAAGTTCGACTGGATGTTGGCCTGGACCGCCGCACTCCAAGTCCACTGAAGGTAGTTGCCGCTACCGCTTTCATCAAGCTGCGCGCTGACGCTGTCGCTGGTGACGTTGCTCGTTCGCTCGTTGTTCGCGCCTCCGGAGTACGTGTCCGGACCTCCCCCGTAGAGGTACTGGTACTGGGCCACGCAACGACGTGAGGACATCTCGACTTGGGCCACGCCGGGAAGGGCGGCTGCAAGTGCCAAGGCAGAAATCCAGGATCTCATCGCCTCCTATTGTAAGGGCTTTGTGTTCAGGATCCCCCGGCACTCCCGTGCGTTGCGCTCATTTCGATTGGTTGGAGGACTTACCACCGGGGTGCGCTCATCACCTTGTGAATCCACCAGCCGTCGTCTGTAGGAGGTGAGCCGACGCCGTCGGTGCTGTCGCCGACGCCTGCGCCCCATAGGATCATCGACACCCCTGAAGCGGAGGTTTCGCGAAGGTGGTGCCGCCATTGAGTGACGTCACCGTTGACCGTAAGGCCTGGATCGCCGCCCTGGTTCGTCGAGAACCATGCCTTCCGCGCACCCGTCGCTGTGAACTGATCGCCGAGGAAGAAGGACGTCGCGGAATCCTCGAACCGTGTCGTCGTGTTGGGCAGGTCGGGAAACGGGAACCCCGTCGCCGGGTTGACGGTTCGGGTCGCGTTGATGCGCCCCACCGGGATTTGCCACAAGACGACAGGGAGGTTCGTCATGGTTCGGAGGGTCTTCGCGAAGAGCAGGTAATTGTTCCAGTGATCGAGGTGCCAAAACCAGGTCGAGGAGGCTGGATTGGTCGCCGCTCCGGGTTCGGCTCCGGCGTCGAGACCGTACTTGTCGACACTCACGAAGTGGGCGCCGTGGGTGGTGACACCGGCCTCCATGTAGTAGTTGGCGATCTCGCGGGTCTCGTTCGCGATCGCCGTCCGGCCCGCTGCGATGCCGAGCGTGTCGGTGAGACGCATCAGGCCCTTTGCAGGAATCCCGACGGTGATCCCGGGCGATGCCCACAAGTTGAACTGCCATCCAAACCGGGCGTTTGGTGCGTACTTTCGGATCGTGTAGTTGATCGCCTGAACAAGCCCGGTGACACTGTCTGAGAAGATCGGGTCGGTGGCAGGATCAAGCACGCCTTCGGCATAGGCGGCCTGGGTCATCGCCGGGATTTGACCTGGGCGAAGGCCCGACATCTGCATCATGTATCCGAGAAAGTCCGGCTCAAGGACGAGGCCGACCGGTTCGTCCGCAGCCAGATTTCGGATAAGTTCGAGCGTGAAACGAAGATCGCGGAAGTAGGCCCGCATGTACGCAACGTCCGAGATGTGCTGACGATCGATCCAGTAGCTCTCTCCTCCGTCCGGAATGTTGTACCAAACGAAGTACGGCACGATCCCAAGCTTCTGACTCTCGCGGATGAACGACTTGACCCTAAAGCCGTCCATCGGGTTCCACGTTCGCCATCCTGTGAAGGGACCGCCGTTCAGGTAGATGTAGCGGACGTCGACGCGCTTGGCCCGTGCGGGATCCGCAAAATCGCGCCAAAGCGCGAGATCACCGGGTGTGTCCTCGCTGACGGAGCCAAAGGCGAGGCCGGGGAGAGCGGGCAGCGCCCCTTTGTCAGTCCGCACGCGCACGCCCAGGTAGCGAACGCTGCCGGTCGCGGTGTTCTCGATCCGAAGACTTGCGCGGCCCGGCTTGAGCCCTCTGACCGTGAGCTTCGCGCCGTTCACGAGGCCGGTCGCGATGACGGAGTTGTTCGACGTAACGCGAAGCGCAAGGTCCGCCGTCCCGAGTTCGCGGATGCTGAGGCTCGTCGTCGAAGCAATGCCGACGGTGACTTGTGTGGCTTGGGCAGCGCCGTCGAGCCCATCGAGCACGATCGGGCTCGCGCCGCCGAACGTGTAGGCAACCGTCCCCGACGAAGTCGATCCGAACGAATTCGTGAGGATGACGTGATAGGCATGTGCGGCGTACTCCCGGGGAGGCAGGGTGAACGAAGCCGACTGGGGATGGGGCGCGTTGGGCGTCAAGGCTCCTTCCGCGAGGAGCGATCCGCTTTCGAAGAGCTGCCAGCGGGTCGCGTTGTTCCCGTACCAGAGGTTCCACGTCGCGATAACGCCCTGAGCCGTCGCGCTGACAGCGAGGGAGGGTGTCCCCGGAACCCCGCTTCCCTCACCGTTTCCGCCTCCTCCTCCGCCCGACCCCTGCGTGAGACTGTAGTGGGTCGGGCCGGATGGGGCTCCGCCCGGGCTCGCGACGAATCCGATCGTCGCCGCTGCGCCTGGTGCGATCGTGGCGTTCCAGCCCGCGTTGCGGATCCGGTAGCGGTTGCCCACGACGCTGACGAGGGTTCCATTCCAGACCGACGTTATCGCGCGGGTGTAGTCGAATTCGAGCGTCCAGTCCTGGATCGGGGTCGTACCCCCATTGCGGATCGTGATCTCGGCCTGGAACCCGGAAGTCCAGTCTTGGGTCACACGGAACTCGAACGAGGGCTGTGCCGAGGCAAATGCCGCACAGAAGGCAACGAAGAAGCCGAAAAGCACACGAAAGCGGCTCATACTCCACGGATGCCGGGGAGTAGGGATTTATGACGTTCGCGCCTCGATTCCGGCAGGATTACCGGTAACAACGAGGGTCCGGCGGGCTTGCCAACCGGACCCTCGTGTCTCTTACGAGAACTTCGTCGTACCCGGCACCGCGACCGGGGGGACCGGGATGGAGCCGAGTTCGTACTTGGCGGGACCAAGGTTCTCCTGCGAATTGAGCGCCTGTTCCCAGGTGACTTCCTGACCGCAGTATGCGGACATGCGTCCCATGATCGCGACAAGCGTGCTTTCGGCAACCTGGCGTCCCTCGTTGATCGGCTTGCCCGATCGGATCGCCTCGTACAGGTGCCGATGCTCTTCGACGTAAGGGTTGGGACGGTCGCCCTCGAACCGCCAGGCTTTATCGCCCTTGATGGAGGTGTTCGCGTTCGACGAGCCCTTGCTTCCGATGATGTGTTCGGAAACGCGGCTGGCCGTTCCGTCGATCTGGCGGCACATGGAGATCATCTTGGTGCCGTCCGCAAACTCGTATTCGGTGGCGAAATGGTCGAAGATATGGCCGTAGGCGGGATCGGTCCTCACTTGACGGCCGGCGAGACTGAGGGCCTTCACCGGAAGCGCTTGCTTGGCCCACAAGCAGACGTCGATGTTGTGGATGTGCTGCTCACAGATGTGGTCCCCCGAGAGCCACGTGAAGTAGAGCCAGTTGCGCAGCTGCCACTCCATGTCCGACCACTCCGGCTTCCGGGTGTTCATCCACAGGCCACCCTGGTTCCAATACGCGTAGGAAGCGACGACGTCCCCGATGGCGCCGTCATGGATGCGGTTCATCGCCTCGCGGTAGGCCACGTCGTGTCGGCGTTGGGTCCCCGCGACGACCGAGAGGTTCTTCTGCTTCGCTTGATCGGCAGCGGCGATGACGGCGCGCACTCCTGGCCCATCGACGGCGACCGGCTTCTCCGTGAAGACATGCTTGCCGGCATCGATCGCCGCGGCGAAGTGAGCGGGACGGAAGCCCGGCGGCGTCGTCAGGATGATGACGTCGACGCCGGAAGCGATGACGTTCTTGTAGGCGTCAAACCCGGTCCAACAACGATCATCCGTGACCTGGTATTGGCCCTTCAAGGCATCTTTGAGGTAGTTGCGGGTGCCGCTGAGCCGATCTTCGAACATGTCTCCCATCGCGTGGAGCACGACTTTCGAATCGGCGGCGCAGGCGTCGGTCGCCGCCCCCGCTCCCCGACCGCCACAACCGATCAGTCCGATCTTGAGCGGCTTCTCCTGGGACGCGGCGAACACGCCCATCGGGAAGGCGGCACCGGCAGCGACGACGGCAGAGGACTTCAGAAAATCTCGACGAGAAACATCTTGCCCGGACATATTCTCATATTAGCCTGACTTAGGTGACTTGGGTCGTGAAATGGACTGACCTTGAGGAAAAACTCACTCAACCGCGGATGACGGCCGTGAAGCGGATCGTTTTCGACGACCCCGCGGGCACGATGACGCGCCATTCGCGGGTTTGGGCGTCAATGGCCGTGCTGGAATCACTTTCTTGCTCCAGTGTCCAACCCGCGTACGCGGAATGAACGACCCGGGTGGTGGCCGGGACTCGCTTGGCGTTCGTGACAATGATCTCGATGGTTCGAGCGGATCGATCCTTGGCGATCCGCTTCGTTTCCACGATGCGCGCTTGGGCCGAGAGGTCGAAGACGTTCGAGAGGGTGGCGTGAATAGAGCCGTCCCTGGGCGTGTCGACAATCTGGGAAGCCCCGATGAAAGACGGGCTGGCTTTGGGTGTGGACTCGTAGATCCGAAGCGTCCCGGCAGGGAGCGGACTCCCGAGCCCGACGGCTTCCGAGTTCTTGAAATTGAGCGTGAGGGTTGCCGGAAACCGCTTGGCGGGATTGACGGCGTACCATGGCGTGGTGAGATCACTCAGCCGAATCGAGTAGTCGCGCTCGATCGAAACCCCGTTCGCCGAAAACATCCTCGCGCGGTTCATTTGGTCGGGGCGGATCGTTGCGGTCGCCTCGTAAGGGTACGCGTACATTTCACCCATGGTCACGGGGGGCGAGAACCCCGCCCCATCCGCCGGCGACCACTCCATTGTGCCGACCGCACCCTTGGACATCCTCTCCCGCGGGTCTAGTGCTGGGCGGACCGCACGATTCGGCGAGCCGGCAACGAAACGGATCTTCGCATCGGTGAACTCGGTGCCGGTGGTGTTGGACACCGTTGCCCAACACTCTAGGTCGATCCTATCGGACTCAGGCGCGAGAGTCAGCGTGTAGTCCGCGGACCAGGATAGGCCACGGGTCAAATAGCTGAAATCGAGCTGCGTGTTCTGGGGCGCATCACTCTTGACCTGCAGCGAAAGCTGAGGCATCGTCGCGACTCCGGAGTCGGCCGGAAGCTCGAGGGTTGCGGTGGGATTCACGACGAGCCGATCGCCCACTTTTACGACAAGGTTGCCTCGTTCAGCGGTTTGGAGAACGCCTTCTTGCCGTTCGCCCTCTCTGCCGTTCTCTCCGCGATACACGAGTTCGACCTTCTTGCCAACGAATCGCTGAAGGAGCGAAGAAGACTCTGGTGCCCCCAGCTCATAGGTGCTGGAGACGACTTCGACCTGTTTGGCGTTCGGCCACGAGAACACGGTGGACTGGGGGTCGATCTCAGGACTGATCTCGACGAGGTCGATCCTCTGAAGGCCCTCTTTGAGGGTGACACCCCGCTTCTCCTGAACCTGTGCAAAGTCGTTAGTGAAGACAACGAGTTCGATTTGCCGGTCCGATTCCGTGCCGCGACTCTGTGCGGATGAACGAGAGCAGCCGGTCAAAGCATACACAACCACCGCAAGGGAAACGACGAGGGCAAAGTCCGACTTCATAACTTTGAGTGTCGCACGTGGCGCAAAAAGTTCATAGGACTATTGCGGAGGCCCATGATGGGGTCCCCAACGGAAGTGGAATCGACGACCCGTCAGCTTGCGATACGCGATTTCGCCGAGGAGCGACGCGGCAAACACAATGCCCATCGCGGTCAGGGCCGAAGGAGCCGTTCGCGCGATGTAGATGCAGAGCACGACGAACATGCCCAGGCATGTTGCGATGGCGAGCCAGAGGACGAAAGGCTTTGCACCCGTTTCGTGAGTCAAACGCAAATGAGCACCGTGCACGCTGGCGTAGACGATCAGAAATGCCGCCGATCCCATCATCGCGACCTTCGCAAGGTCGAAGAAGAGGAGGAACACGATCACGAGGGCGGCGGTCACGAAGAGGCCCTGGGAGGCGCGGCCCCTGACGGGTTCGGACAGCCGCTTCGGAAGTTCGCCGTCCGCAGCAACCATGTAGCAGACGTTGGCCGCCCCAAACAGCGTGGCGTTGATCGCGGAGGCGGTCGAGAGGAGGGCGGCGATCGCGACGAGTTTGAATCCCAGCTCACCCAGAAACGGTTTGGCGGCTTCCGCCAATGCATAGTCCCGCGCAGCGGCGAGTTGGGCGAGAGGGAGGTTTCCCACGACCGTGATCGAGACGAGGAGATAGAGGGCGATGACGGCGATGACACTGATGTAGAGCGCACGGGGCAGCATCTTGGTGGGATTCGACATATCGGCGGCCGCGTTCGCGATCAGCCCGAAGCCCTCGTATCCGATGAACAGAATTCCCGCCCCGAAGAACATGCCAGAAAGGGGGGGCCACTCGCTCGTCGTCAGGAGCGCAGGCTTCACGTACCCGATGCCCGCGAAGGCAAACAGAAGGAGGATCACCAACTTGATCGCGACGATGATCAGCTCGGACCGACCGACGCTCTTGGCCCCGATCCAGTTGACAGCGACGAAGAGCAAGACGATCCCGACGCTGATCATCTTCCCCACTTCCACGCCGCCGACGGGAAACATGGCGAGGAAGTACGCCGAAAAGGCCGCGGCATAGAGCGCGAGGGCGATCACGTAGCCGATCCACATGAAGAGATTCAGACTGCCGCTGACGATGCCGTCGCCGTAGCCTTGAACGAGAAACTGGACCGCCCCTCCGGCTGTCGGATACCGCACTCCGAGCTTGGAGTAGGAGTATGCCGACAGAAGGGCGACGAAGCCGCCGATCAGGAAGGAGATCCAGATGGCGTTGCCTGCCGCTTCGGCCACGACTCCGAGGATCGAAAAGATCCCGGCCCCGACCATGCCCCCGATCCCGATCGCGACGGCGGCAGGAAGCGAAATGTTGCCCTTCTTCGGCGTGGCGGCGTCCATGCGCAGAGGGAATTCGGCACCCGGTTCGCTCCTTCCTTCGTTCTCAATCGATGCGGAGGGTCCCAGACGGAGCAAATCCGCGCCCATGAGCGTCCTATACTCATAGGGTTGAGCGCAGGGGACTACGATGGCGAAAGACTACTACGCGATTTTGGGTGTATCGAAGAACGCGGACGAGAAGGCGATCAAGGCCGCCTACCGCAAGCTCGCCCGCAAGTACCACCCCGACGTCAACCCGGGTGACGCGTCGGCGGAGGCGAAGTTCAAGGACGTCAGCGAGGCCCACGAGATCCTTGGCAACCCGGAAAAGCGGAAGCTCTACGACCGTTGGGGCTCCAACTGGGAGGCAGCCCAGAACTTCTCAGGCGCACAGGGTGGTGGGGGCAACGTCGAGTTCGACTTCGGCGATGGCCTTGGGAGTCTGTTCGAGCAGTTCTTCGGGGGCCGTGGACAGCCTGGCGGTGACTTTGAGGACGTCTCGGTTCGACCCCGCGGGGTTCAACCGACCGACGTCGAGAAAGCGGTCGACGTCACGCTCGAGGAGATCGACACCGGCGTCAAGAGGGTTCTCACCTATCAGGTGATGGATGCGTGCAAGTCCTGTGATGGGACCGGCTACGTCCGAACGAAGACCCCCCATGCGTGCCCCGTTTGCGGCGGGGCCGGTCGCACGAAAGGGGTGTTCGGCATGGGCCAGCCGTGCAGCGCGTGCGGCGGTACCGGCGAGTCGACGCTCGAAAAGTGTCCCACATGTCGGGGAGCGGCCACGACTCCCACCACGCGCAAGGTCGAGGTTTCGATTCCGGCCGGCATCGCGGCGGGCAAGAAGCTGCGTGTTCCAGGGCGTGGCTCGACAGGCTCGAACGGACGCGCCGGCGACCTTTACGTCGTGATCCATGAACTCAACCACCCATCGTTCACGCGCAAGGCCGACGATCTCGAGACCGAGGTCGGGGTTCCGTTCACGACGGCGGCCCTCGGAGGCGAAATCCGGGTTCCGACGCTTCGTGGCCCCGTCACGATGAAAATCCCGGCCGGATCACAGAGCGGTCAGACGTTCCGGCTGTCGTCGCAGGGGATCGCGAAGATGGGCGGCTCCGGACGAGGCAATCTGTTGGCGAAGATCAAGGTCACCGTGCCCAAGCACCTGACGGAGACCGAGCGCCGGCTGATCGAGGAGTTGCGATCTCTCGAAGAGGTGAAGGCATGAGACCTCAAGATCAACCGCTGTACATGATCGGCATCGCGTCCAAACTGTGCGGGGTGCACCCCCAGACGCTGCGGCAGTACGAGCGGCTCGGGCTCGTCGTCCCGTCGCGGGTGGGACAGAAGAACCGGCTCTTCAGCGAAGCCGACATCGCCCGAGTGCGGCGCATTCAGCGATTGACCCAACAGCTGGGTGTCAATCTTGCCGGCGTCGAGATCATCCTCAAACTGCTCGACGACATGGACGCCATGCGTGCAGACATGGAGACGCAGTTCGAGGACTACCGCCGCGAAGCGGAACGGCGGCTTCAGCACCTCCTGCAGAACAGCAACGTCCCGGTCCGCCGGGACGAACCGCTCCTCCCGGTTCCGAACGTGCGGATCCGCCCGGTCGATCTCCCGGACTAGCCTTTTCTCTAGGTAGTGTCACAAAGTGGCGTCCTCATTGGAATAGCTTTGTGGCGATGTTGCGCTTCGTGCGCCGTGCGTCCCTGCGCAGGTCCTAGGACCCGGAACGCGAGTCCGGGCGAAGGGGTCTTTCTGCTAGGACGATACGATCGTCGACAACTCTATTTCACGTCTTGTGCCGGACTGGTCTGGTTTTTGACCTCGGCAAAGGCAGATACAGTCCGGCGCATGCCGGAGAGGAAAGGTTTGGCATGAATAAGAAATTGCGTTCTCTCGCCATCTTGGGCATGGTGTCGGCTGTCGCCGCGAGCCATGCCGTGGTCTTCGACCTCAACTTCGTTTACACGGGCGCGACTCCGGGTGGCACGGCCCCCTGGGTTCGAGTCACGGTGAACGACGTCGCCGCCAACAAAGTCAATCTCAAGATCGAGCATCTGTCCGGTTCGTCTTCAGGCCAGTTCATCTCGAACGTGTACTTGAACCTCAACCCGATCTTCAACAGCATGTCGGTCAGCAACGAAGTCAACGCGAACAAGCGAAACGGCGCGCTGACATTCGGCAACGGGTCGATCAACGGAGGCGGGCAGAGCTGGGACATGCGCGTCTCGTTTGAGACCTCGAACTCGGGAGGCGGAGTCAACCGGCTTAAGCCCAACGAGCTCTGGTCCGCCGATTTGAGTGCGAGCGGTCTCAGCGCGTCGACGTTCTTGGACACAAACGGCGACGGCAGCTACGCCGGAGCTCACCTCCAGGGTATCGCCGGGGGCCTCTCAAGTCACATCAGCAGCGTGGTGCCGGAACCGACGAGCATGGCCGCTCTGGCGATCGGCGCGGTCGGACTCTTCCTGCGCCGCCGCAAAAAGGCCTAAGCGTCTGCAGTTGTACGACACCGGTGGTGCGGGGAGACTTCTCCTCGCACCACCGGGCTTTTTGGGGTTCCCGACGAGCGGCACGCCCCGGTGACAGCCATCGACGGCAGCTGGGTATGTGGCGCTTCCGACGGCTCAACCGGTACATTGGGATCGTGCGTACCGAACCCGTCCTCCTCGTCCTCGGTCTCGCGACCCTGATCGCCTGCGGAGCTCGGCCGCTCGCCGAAAGCTCCGCCCCTAAAGAACCCGGAAAGTCGGACGCTGAACTCCAGCAGGTCAACGTCAGCCGGCTCTATGACCAGAGCTGCGGCCACTGCCACGGCGTCCGCGGAGAAGGCGGCGGTGCCGGGACCAAGACGCTCCTGACCGCCGACAAGTTCGACCAGAAGTGGGACAAGCCGTTCTTCGACGCGATCAAGAACGGGGTCAAGGACATGGGCATGGAGCCGTTCGGGCAGACGCTCAGCGATCCCGAGATCTGGGGCCTCGTCGTCCACATCCGAGAGCTCCAGGCGGCGGCGCTCCGTGCCGAGACCGGCTCCCCGAAACCGACGAACGGGGTCTATAAGGCGAAGGGGCACAACTTCAAGATCGAGACGATCATCGACCGGGGTGCCGGCCTGACCACGCCCTGGGCCGTCGACTGGCTCAAGGACGGGCGCATGCTCGTCACTAATCGACCCGGCAAGATGATGCTCTTCGACAAGGGCAAGCTGACCGAAGTGGAAGGAATCCCACCCAGTGTCGAGATCGGGCAGGGTGGCCTCATGGATGTCGCCGTCCATCGCGATGGCCCCAAAGGACCCGGCGGCAAAGAATGGGTCTACCTCGCCCTCACCGATCCTGCCGTCTCTCCCCAGCGCGGGGGCATCACGAAGATCGTCCGAGGGACGCTCGGATTCAAGGACGGCAAGGCCAGCTGGGAGAACAACCAGACGATCTTCCAATGCGCGCCGAACACGTACAACGGATCGGGGGTCCACTTCGGGTCGCGGATCGTCTTCGACGGGAAGGGCAAGATCTACTTCGCGATCGGCGAACGTGGGAATGGCGATCTCGCTCAAAATCTGAGCCGCCCGAACGGCAAGATCTACCGCGTGAACGAGGACGGCACCGTTCCCAGCGACAACCCGTTCGTCGGCAAAGAGGTGAACGGCATGAAGGCCATCGGTGCGGTCTGGTCGTATGGCCACCGAAACCCGCAGGGTCTCGTCATGGACCTGAACGGGGTTCTCTGGGACACCGAACACGGCCCCCGTGGCGGCGATGAAATCAACCGGATCCAAAAGGGCGCGAACTACGGATGGCCGATCGTCGCCTTCTCGATCAACTACAACGACTCCCCCTACCGGATCCCGTGGCCCACGGCGGACCAGAAGTTCGTGATGCCGGTTTTCCGCTGGCTTCCGTCGATCGGTGCCTGCGGCCTCGACGTCGTGCGCGGCCCCGGCTTCCCGAAGTGGAAGGGCGATCTGATCGCCGGCGGGCTCTCGGGCCAGAACGTGGATCGAATCCGGATCAAGGACGACAAAGTCGTCGAGCGTGAAGAGCTGATCCAAGGGATGGGTCGCGTCCGCGACGTCGTGTACGGGGTCGACGGCAACATCTACGTCGTCCTGAATCAGCCCGATATCGTGATTCGATTGGTCCCCGTGAACTAGGCGTTACTGGAGATACTTCGGATCGACATCGGAGAACCCCCACTTCTGGAGCTGCTTGCCCCAGTCGTTCAGGTTCGCGGACGTCACCTTGACCAGCTCCATCTTGTTGACCTGGGCGATGTCCTTCTTCATGAGGAGCTTGTCGACCATGAGGTTCACCGAGGTATGGCCCCACTCGTAGGTCGGTTGGGCCAGCAGCACGGGGGCGACCCCCTTCTCGACGTAGGCCATCTGCGCCGGGAGGCAGTCCACCGCAACGATCTTGACCCGGCTCGGATCGAGGTCGGTCAGGAGGGTGGTGGCGAAGAGCGGCCATCCTCCGACCATCGCCCACCCGTTGATGCTCGGGTTCGCCGACATCGCGCCGAGGACGGCCTTGGTCGCCTCCTGAGGCGTCTCGACGTGATAGAAGGTGTCGACGATGACGATGTTCGGGTACTCCTTCGCGCGATCACGGACGGCCTGGGCTCGCTTCTGGAGATTCGGCGCATTCTGGTTGCCGGCAAGGATCGCGATCGTCCCTTTGCCCCCGAGCTGGGCCGCGAGCTCGTCCATCACGCGCTTCCCCGCGTCGGCGTCGTCGGTCCCGTAGAACGCGAACCGCTTCGAGGCGGGCGCATCGCTGTCGAAAGTCATGACCGGGACCCCTTTACCGACGGCATCGTCGATCGCACCCGTGACCTTGGCCGCATCCGAACAGGAGATCAGGATCGCGTCGGTCCCCGCGGCGACGGCCTGGGCGATCCGCTGCGCCTGAACCTGGCCGTCTTCGGTGGGTGGGGTGCGCCAGTCGATCTTGATCTCGCGGCCCACCCGCCCGGAAAGCTCTTTGGCAGCCGCCTCGGCGCCGGTTCGGGCGGCGAGGAAGACGGGGTTGTTCGAACTCTTCGCGATCATCGTGATCGTGAACGGCTTCTTGCTCTCTTGGGTTTCGGTCGGGGCTTGGGCCTGTTCAGGCGTCGCCTTCGAGGCACAACCGCCGAGGGCCACGAGACAGAGAACGGTCCAGGCAAGAGAGACGACGCGAGCATTCACAGCCGGGTTTTACCTGGCGGGTGCGTGCGCCGATGACTTCCAGATCGCACCGCAGCCCACCAAAATCACCGACGCCATCAATGCGAAGAGGCTCAGGATCATCTCCCCTTCGTTCGACCCCCTGTGGCTCTGTTTCGGTCATGCTTGGGACGTGACCGAGATCACGTCGCTCCAGTCGCCGACCGGTTCGTCGTGGTCCTTGTATCGACCCCGGTATTCGCGGACTTCGGGTTGGTTCGGAACGAGGGGCGGACGACCATCGACATACGGGTTGCTGGTGTCGACCGTGATGAGCGTCCAATCGCCGCCGCCACGACGTGAGTAAATCTCGAGTTGGTCGTGGCCGGACATCGTGAACGTGAGACGAACGGCGAAGTTCGTCTCGGGAGTGCCGGTGAGCTTCGGCTTCGGGACACCAGGAGGGGGCGCGGGCGCGACGATACGAAGGTCTTCGCCGATGGCCGCCGTGTAATTGGGATGGGCCTTGGCCCGTTCCGCACGTTGCCGGAACCGAGCCTTGATCGCGGCGAGCGCGCCCATCGGCATCGGGGGGGCCGTATAGGCCGTCGGAATGCTAGGCAGGGGCGTATTCAAGGGTGCGTTCAGCACGATCCTTTTATATTCCGTCCATTCCTGGGCCTTGGATTGGATGATCGACTGGTGGTTGACGACCAGCGAGGCCATGGAGGCATCCGTGGCAGCCTGGGTGATTTCGCCCGCAGTGAAGCCCAGGGTCGTGCCATGGGTCGACATGCCGGCAGCGTGGTCGTTCAGTTGAACAACAAGAGCGGCTTCATTCGTCTCAACGTAATCGGGCATCGATACCCCTCCTCTTCTGCCTATCCAGGAAGGAGTCTAGCATGCCGCCAGGCTCGAATCGCTCTTCTGACGTGAAGATCTATGCTTCGCAACGGCTTCACGAAACGCCGAAAGTCATGTCCGGCGTCCCGGAACGAGTCCCGGCCCTTCTGGCACGAGCTCCGGCGTATCTGGCGTGAGCTTGGACCGCCTGAAGCCATCCTCGGCCTCTTTTGGACGACGTTCGGCGTTTCGTAACGCACTCAGGTCCGCCTGGCAGGACGCCAGGCGTCTCGGGATCGGTCTTCGGCGTGCATTGCAGATCCTTCGGCGTGGAGCCGAGCCGTCGCTGGGGGCAAGTCGGATAGGGACGGCGTCCCGCACCCGCATGCCACAATCGACCCACATGTCCGAATCCCCCAAAGGCACAGTGCGCCTAACATGAGCAAGGCCGATCTCGTGAGGCATCTGCATGCCCAAGGTTGCGAGCTACTCCGTCAAGGGAGGCACGAGATCTGGATCAATACGGCCAACGCCCACACATCGCCCGTGCCGAGGCACGATACGATCGATCGGTTCCTCGTGAAGAAGATTTGCCTTCAACTCGGTATCCCGTTTCCCAAGACGGGTTAGCCTTGAAAGGAGAGGGATTCGTAGGTGGCACCGTTGACCTTTTCTCGAAGCGCCATCTCGCGCCGCGCCAGCATGAGCTCTTCCAGAGCTTCAATCGCGTTGGCGCGCGCTTCCTCCTTGGTCTTGCCCTGGGAGAATGCGCCCGGGACTTCGGGAATCGTCGCAATCCAGAAACCGTCGTCGCCCTGCTCGTAGATGATGGTTAGCGTGGTGGTCACCGTCGTCATTATGCCAGACGCACCGTGCCATTCCGGCGTTCATTGCAGATCCTTCGGCGTGGAGCCGAGCCGTCGCTGGGGGCAAGTCGGATAGGGACGGCGTCCCGCACCCGCATGCCACAATCGACCCACATGTCCGAATCCCCCAAAGGCACAGTGCGCATCGTCACGCTTGGGTGCGCGAAGAACGAGGTCGACAGCGAGGAGATCGCGGGCGTGCTGGCCCAGTCAGGCTATCTCGTCGACGGCACGAAACCCGCGCCGGACGTGACCGTGATCAACACGTGCGGCTTTCTCGAAGCGAGCAAGCAGGAGTCGATCGAGGCGATCAGGAAGGCGGTGCGCACGAAGGGGAAGGGTAGGGTCGTGGTCGCGGGATGCCTGGCTCAGCGCTTGGGCGAAGAGCTGGTGCGCCTCGCGCCGGGGGCGGACGCGTACGTCGGCGTCGGCCAGATGGGCCGGTTCGACGAGATTGTCGCAGAAGCGTTCGGGGTGCAGCGGGGCGCCGGGCCGATGCTCGATGTCAAACCTCCGCACCATCGTTGGGCGGATGTTCCCACCCGTGCCCGCGCGGGCCGGCCGTGGTCGAGCTATCTCAAGATCAGCGAAGGGTGCGACCACCAGTGCACGTTCTGCACGATCCCGAGCTTTCGGGGCAAGCACGTCAGCAAACCGATCGAACGCGTGATCGAAGAGGCGCGCCATCTTGCCGCCACGGGCACGAAGGAGATCAATCTCATCGCCCAGGACGTGACCCAATACGGGTACGACCTCTACCGCGAGTTCACCCTCCCCCGGTTGCTGCGTGAGCTGAACGGCGTCGACGGCATCGAGTGGATCCGCCTGCTCTACTTCTATCCCAACCGGCTGACGGATGAAGTGATCGAGGCGATGACGACGCTCCCGAAGGTGCTTCCGTACATCGACATCCCGCTGCAGCACGTGCACCCGGACGTGTTACGCCGCATGAAGCGTCCCTGGGAGGGCGAGCGCTACCTCAAGCTGTTCGAGAAGCTTCGCGCCGCGATGCCCGAGTGCGCGATCCGCACGACGTTCATTGTCGGGTTCCCGGGGGAGACCGAGGCCGAGTTTTCGGCCCTGCTCGACTTCACGAAGGAGGCTCGGCTCGATCGTGTCGGTGCCTTCCTCTTCAGCCGCGAGCCGGGTACGCCGAGTCATGAGATGCCTGGGCAGGTGCCGTCGCGCATCAAGCGCGAACGCTATGATCGGCTCATGCGCCTCCAGCAGGGCATTTCACGAGAGAAGAACGCCGACTGGGTCGGGCGCACGATGACCGTGCTCGTCGACGAAACTCGGGACGGCTGGAGTGCCGGGCGCTCGTTCCGCGACGCGCCCGAGATCGATGGCTGGGTCTTTGTCCGGGGCGAGCATGAGCCCGGCGCGATGGTCGAGGCCACGATTTCGCGGGGCGCCGAGTACGACTTGTATGCCGAGGCAACCTCGAGCGAGGCGGCTCCGATCCGCGCCCATGCGCCTCGGCCCGCGCGGTGAGCGAAGCAACCGCCCGAATCGGGAGGACACCGGCGACGTCAAGCCGAATCCCTGTCGCATGTCGGATCCTCGGTCTCGCCGTGAATTCATCGTCGATGCGGGGCGCCTAGCGCTTGGTGCAGCACTAGCCGGGCCGCTGACGGCTTTGACCCAAGCGACGCCGCCGACCAAGGTCGACTGGAATCAGCTGGCTCGCAACCTCGACGGAACGCTCTTGATGCCGGGGAGCCCGGCCTACACCGAGG